>Ga0080005_129302_pt1 | contig 23778 bp, 20 predicted proteins | sample JossMetagenome_2_FD_69208 | JGI IMG/M metagenome (GOLD analysis project Ga0080005, IMG submission 69208) | Hot spring sediment microbial communities from Joseph's Coat, Yellowstone National Park, USA - JC3_ASED (SPADES assembly) (version 2) | ecosystem: Environmental > Aquatic > Thermal springs >...
ACGACTTCGACGCCGAAACAATAAAAGGAGTCATAGAGTCCACCTACGAATTGACAAGCGAGACAAGGCGCGTAGCCGTGGACCTCTCGGCAATAAAAAGCATACTAGAAGACTTTATCTCTCAAGGCTACATCCAGAAAACCGGGGACAAATACCTCGTAACCACCCAGGGCAGACAAGCCTTCAAGGACATGTGGAAAAGCCTAGACCCCCTCACAGAGGCATACTTCGCCGGCGCATACGCATATTACGAGGCGAAAAAAGAAGAGGCAGAAAACCAACAGCACAACACTCGGCCCAGCCACAGAAAAAAGAGACAACGCCAAAAACGAGATGATCGACCCCACATTGAGCGATGACAACGTATTGCCGGCACTGCTTAGGGATGTTACTTCGCCAAACCAGTTTGGACGCGTGAAGATACACCCGATACTCTTGGTAAGTAAAGACATGCGGTACGCCTTCATGCTGATCGTCGCGCGCTAATCTCAGGAATAAATACCCGTATTAACGGTTGTACTGTACGAAGGGCTTCTTTTTCCAGATCAATAGGACACAAGCTGGATTTTTATGCAGGCCCCGCACACCTATTGTTGCCCAGAGAGAGGGTCACAAAACGTGAGAGTAGTCTTTAAATCTGGCATAAAGGACCTGTTCGACCTCATACAGGGAGAATTCAAGCTCGCCCTCAAGGAAGACAACACTCAGAAAGCCAAGATCGAGTACGACGAAGAAAAACTCATCTTTCTCACAGGCACCGGCAACAAGTGGTTCACCAAAACAGACGAGAAGGGCAACGTCTACCTCGGCTACGAGGGCACACGCAAAGACCTCATAGAACTACGCCCCTTCCAAAACCTATACTGGCTCTCATCATCAGAAGACAAAGCTACACTAGGCTACGTCGACGACTGGACCTTCATCGAATATGTCGACCCAATTCTTGGAAACGTCTATCTTATCGAAAGAATCCCAAAAAGGATAAGAGACTTCACCCTCAAACTCGTAGAATACAAGACATCCCTCCCACCAGAGTGGGACGTCCAATGGTACGAACTCATCGAGATAACAAGCACCAAGACCATCAAGGCAGTCCAACCACAAAAAATAACAGAACTACTCCAGTCCCAAGACGGCTACATCGCATTCATAAAAAGCCAAAACTCCACACCACGAGTCATCGCCCCATGCAAAGACCAATGCGAAGACCTAAAAGACTAAACCATCAAACAGCATCACAGAACTCAATACCCCTTTCCAGTCCACCACACGTAGACCACGCCAACCCATATCACAAGGCAAAGAAAGCCTTAAAACTCGTCAGGGAGGAACCATCCATCAACACCACGATAAAGCATAGAAAAGACAATAAACACTACAAGTAGCCCTCGACACTCTACGCCAAGCACTCTGCCAGCATTAAACTGACCTGGGGTAAACTTTTCCCACAGCATCCCTAAGACTTGCAAAAGCCCTAGCCTCCATTTCCGGGTCAAGGCTCACAATACTAGACGCCACATCGAGAGGCTCCTCGTAAACAACATGAATCTTTCCATTCACCTTTCCTTTCTTAAACACTATGAGAAACATCCCCCTCAACCTCGAAGCTGTAACCCCGCTAGGAGCCTCCCCAAGTACCCAATTGATAACCACAGGATAAAACTCATACAGCCCGAGCACGCGCAAAAGATTTTGTTTATACAAATAAAGAAAGTTGTTCCCATAAAAGTCTGAGTTACATCTTATTAATAGAAATTTTTATAATGCCGATTTCATCAAGTTTTAGTAAAATATCAAGCACTTCACTAGCATCAAGATTCATATCTTTTGAAATAGCACCAACAAGCTCGTGAAGACGCAGAGGGGTTTCTCTACCGGAGAAGTATCTAGAAACCCACTTATAAACATTAAAATATTTTCTCTCAAGTTTCTCGGATAAAATATTTTCCATTTCTTTCTCTAAACGATGAAGTTCTCGTAACTTCAATTGTAATTGAGATAGCTTATCTTCGTTTAAAATTTCTTCTATTTCTTTTATCAAATTTTTAATTTCGTCTTCTTTTTCACCGAGCAAATTTAGTATGAGGGGTTCAGCTTTTGAAATGCCAACTATCTTATGCGACTCGTCAATTAACTTCTGAAAACTATTAAGATATTTCTTTATATAACTATTTAACTGACCCTTGATTGAAGCCATTTCTTTATCTAATTGATTTAATGTTACATAAAAATTTTTCAATATCTTTTCACGCTTACTTAATTCATTAAGTAAGGTGGTTAATTCATCTTCATCCAATCTATCTAGGACATTTCTATCTATCTTTTGCGTGAAAATATCTTGAAGTTTAAGCGCATTTGTCATCTTTAACCACCTATCCTAAAGTTTTTTATCTCATTTTGAATTTGTTTCAATCTATCTTCAACACTGCCAAGGCGTTCTTTCAACGAATCACTTTCAGATTTAAGGCTTTCAATTTCACCTAAAACATTAAAGATACCTTTGAGTTCCTCTAGCCTATTCCGATCTTTGTCTAATATTTCGGTGAGTTCTTTAAGAAGTTCTGTTTCTGATTCATGCTTTTGAATAATCTCCCTGATTAAGTTTTCCCTTTGCTGAAGTTTTTCACCTTTTTTTGAGAATTCTACAATAAGGTGCTCTAAAAAGTCAATAATGCCTGGTAAACCTCCAGTCAAACCCTTATCCCCATAAAGATCTTGCCATTTTTCTTTAGCAATTTTATGGATAACAGTTTGATCTAGCATTTGAACGGAATCCAGAGTCCGATTAACAGCATCTTCAAGTTTTTGAAGTACGGAATCAATATCATTTTTTAAACCTAAAAATTCATTGCGATATATTTCTTGTATTTTAAAAAGAATATAATTATGGAAATGAGTTATTTTAGATCCTTCATATGATCCTAAAGGAACCGCACTCTCGCGGAACATAAAAATCTGTCGTAAATCGCTCTCTTGCTTAACGAGTTCCTCAACTAAGCTATCCTTAGTTAGGGATAGGTAAATATCAATTTTTACTAATAGCTTGTTGAGAGCTTCATGATATTTATCCTTATCAAATTGAGCACTTTTACGTATTTCTTCTAAGACGTCAGGTGGAAGAACTTTACTTAAATCCTTAATATTCTTACTGAGTTTTGAGTCAAAGTCACTCTTATATTTTTCCAAATCATGGTGTATATTCTTTGTTTCGCTTAATGCCTTTACTATATAATTATTGAAAATTTCCTCCATATAATTGGCTAAGATAATAACTATATTGAATATGACTGGGTCTTTGGAGGTTTCCAATTTATTAATATATCTTTGAAGTAGGTCATCAATATCGCTAAGGAATATAATTTTAGACCCTTTCTGCTTGGAGAAAAAGACATGACATAATGATGAATTTAAATGAATTTTTGGAAAAGCTTGCAAATCCTCCTTAATTTTTTCTCTCCTTTGATTTACGTCTACTAGCAATGAAAGAACATCATTTTCAGACAATCGCTTTAAGAACACAGTTTTCTCACTGCTTTTTCCTTTTTTCTTGGGTATTGATATTTCTACTAAACCTCTACTCTCCAACAGTTTTAATACAAATTCCTCGAATAAATTTTTACTAACCTCACTTTTACCTTCACTTTTTTCGAATACAAATTCCTTTTCTAAGTCTGCGAGGCTGATGCTCGAATTTTTCTTTGACAATAATTCCAGGATTCTCTCTTCAGCCGGCCACAAAGATAAACGTGTTGTTTTTGTGTTCTCATCAAAAGTGGCTACTCCGATGCTTTGGGCAAGATGCAAAGCTTGATTCACCAAATTTTTAATCCTTTGTTTCAATACTTCATTATTATTATCCTTCAAGGGGTTATCAGGTTCAACATCTGGTAGTGGTATGCCATTTAATCCCTCGAAAGGTCTTACCCGGTATAAATTTAGCAACAAATCCTCAAGTTCGTCCCTACTGCATGAAGATCCCCCCACTAGCAATGCTCTATAATAATCCAAGAATACCAAGTAAGGTTTTCTCTTGGAATCTAATACTAATGGATCATTCTCGAATCCTATTTTTTCGCTAATAACTATACCTTTTTCCTTTGCCTTCTTTTTCCACTCTTCAAAAATTTCTTGAAACTTATATCTATGAAGGATAGTTGAGTAGAAGTCATTAAGTTTTTGCTTATCTATATAATTGGCTTTACCTATTAGGTCTACATGTTTGCGTGCCGCAAGCATCTGGATATCTTGTAAAGACATTTGAATGAAAAAGACATTCCAAGGTTTATTCGGAATTTCTAATGTATATTGGCTTATAATAATCGTGCAAACATTGTCACGAGTCGCAAAAAGTCTATTTTCAACCTGCGGAGAACCTAATATAAACTTTATACTCACCACTGAATTTTCGTAGTTTTTAATGCTATACATCCTTAGGTAATTTTTAAGCTGATGTTCTTCGATATATCCTGCTTCTTTGAGCATCTCTAAGAGTGTTACATATGAATAATCTTCTATTTTTTTAATGTTATCACGTGAGAAATTCTTGAGGAAAGAGAAAACATCAATCGCAGTTCTGGCATCAGATATAAAAGGTATAATTCTAGGAGAGTATGCGGGATATAACATTGTTTTAAATACCGTAGATATTCCAATTCCTCTCTCGGAAGGATAATTTTGCAACAAAGACTTAAGAAAATTTTCTACATTATTCGGTATATTTATAAACTTATATGATAACAAAACATTATTAAGTTCATCAATATCTATGTTTCCCTTATCAGTTATAGGAATTGCTATTAGATATTCTCCATTTTTCGTAAGACTTATCAGAGCGCTTACACAAATAAGGAGTTCCTCGGTAGATGTATCACTATTAATCTCTTTTAACTTTTCAGATAGGATAACCAAAAGCTTCTGAAGCGTCTCTCTATCAGATCCTATCTTGTATAATTTATAGGGTCTAAAAATATTTTGTTCAACATATGACTCTATTTTAAAATTGGGAAGAATAATTTTTGATTCTTCATCTAATTCATTTTCTGGGATATTTGAAGCCGTAAAAATTATCCTCTTTATTTGTTCACTTACTGTCTTAGGAAATTTGTTAGCTTGGTTAAGGATGTTACCCACAAAATCAAAGTTTACAAGGCTTCTAGTTTCTGTGAAGTCAACAGTAGGAATTTGTATAGATTGTTCCAAAAAATATAAGAAATTATCAACATTTATTTTATATATGCAAGTTTTCTTGTGTTCCTCGGTGCAACGCAAATATAAGGTATTAACAAGTTTTCTGACTAAGGAAACCAACTTGCCAATGTTACCGTTTGTTACAATATATAAAAATTCAAAAATTCTATAATCATCAATTATATCACTAGATGCTCTTCGACATGTATACTCTAGCAAGGCTTTTCCGAATTCTACAAACTCATTTTTAGTAAGGGAATAAATACTAATAATATCTTCTCTTCTATTTAGCCACCCTATATGACCTACAGATGAGAGCTTACTCTGAATAAAATTAAACGCATGAGGAGTAACAAATAAAACCAAATGAATTCTTCCTTTGATGGACTTCCCGAAGTGCGATTCTCTACCACCTAAAAATTCTCTAAGCATTTTCACAAATGCATCGCTTAATTTTAGCCCTCCAACAGGGGATTCATTGTCTAGACCTATGACACCCTCTACTTCATCTAATAACAGAATTAAAGGTCTATCATAAGTTGCACCTTCTTTATCAACGAGCTGTGTGAAAAAAATTTCAAAAGCATCTACAGGATAACAATTACTTCCACATATTCCTCTAATTTCTCTAATTAAGTCTTCAAATACTAGATATCGAGAAGTCAAATTGTTTTGAGTTATGATTCCTTGAAAAACTGTTTTAGCAAGAGTAGTTTTTCCGGTTCCCCATTCACCGCTAACCACCAATATCTTACTTACTCCATCTTTAGAAGATTTTTTTGCTTCTTCAAGCCACGTTTTGAAGGCACTTTTTATTCTTTCAGTTTTACGAGGACTCCATCTTAAGACAAGCTCTTCTAATTGTTCAATAGGAGCTCTCTCAGCAGCTTCATGCAGAAATAGAGGCTCTTCTTCAAGTTCTATAATATTATTAACCTGCATTAGAGCCTCACTCGTTATTAACTATACTACTATATTTATGCTTCTCTCTACGGTCAACCTTCACAAAAATCGGGTATGGGAACACGTTCATTTGACCCGTTAGAACAGCAAGACCTGGCTCCATATATGTTAGCCTGCGCTCAATATACTTGGGGAGACCTCCGGTAACAGTAGATACGAACTTTATATCACCAGGTGCCACTCTGTGTATGATGAAAGTATTCATCATAGACATAACAATAGGATCAACGTAGCTTGGTCTTTGGGTTACGAGACCTAAGCATAGACCAAACTTTCTCCCTTGTGTTGCCACAGAAGCCAAGATTTTCTTAGCTAGACTGAACCCTATAGGGTAAACCTGGGTGTTAGGTGCATAGTTCTGTGCCTCTTCGATAACGAACAAGAGAAGCCTGTTCACACCTTGAATACGGTATGCAGTAAATTTTTTAAATAGTAGTGCTAGCACATTACCCACGACAAACTGTTTCACAGTTAAATCAACACCAGTAGCTCCCTCCGTTGAAAAATCTAATATTACTAATTTCGGATCCTTGGGATTAGTAATATCGTCAACGAAATCGTCATTTATTTCTGCATTTGCTCCATGTGGGGGGATTATATTACGCTTTTTAACCATCAGTTCATGGAAGTTTGCGACAGCCCGTATGACTGCATCAGCAGTGGAGCTATGAACTTTGTTTGCTTTCCTATCTTCTTCTATAAGTTCCTTTAACTTGTCTATTTTATTGATGATACAATTATAGTCAACTTCGTAGTTATTGTTGCTCATACATAGAGGAAATTGTTCTTTCAAACGCTCAATATCGCTTAAAAATGACGAGAGATAGTTTAATTGTAGTTCAGCTCCTTCCAACTTTCCAGAATGATAGATAGCAATAATGGTTTCGGATATTTCAGATGGTGAAAGCGCATTTAAATCAATTTTTATCCTCTTCAATTCTGCCTTTGAGGACTGAGATCTTATATTATCGGCCTCTGACCCCTCAAAATATAGCCTCTTTACTTTCGAGTAACTTTTAACCAGTTCTGGATTTTCGAAGTAATCTAAATAATCTCCATTTGCGTCTACTATCATAACTGGAATTGTTTTATATCCTCCTGGTAAATCAATGCCGCTTCTTGCCCCAAGCATTTCTATTATTCTTCCCATAGTATTGGATTTCCCACTCCCTGTCGTCCCAATAACTGCGAAATGCATATTGATATTATTTGTATCTAATAATGCTGGAAGCTTCAATTCTTCGCTCTCATATCCATATATTTTCCCTATTTCTATAAAACGAGCGGGTTTTTGACCACTCGACAAGTCATAATGATAGAGAGATTGCAGATCATTAAGAGATGCTGGATATACAAGATCTCCAGGTAAAGGGGGCTTATCTGGATTCCTCAATCCCTGTGGAGTAAGAACCCCTAAAATTCGAAGAGCGGCTACTGTATATCGGCGCGATATCTCATCAGGAGGAGGAAAGCCCTCTCTTAAAGCCTCAGCCCATATCTCCCCCTTCTCATAGTATTCGTTGTAGTGCGAAATTCCTGTTATTTCCGCCAAGTAAGTTAACCCTTCGTTACGTGAAATTATTACTACAAACATTCCTTCCTTTATAAGAGCCTCCATCTCTTTTAGTGGTTGGAAGTATGCGTAGTCACTTCGTGAACGAGACAATACGTAGCCAAGTTGCTTTCTTCCTCCAATTTGTCGGAGTTCATTTTCCATGTTACCACCTCATATCATTCTACAAGACCTTGAACTAAATCAATTGCTCCTATGATGCCAAACGTGGTTCTTTTTTTGAGACTAGTCGTTAGAAATCTTGAGACAGTTTCCTTCATCACTTTTCTAGCGGTACGTCTCGGTATCGTACAAGCCTTATGTGCAAAAATTACTGGAATTGGAATACCGTATCCAGGCAACGAGGCTGCAGCAACATATTTAGCCCATTTCCAAACATGTTCTTCCAGCTCTTGTTCAGAAGGTTCGTGATCAAAAGGAATCTCTACTCTAAAAACTTTTTTCTTTGGGCTTCTTAAGCCGGGCAGAATATAAAAGGAATATATAAAAAGATTATATCTCCTATATATTGGATAATCTGTGTTTTTTGAAAGTTCGAAAGCCTTGGTCACTAAAACAATATCTTTATTATCATCCACAATAGATTTTCTTAAAATTTCAGTAAGATATGAAGATTTAAAAATAAACGTTATTAATGTGTGATCATTGAGTAAGTGCGATATCTCATTGCTTATTTCGCTACTAAAAGTCAAAGTAGATGCAAGCAGGTTTCCTTCGATTGTTTTCACTATACCTATCGTCCAAATATTCTGCTTAATACCTTCAAGTATAGTAGTTGCTCTATTCTTCACATATAAGTTTTCATAGCTGTCATGTAATGATTGACTTCCTTTTGAAAAAATAGGTGGATCGACAATAGGACCATCCATGAATATTATTTTATCTACATTTTCATTGTACATTCTTGATATCTGTGCCATACATTTTCCAAGCATTTCCACTTCTTTTTCAAACATTTTCATTTTTATTTCATGATAAGCATTGCCAGCATCTGACACTTCCGGGGCACGTTCAAAACTAGCGTCAATAATTTTTGTTGGATTTTTAGCCATGCCCCGAGTTATTATTGCAGCAGCAGAGACTGCAGAAGATAAGTAGGGACCTAACCTAATAGGAGGAGTCAAACTACTATCTACTCCAGCAAAAACACTATTTTCGCGAATTTTATTTAACTCTTTAATTTCAACTTTATATCTGTTCCAATCGCCATTAAATAGCAATATCTCATTGGCTGTGTTTAAAACATGTTTAGCCATGTTATTTATGTTAATGGCTAAATCATCAACTTGATCATCAAGAGAACGCAAAATTTTAACCCAAGCGTCCGCACTAATAATTGTGTTTTTCTTTCTACGAGTAGAGTAAGGCATAGTTCTAATATTTTTTATTTTTTTAAAGTATAAAAATTTTACACCATACTTCTTATCCTTAAGGCATCAGGTTGTAAAAATTGTTTATTCTCGGGCCTCTGTAAGTATGCTGGCTAAATATTCTTGTGCAAAAGGATGCGCCACACCGTAGAAATCCCATGCATTTCTTCCTCTAAGTTGTACAATTTTTTCAACAATGTCTTTAGGCGGATGTAACTCAATCTGAATACCACTTTTTGATGAAGCCAATTCTATCATTTTTCTATGAGTACTCTCGCTTGGTTTCACGCTAGAGGTATAAGTTCTAATAAATGCAATTCTTCTCGTATAATGATTTCGTGTGCGCTCAAGGTAGCGGGCAATATAACTGGCTAATATCTCTATACTTTTCGAAACAATTGCCTCATCATATTCGACGCCGTTTTTTCTACACCACCACTCGAAAAGTCCGGGGCAATCATACCACTCGGTCCACTTCTCGTAATACTCCTCAGGAACCAAGCCAAAAGGTTCTGATACCGTGACAACATGTATTTTTTTACGAAGCTCCTGAGACAGAGTATCTAGTGTGGCATAAAGAACCTTATAGGATCTAGATAAGTGATAGGGTTTCACAGCTGAACATGGATATAGCAAGAGTATTTTCTTTTCAGGTGGAGGAAGATAGTTTTCACTAATAAATGAGAGCCACTTCTTCACACGCCCATTGCTGGAGGTTAGAGCTTCGTATACTTCTTTGGGGCTATAGAAGCATAACTCCCTAGGCAATGTTCCTTTGAGTACTCTTTTTTTAGAGATATTATAGAGCAACTCTCTATTCACAGTCGATGGTTTTCCGAAATACATTTAACTTTTTTGTCCTTTTCCTAGCCGATATTAATTATGCTACTTTGGATCACTGAGGGGCCAAAGCCTGTTATAAAAGAAAGATATTCTGACCATATTGTGGATTCCGCAATAAATTATCTCGACATAAAAAACATTGAACGAAAGTATTCCCCTCTCAAATTGATGACTGATAGTGGTGCATATACAGCCACAAGAAAAGGGATTTCATTGGATCCTTATAAAATATTGGAAATCCAAGAGAAGCTACGATCCGATATCTATGTACCTCTAGATTATCCTTTTACAGCCGAAATGACAATAAGTGAGATTCAAGATCGCTGGAAGAAAACAATCGAAAATACAAGGTTATGGGTCGAAGCTCTAAATAGAAAGAAAGATGTTATGCCAATTGTCCACGCATTAGGGCAACAAAACCTTTACGAAACTGTGAAAATCCTCTCAAATATTGCTGGCAACGCAGATTATATGGGTTTTGGTACAATAATGTTTACAAAGGATGATATAAAGGGCTATCTTGGAGATAGAAGACTCTCCATAAGTTTCATCAATGCTTTAATGGAATTCATCAAAGTTGTCAAAGAAGAATATGGCTTTAAAGTTCATATAGCAGGTTTTGGTTCATCACCTCTCACATTATACCTAGCTATCTACTTGGGTATCGATTCTGTCGACAGTAGCGGATTTCGAAGGCGAGCAGCTTACGGAAAGATATTACTACCTGGAAAGGGAGAACGATATGTTGGTAGAGGCGACGCGCGTTTTGGAATAACAAAGCTAAGCTCTGAAGATCTCCAACAGATCAAGGAATGTGACTGCCCTATCTGTAGAACAGACCCCAGCCTACTCTGGAAAAGTTGGCGTGCCAGAGCTATACATAATGAGTGGGTTTTAAAGAAAACATGGCTAGAAGGAATACGCATGGCGCGCAAAGATATTGAGGCTTATGAGCGATATCTTGATGGAATCTTTGAAAAATCTTCCCTGCGCTATATATGGAAGTATATTAAGACAAATTACCGGAGGATATATTGACTCAAAGCACGATTTTTTATATGGACATAAAAGATAATAAAAATAACATGATCAGAAAAATACCTAACGATTAATGAAAAATACTAAAGATGATGATGACATTTATTAAAAAACATCCATAGCGCGCACAAAAATCTACTGCAACCTACTAGGTATGCCTCAGGGAAGCAATGGTAATATTGATAATATGATCAGTAACGCTATGAAATAGTAAATAATTCTCTCAAAGCTGAATCTCCCAAACCGCAAGCCCATGCTTATATTCGCAAAAAACAGGTATACGAGATAGTAAGCTAACCCCTCAATAGAATCGCATACAAGACCAACAATAAGGTCAGTAATACCAGTAACATTGGAGCTCCAAAGATAGATAATAACTTGTATAACAACAATAACAGAGGCAAGGCTGTCAAAACTATCAAGCCACGAATTTGCCTCATGGACATCTGTGGGATAAAAGAATGCCAGCAAACCTAGAAAAGCATAGAACATCACCCACAACATCTCCATCAAGCCCACCCTCCCACCTCAGTACATCCACAAGGATAAACACATTCTCTTAAAGTCCCGTCCGAGGGATTAAGCCCTTCAGCCCGAGACCAAATATGTCCCTTCATCTTTCGTAGCACCTGTAGCTCAATGAGATACTTCGAATAATAAAGAGGAATAACTCATAATCGAAATTAATCTCGCTATAAAAAATAGAATAATTAAATCTAAATTATATTTTTTTACAAATAAGCACACAATGAAATAAGCTGAATAATGGCTCAGAAATTCACGCAACAATCCATTAAATTTCTACATGCGGTTTATCTTAAAGCATAAAGTTATTAAGCCATTATAGCAGTAAAAGCAATATGCCAGAAGCATTTCTCCTAAAAGGATCACCAACAAACCTCTCCTGGAGCCTCATCGATATGAAGAACAAGAAGACCTTGCTCCTCAGAGATAAACCAGACAACTGGATGATCTGGGGGGTAAACCAGAGGTTCACATGGATCACTAGACAGCTAGAAAACAGCGAGATATTCATCTACGTTACTAGATCCGAGGCAATACAGGGGGGACTGGCAATCTACGGGATAGCCAGAGAAACATTGCAGCTGTCGGAAAAATACTGGCCGCAAGGCGAGAAATGGACACCATTCTTCCTCGAAATAAAAGCAGCCGCCCCCGGAGTCCTCGAACACCCAGAAGATCCAAAACAGTGGAAACTTATCCCAAAGACAAAGCTAGAAGAAAAAGGCGTAAAAATACTGCCGGGACCACAAAAACTAAAACCGGAACAAGCAAAAACTCTCAAAGAAATTTTGTCTTAAAAATCGTTCTAAACAAAAAATCCTCCCAATTTCTTACTAAAGCTCTTCGCAGAGAAGAAATTTCTGGCGCGCTTCAGTGCGTCTCTGGTAATTAGGCTTCTTCTCTTTCACTCCATCTACATTTATTGAAAACTTTGTCCTCATCTAGCTTTTTCTCTGCTAAGTAAACAGCAAAGGCTGCAAGACACGCTTGCCTTAAATATTCATGAAGAGCCCCTACTTCATTTGTCTCAAGAACTTTTAATTCAACGTTTTTCATCTTTGCATACGTGATAACTTCATTTACACATTGATTTGCTAGCTCGTTAAGCTGGTTTATATACTCAGTCAAGGATAATTTCTCTGCTCTTCCCTTTTTATATAAATTTTCGAATTTATTTAATGTCGAATTTTTCTCCGAGCTCAGTAGTTCGTAAATTATCCTTACACTTGTTTTACCGAACTCTTTAGCTATTTTCATCTCGTTAATAGATAATACATAAAAGAGCCACACATCATCAGCAATCATGCTAAGCCAATCTTTCTGAATGCCACTAAAATCTTTGCACATGTATTCATTGAAAAACTGGTTACCCATGAGTATTTTAAAGACAACCCTAAATTTGCCGTCGCCAGAGACGATACAAACGCTGTGAGAATTTGTTAACATATTCTGAAAAGTTAGTTCATTTATTTGTTCGCTATTACAGAACCTATAACCTCTACTTTTTAAGTCATCTACTCGTCCCCATATGTGGTTGCGCTGCATGATATATTTTATTAACGAATTTAACCTGCCTGGACTATAACTATTTTTATTTTTAGGATCTATTAATTCGTGGCGCTCATTAAAGAGTATGGCTATTACTAAGTTCATTTCATTAATTTTTTTAGCTAGAAGTCTCTCTTTTAAGCCCTTATTCAGCATTTCTAACAACTCTTCATGTTTATCTAGCAATGATTGTTGTGCTGTTCGTCCTCCCGTGTGTTCACTCATTCTGAGCTCCACGAAGTCGACTCTTCCCAGCTTTTCGCTTTCAAACACAAAATCAATCTGTCTCTTGCTTTTAGAGGAGATTCCGTATTGAGTTAGAACTTTACCTAAAGTAAGACTGTTACTCTTATTGTCATTGTCAACCTTGACTGCCTTGAAACCTTTACATTTTTGGACATTTTCGTTATTGTAATACTCAACCCATTTTACAATTAATTCTTCAGCGAAGCCACCCTTTCTTGGCCCTAGTGACTGATGAAAAAGCTCTGTGAGATAGTACCAAAGCGTCGCAGTTTTTCCTAAGATATTCCATTCAGCCGTTCTCTCTGCATTCATTAATCCCGTTAATGCTTTCTCAAAGTCATGAAGTCTAACTGGGACAACGCCATCGTAAAGACTTTGAACGAGACAAGGTATCAATGATTTACTGTTACTCCATTGGAGGTTGAGAACATCGTTATCTTGAAATAATGGGTTAGGCGTTAGATATAGAATCAAATAATGATTGTATTCAGGCTTCATGTTAATCACTTATTTTTCTTGTTATTTTTAGCTATTATTTAAATTTACTTTATTAGTTTATGCTTCCTAGGGCTACCTAAGTGGAGAGGATCTCAGCTAAGCTTCATAGGAGTCTCCTATATGCTGCAAAATCCTTAAAAAGCGACTGTGAAATAAGGTTCATGGCAAGAAACTTTTATAAATAAACAAAGTAGTTTTTTGATAAAGGTGTCAATGGTGAGAACAGAGCACGTTCTCTTTCGAGATCTAATGACCGAGATTCCCTCTACTACCTATGCCACTCATGCTCTTTACATGTATCCAGCTAAATTTATTCCTCAGGTTGTTAGATACGTTATTAACAAGTATATGGAATCTGGAGGATGGCTTTTTGATCCCTTCGCTGGCTATGGTACAGTCGCAATTGAGGCTTCATTAACGGGTAGAAACTGTGTGCTATGGGATTTGAATCCAATGATGCACCTATTAGTTTCAGCGTCGCTATTTAGGGGTCACATTTCACTGAATGACTTCTACATAGATTTCGATTATCCTGAACCCTTTTACCCTAAATGGAGCAATATATCGTATTGGCATCCGCCAAGCTTCTTGAAGGTCTTGTCAAGAGCATGGGGTTACTGGCACAAAATGGTTGATAAAAGAATAAAGCCTCTTGTAGCCATACCGCTTCTCAAGGTAACTAGGTATTTTAGCTATTCTGATGAGAAAATTGCTAAGCTGTATAAGTCAAAGTATGCAGAAGATAAAGTTAAGAAGCTTCTTTCAGGACATTGGAGAGCTGAAATGGAAAAAATGTTTTGGAAGTATGCTGAAGATGTTGTTGAAAAGGTGAAGGAGTATCAACAATACCACCCATATCAAATAGAGTGCATAATAAAAGCCAGCGATCAGAGGATTTTTACTGATAAATATGTTATTGTGGACTCCATCAAGGAAAAGCTTGACAAAGAGATTGATGTCCTAGTAACATCGCCACCATACCTGCAGGCACAAGAGTACATAAGAAGCTTTAAGCTTGAGCTTGCATGGCTTGGCTATTCAGGAGACTTCATAAGCAAGCTTGCAAAGCATGAAATCCCATATAATGGCATTGGAGAGGGCTTCATCTCCAGCCAAACCTATGATGAGTTAAAAAAAGACATTGAGAAGCTGAACCATGATAAGCTTCTCCAGCTTTACGTATCCTACTTCAATTCGCTAGCTCTTTTCCTCAACAACAACCATAACAAGATTAACAACGTTATAGCATTTTTTGTAGGACCCGTTAAGATTAGAAAAACGAGAATACCCATTGACACGATAATAAAGGAACATCTAGAGTCCCTTGGATGGATGCATGAGGCAACGCTAGTAGACACCATTGTAGCAAGAAGAATGTTCAAATCAATTATTAACCCAGCTACAGGCTTAGAAGATGAGAGAACGCCAACCGAGCACCTGCTAATAATGAGGCGTAGAGCTTGAGCAAACTACAAAAATCCTAGGCCTTTATGTAATATTGTATTAAAGACTAAAGAACCCATTAAGAACAAATTAAGTATTGCTGTAAAAAATGAAAGATACTAAAACGCTTGTAGCAAATTTTTAAAAGGCCTATATTTAGGCAATATCGAAGGAAAGCTGTTTAACATCGATAAGGTTACACGCTTGTTGGCTACGACTCTCCGGGAAAGCCTGGAGCATATGCGGTAATTGCAGATCTCTTTGAGGTTGTGGACTTTGCTAGGGGGGCCGCGAGGGAGATAGGGCTCCGAGGGGGAATAGCCCTCCTCATGGTGTCTGAGCACGAGGCTGAGGAGGGGGTGGAGGAGGCCGTTGCGCTCGGCTGGCTCCGCCGCCTGGGGCTTCAGCCGTATAGGCTGAGGGTTTCTGGGCACTATTATCCCCACGAGTTTGCTAGGCTAGTAGGACTTGTCAAGCCGAGGGAGATAGTGCCGGTCCATACAAAGGAGCCTGGACTCATGCTTAGGCTTTTTGAAAAGATTGCTTATAAGGAATAGAAAAAAGAGAATTTTTTTCCCTTTTTCTTTTGAACTTTTATAGACTCTCTAGGATGGCTCCTCTAAGAACTTTGAGAATACAGCATTCTCTTTAATCCTGTTTAGAGATTCTAATATATGTCATAATTTTTCTTTCTTTTACTATAAAGATGTTCTTTATTGAGTTGAATTCACTTTCACTTATATTTTCACTATCTTTTTTCTGGTCTAGAGATGTCCTTTGTAGGGTTAATAGTATGCATAAAGAAAATCTCTCAGGAGAAACTAGCAAAGAGAAGATAATTTCGGCTTTCTTCATGGTGTGTTTTCTTCTTGTTTTGGTTACTCCAATTTATGGGCAAAACTTGTGGCTCGAGGATGATTATACTTACTCCATTACGGAAATAGAAACGGAACTGTTTTGGTTTGGTTCAACACAAGTGCTTGGCACATTAAAGCTAAAAGTTCCAACCCATCTTTTAGTTGATAAAGAAAATGAATTTCAGGCTGTTTTCGAGAGAAAAGCTGGATGTTTGAATTCGAATTCGGCAGGAATAGCTTTTTACCTTTATCTAAACTATTCAACAGATAAAGGTGTTAAAAGTCAATCCTTGGACTCCATAGATTTTAGCATTGATTGTTCATCAAACATTACACAAGTAAAGACATTCAAAATAATAGTACCTTCATACCTGTATAATCAGTTCTCATCGAACAATGTTACAGTTTACATAGGCCGCTTTAAGGTCATTGCATCCTCCTTAGTTTCCGTTAACAGTCAAAGCATTGTGAACGAAATACCAGCAAAAAGTGTCGTCATTAAAACCGGTAGCAGTGTCACTATAGCAACTCCAAGCCTTCCAAGGGGATACATAATGCTACAACCCGGGAATGTTACGAACTTTTCAATTAATGTTACAGCAAGAGATGGACTCATAAATCTTCAAGAGATTGAAATCGAGTCTCCTGCCTTTGCTAGAGTCTCTGTAGATACATCTCTTCCGCTTAGAATTCCACCAAACGAAACACGGGGTGTCAATCTAAAACTATATGGATCGGGTGTAGGAGCGGGTATACTAAAACTCACTTTTATATTCTACGATGGGAACTCTTTAAAAAAAGCGTTCTTGTATGTCCCAATTGTTGTGGGAGACGATAAATTAGTCAATTTAGTTAAAAGAATAGATATTTTGGAAAGCAACATAAATAGTATTCAACTTCAAATCTTAATATTATGTTGTGTTATTATAGTAGCTATAATATTGCTAGCACGTTCCAGACGGCATTCATTTGTTGGCTACTGAGTAGACCATGTAACGTTCAATGGACAAGATTTGTTGAAGGAAAAACTTGTTTTTTATTTTATAGGAATAGCCTCTGTTTCCGGATTCATTGTAGGTGATTTCCGCTCTAGTTTGTAGCAAAACTCCTGAATCTCGTGTAACAGCTTGAGAGGATTTACCAAAATAGAAGCAAGCTACTTTAAGCTCGCGCAAGCTCACCCTTACCCACAGTTTCCATGCTGTTTCCGACTAATAAGTTCTCCGTTGCGCATATCTCCAATGCTCTTTCTTGCCTTCCACTCTAAATTAGTACCTGTTGCCCAGTTCTCCCAGGCTACTTGCACGTGCGAGCTCAATTCGTGCAGATAAAGAAAGGAACTAGGGTTTACGCTTTTTGAATACAATGGCGAATCCTTTGACTCCTTGGAAGGAGGTTCCGAGTAGTAGGCTTGCCTTTGTGAGGCCTATGTTTGGGATGACTGCTGTTACTTCGCCGTGGTTTTGCTGTATGTGGTCGAGGGCTTTTCCGAGCTCTGGGAGGTCTGCCTCGAAGTCGTCTATTGGGAGGTAGAATATGCCCCATAGGTCGCCGCAGTAGACGTGCTTCATATATGGCTGGTCATTCCCCATTTTGTCGGGGTCGTGTTTTTCACCCATTTTTTCCTCTACCATAGAGTTCTCATTTTCTCCCTGTATTTAAGCTTATATCTGCTTGCATAACCTATACCTAGGAGAAAGATGCTGGATTTCGCTTGGGTAGTCTTATCACTGATATCTGTAGCTTCTAAATGATAAAGCCTTAAAATTCTTTGTAAATATTTTATTATGAGGGGAAACTTTGAGCACAAGCTTGTTTCCAAAAGAAAAACTACACCAATATATTTTGTCTCTTAGAACTGAGTTAGATACTTTGTCAGAAATGTATTCTGAAGATCGCCAGAAACTAGAAAATGCTCTTTCTAAGCTTGAAGGGGAGCTAAAGGGAATAGTTGAGTTTCAACATACAGGTGATCTTCGGATATTTGCTTTTTCTGACTATAGAGTGCATGATATAAGATTGCTACTCGACATCTTGGACAGACTATCGGAACCTATAGACATAGTGGTTTATGCAGGTGATGATGTTGAAAGATTTGCTCCTCCCCGTTTCGATCTGGTAAATCTTGAAGAAAGAGGCGAATTTCTTCTCCGTAAATCTAGTGGAACCATATTAATTATCCGGAAGCCGTCGCTGAGACAAGCAGATGAAAACTTTTTTGAGAAAATTGCAAAGAAGGCAAAAGCAGGTCTCATTGCCGTTTCTGGTAATGATAATCCTTTGGGCCCAGCCCATATTTATGGTGAAAAAGTGTACGATGTATATAGAACATGGGTAAAAATTGGGAGATTTTTGTTTGTAGGTCTGGAAGGGGCTCCTTATCAGTCCCGTTCATCGCTTCACTCTGAGAGTGCTTATGCTGTCCGACTTGAGCTAGCTAAGAAGCTCCTAAATGAAGGGGAGAAATTTATAATTGTGTCCCACGTCCCTCCTAGAGGCATATTGGATTATGCTAAGAGAATGGGCGCAGAACATATTGGTAGCAAGGCTCTAAGGATTTTTTTGGAACATAATCCAAATCTTACTTCTCTGGTTATTTGCGGTCATGTTCATCGTGAGGGTGGCAAGAAAGAGATTATTGGTGGAACGCTAGTAGTAAATGTTGCATCTCACGATTTTGTTGGAGATAGAGGAGTTGTAGCTATTATTACCGTTAACAACCGGGGCAAAGCGAGGAAAGTAGATTTCCTTAACATACCTTCGCCCGTGGAAGAGGTATTGAAGAGACGAATAAGTGCTAAAGAAAAGGTGAAAGAATTAACACGCTTAGGAATCGACTTAGAAACTGCCAAATGGCTTGTAGATTCGTTCGAGAAACAAGGGGATAACTTCTTGGAAGAGATAAGTAAATATTTGTGGAGAATTCGTGAGTTCAGGCATGCAAAAGGAAAAAAGGACACCGACTTAACACGATTTTTAACATAATTTATTATAAGTCTATTGGGAAGATTGCAACAAATTACAACATGGTCAGAGGAGAATAATTTCTGAGGATTGCAAAATAGGTAAATTGATACTTGTTTCAATCGTGTTAGTCGGAAGGTAGATCCTGGGGCAGGTTGACTGACTTAGAGACGTGATGAGTTAAGAATGGGATCGAGATATCCATGTGCACTCTATTATCGCTTCATCCTTGCCCTCCATTATCCGAAAGGGTAAACCCGTGCTCAATGCTCAAATCTCTATCAGTGAAAAGCTCATGTATACCCTTTACATCAGTGAGACCCATTTCTTTAAGGTGCTTTGCGTAGTCGCTGGCTTTCAACGGACCACTTCTCGTTGTGTAAATTATGTCCACGACATACCACGTATCACCTACTTTTACCTCTGGAGCTACGTGATCTCTTCCTACGAGCTTTACGACTCTCGTCTCGCAACCTAGAATATCGCTGAGCAACTTGGTCGAGCCAAGTGCGAAGTCTAAACACGCTCCAGTGCTAGACACAGCTGCCAGCTTAGCGGCGAAGACCGGGCTTAAACCAGCAAATTGCCTAGGCTTTGGCCAAGGCTTTTTGTAGGACGAAATGAAACTATCGCTATAATTCTTAACGAGTATCCAGGCTTGATCCAGCGAGCACATATTACCAGTGACTTTTTTAATAGTATCGACTCTCTTCGGGTACTCCCACTTGACAGCTACACTGAGAACTATTGCAAGCAGTAAAGTAAATAAGAAAATAACCAATGCAATCTTCCCTAGGAGCTTCAAATATTTTTCGACTATGTTTATAGGCAACGACAGAACCGCAATCGAAACATTAATGGTAAAAATAAGACAAAACAAGGTAGAAAGTGAAATGATAGGGAAAGGAGGGAATGGCATCTGAGATACTGATATGTTTGACTTCGCTATCCATTGGACAAACTCTCGAGAAAACATATTAATGGAATTGCCCAGCATAATATAAGATAATGTTAATTCTGCAATAATACAGGATGCTAGTACCAAAGCAGAAAGTAAAATTGCTAAAGCGCGCACGCTACCTGATCTTATAATAAAAAGAAATATAATCACTCCAAGCAAAATTAAAAATTCAAGTAAAGCACTAGTGTTCAGCATTAATGTTAAATCCTCAGAAGCAAAAATAATCTGAAGAAGTGCATATGGTTCTAGGAGCAAAAGATCGGCAAAGAAGCCGGCAAGGAAAAGTGTAATAATATAGAGCCATAGAGTAATTGTTTTGAAGCTCGGACTAGGTGTTTCCCCACTGTTTACTCCCATAGTCATGAAGCTCAATTAGTAGATCTTATTTATTTATAGCGTGTGTTTCACATTTTGTAGCAAAAAAAGAACTAGAGCTGTTTTTGAAAAGATTTAAAGGCTTTTTGAAATAAAGACCCAAAAAATTTTGGCGGAAATCTTCTATGTTTGCTTATGGTAGCTTTTCTCAAACAGTTGTGGTATTTTTATTTCTATTTTTTTTCTCTATACAGTTTCTCGAAAACGATCTCTACAGTCTTATCTATGCGCGCTGATTCTGCTGTCTTCTGGTGAATATCTGGGAGACTTTGCCTATGCATGCAGGGTTGTCACATACAAGGATTGGTTTCCCTTCTAGCATGCCGACTGCCCCTATTGTATCTAGGGATAATGTTTTCCCACAGATGAAGCAATGATGCTTCCCAGCTAAAACTTCCTCGTAGATTCCGAGCTTTTTAAGGAGGTCGGGTAGATCTTCTTCGCTTATTGCTGGAAGCCTGACTTCTCGTAGAACTTGCTTCGCCTTGATACCTTGCCACCTAGTTTTTTACTGTAAAAGTCCCTAATATAGGTTTTTCCTGATAAATGTGTAATTATGGTTCCTTTCTCTCCTAGGGCCAAGGAAGCTATGTGGAGAAGATCTGATTAGAGTAGGGAGTACGTAGATTTTCAGGTAGTGATGAAAAATCTTTAGAGGGTCTCATCGCCTTAACTGAGTCTTTTAAAGTGGTGGAGCTTTAAGGCGCGCTACGACGTGTTGGCTTGGGATACATGTTGCCGTTTGGTGTGGATAAATGCGTCCTGTAGAAATGGGTGGCTGTCGACTCTTACGGGTTTATGCAGGGGACCTGTGCGTGTGTTAGGGGTAAAAATTTAATATGGTTGCTTTCCTACAGAGGTGTGCTTGTTAGGCGGATTGGTGAGTGGGTTGTTGGGCGTGTGGATGGTCTTAGGATTGTTGATTATTGTTTGTGTTTGTCTGGGGGGTATGTTGTCGTGGAGGGGCCCCGCGGGAGGGCTATGGGCTTTGCGCATGTTCCTCGTGAGGATCTTCATGGTATGGGTGGCGAGGTTAGGGAGCCGAGGCTGGAGGAGGTTGTGGAGATGTTGCTGGATTTGAACCCGTTGAATAGGGTGCTTGGGCTGGCTATGGCTAACGCTGTTTCGCAGTATTTCTTGGGCGACGTGATGCCCAGCGGCGGGGTGCCCGTGGGGAGGGAGCCGATATGTCTTGTTGGGAACATGGGTCCTCTCGCTGAGAGGTTTCGGCGCGAGGGGAGGACTGTGTGGGTTTTTGAGAGGTCGCAGGAGCTGAGGCATGGGTCGTTTTCTGACGTGGAGGAGGAGCTCTTGTTGCCCAGGTGCGGGACGCTGATAATCACGGGGATGACCCTCCTCAACTTCACCATAGACCGCATTTTGGAGATGTCTCGGGGGCTTAATGTCTTGACGGGGCCTAGCGCGGGCGTCCACCCGGAGCCGCTTCGTGGGACGAAGATACACTACGTGGCCTCAATGAGGTTTAACATTGATGTGGCTGTTAGGCACTTGAAGCTTGGCAACTATATTTCGTTGGCGGTGCATTCTCATCTAGGTACGCCGTATGTGGTTCCGGTTAATCCTTAGGTACTGGTAAATTTGGAGGGCTATTCTTTTTCTAGGCATTTTTGCTGGTTTCTGGCTTGCTCGAGTAGGCCTTGTGGGAGGTGGATTTCTAGCTGTTTTGTGGCTTGGGCTGAGGACTGGTAGATTTTTTCTAGTATTGCTGTTGTGATTGCTGCTTGTTGGGGTGTTGTTGCTGGGCATAGGGCTTGTGTGTCCTGTGTGTAGGCGGCTTGTAGGAGCCTTTTCCATATTTCTCTGTATGGGTTTGTTTGGGGTGTATCTGGCTGTGTTGCTATGTAGAGTTGGTGGTTTATTGTTGTGGCTAGGTGTAGCTGTTTGTCGATGTGTATGCCCGCCTTGTCTCCTAGGAGTGTGTATTCTGTTTTGTCTTGTGGTATGTATGAGGCCCAGGATACCTCTATGTAGATTGTTAGGCCGTCACCGAATGTTATGTATGCAGATGCGTTGTCCTCTACGTCTGATGTCTGGCCCGGCACTATTTGTGTTTCTGGGGGCCAGTTTCCCGCAAATTCTTGTAGCCTTGTGCCGAAGACGTTTCTCGCTGTGGCTGTGACTGTCTTGGGCTTTGGGAACTGTGCTAGGTAGAGTAACGTGTCCAGGACGTGGGACGCTAGGTCTAGGACTACGCCGCCGCCCGCGAGTTCTTTCCTGGTGAATGACGGTGTCTTGGGGATGCCTCTCTGCCTAAGCATTGAGCCTTTGGCGTAGTATAGTTTACCTAGGAAGCCTTTCGCAGCTAGCCTGGAGGCCGTGTAGATTGCCGGGTTGAACCTGTAGTGGTGCCCCACGGCTATTATGGTGCCTTTCTTCTCGGCGGCGTCTATTATCCTTAGGGCTTCTTCGAGGCTTGTCGCCATGGGCTTCTCTATGTATAGGTGTGCCCCGGCGTCGATGGCTTCTAGGGCTATTTGTGCATGTAGCCTGTGGGGTGCAGCTACGAGGACTATGTCTGGGGACTCTTGACGAAGCATTTCGATGTAGCTGGTGTAGCCTTTGCATTGGAATGCCTCAGAGAACTCTCTTAGCCTGGACTCGCTTGACGAGACTGTGGCGCAGAAGTCTACCTTGTGTCCGAGCTCTCTTAGTGCCTGGGCGTGTACGCGTGCGATGCCTCCGAGGCCTATAAACCCGATTGTGAGCTTTCTAGACATTCTGGGCACCGTGACAACTTTTCTCTGTGTGATCCGGCATATAAATTATGGTTTCTTCTTGATAGTTTGCCAAGGCATTTTCATGCTTCCAAAAATTTTCGCGTATAAGATTATAGATGCTTAGTTTTTATACGACTGAAACTAGGAATATTATCGTGGAGGGCGGAAGCATTAGCGAGGTCGAGCTCTTAAAGAGGAGGGCGTCTTTTTTTCTTGAGCTGGCGAGGTACTCACTTGGTAGAGACATGTATGACATGGCGGCGTTTAATGCTGAGCAGGCGGCTCAGCTCTACCTGAAGGCTACGCTTCTCGAGCTTGTCGGGGACTTTCCCAGGACGCACTCGATACTCTATTTGCTGGGAGAGCTGAAGCGTATAAGCGAGGCTAGGGTCGAGGACTTTATCAGGAGGAACAAGAGGAGGCTACACGTGCTTGAGGACGCGTACCTCACAAGCAGGTATTTTTACAAGTTTTTCGATAGGGAGGATGCAGAGGATCTAGTTTCCGTTGCAGAGGAGGTGATTAGGTTCTGTGAGGAGCTTAGACGTGGCCTGGGAAAGGGCTAAGATGCTTAGGAGCTGGAGGGACTGGGTAGGCAGGATCCTGGAGGCGAGCGGGGAAGTCCTCTCCTCTAACCTTAGGGGCGTCT
>Ga0080005_125129_pt1 | contig 23762 bp, 17 predicted proteins | sample JossMetagenome_2_FD_69208 | JGI IMG/M metagenome (GOLD analysis project Ga0080005, IMG submission 69208) | Hot spring sediment microbial communities from Joseph's Coat, Yellowstone National Park, USA - JC3_ASED (SPADES assembly) (version 2) | ecosystem: Environmental > Aquatic > Thermal springs >...
TCGCCTCAAGCGCCCTCAACGCCCTGACCACGTCGCCGAGCCGCACGAACACGGACTCAGCCCCTCCCAGCCTAATATCTCCACGGGTGATCGAGGCCGCAGTGGAGAGTCCCCGCTGAAAGTATAAGGGATACCCTATCTCCATGCGGGGAAGTTTTTGTGAGGTGTCTCCCTCCACTCCTTCGGGCGTAGCTAGCGCGTTTTTAGTGTGATGTGTAGCTGGTGTCGTGTCCGCATCGCGGCGTGTGTGCGCTTGGCTGGGATGCGCGTTCCGCCCGATGCCGGACTGCGCCTTGGCCGCCAGCGCGTCGGGCCCTTTCCTCGGGCCTTGCGCCGGGCCGCGCCCCGCCTCGGCGGGAGGTATATATGGCTACGCCGGAGGTATATACATCCCCCAGGGCGTATATATGCCCGCCGCGCGCCGCCCCGGCCCCCGCGCCGAGGGCGTGCCGGAGGCCCCCTCTGCCGCTTTTTCGGATCCCAGAGGCGCCGCGCCTCCCGGGCCATGGCCTGTAGGCCCGACGTAGACCCCTCCATACTGATCCACCGCGACCCCCGCGCCTGGGAGGAGCTTCTGGGCTGGAGGTGCGTGGAGGCGTTCCTGGAGGAGGCGAGGTTTCTCGGCGTTAGGGATCTGGACGGCCTTGTGGATTACAGCGTGTCTTCTCCTTCGGCCATGCGGCTCGTCCTCGCGGGGGTGAGGTTCTCGGGGCGCCGCGGGCGGGAGTGGGAGGGCTATCTGCGCGGCAGGCTGGGGATGGGGGCCAGGATGCGGTTCCCCAAGGTGGAGGCCGGCGTGAGGAGGGACGACGTGTGGGTACAGATATCGCCCGCCTACATGCTCCTGCCCTTCGACGAGACCAGGAGGACGTGGCAGAGGATGGCGCACACCCTCTTGAAGCACCTCAAAGACGTCCCCACGTCGCACAACCCCCACAGCTACATCTCGCTGGTGTTTCCAGAGGAGCTGAGGGCCCTGGCGGCGCGGGGCTACGTCTGGGCCGCCAGCATGAGGTCGCGGGACAGGTACAACGACGCGTTGGCCGAGTGGCTCTACTGGCTCGACAACGTCCGGATGCCCCACATAGACGTAGCCATGGGGAAGTTTACGCCCCGGTCCTCTCTTGACACAGCTGTATTAAAACTGAGGAGAGTTGAACTCAAGTTTGATGGCAAAATCGGCGCGCCGATTCTGCCATCGAATCGGGGGCAACATGTATAAGGGGCCTGACGCCTTCCAGGAGGCGCTACGCCGCTTCCTGGCGGAGGGCGGCTACGCCTGGGTGGAGCGCCCCGGCCCGCCTCCGCCGGGCGTCAAGATCCTCAAAAGCGCGCATCCTCCCCGCCTCGCCGAGAGACTATGCGAGGAGGGCTTCCCCCTGGTCTACATAGCCGCCGTGAGGCGCCGAGACTCCTCCACCCCCCTGGAGGAGGTCTGCCGCCGGGGGGAGGCAGTCTGCTACGTCTACGGCGACGTGGAGTGGGGGCCCGAGCTGGAGGGCAGGTGCAGGCCCGTCACCTTCTACGTGGACGTGAAGGAGGAGAGGAAGGCCCTGGAGGCCCTCCTCCTCTACATTGCAAAGACGAGGAGCCTCCCCTGGGTCGCCTTCAACAGAGATGTGCTTAAAGTAGTGGGCCTCTGCGACGCGGAGCCGAACGCCTGCCTCACCGAAGAGGCCGTGGCGAAGAAGGTGGAGGCGATGAGGAAACAGCTGGCCGCCCAGCGCCCAGAGCCGCAGAGAGGCGCCTCCGCCGAAGCCGCTGGAAACGGCGTTGGCCCAGGCGGCGCGGCCGAGGCGCAGGTAGGCGTAGACGCGCCGCCCCAAGCCGAGCAGGTGCAGACACAGAGGATTGAGAGAGGCGGTCCCCCGGAGGAGCCGCTGGGCGCGCGGCTTGACCCGTCTGTGCTGGGGCTCTTGAGGCGGTGTTGCGGAGAGGAGTGCGTCTCGCGGCTTCTGGCTTGCCATGGGTAGGGGGCCTTTTGCGGACGTGCGGACGTTCGCCGACGTGGTGCTGGAGGGCGGCTGTAAGAAGTCGCTACAGTTCCTCAAGGCCCGCCTCGACCTCTGCGTCTTGGCGGCCCTCGTCAAGGCGGTCCCCGCCGGCTCCATGGTCAAGCTCAGGCCGGGGCTGGTCTGGAGGCTTGCGGAGGAGCTGGCCGCCGCGGCAGGGCGGGACCGCGAGAGGGTTAGAAACGCCCTGCTCAAAAGGGCGGGGGAGGTGATGGCCCGGCTGAGGAGGGAGCTGGGCGACAAGGCCCCGGCGGAGGCCCTCCTGGCCAGGCTGGCGGAGCTCTTCCTCGAGGAGCTTGAGGCGTAGGCCTGCCTCCCTATGGACAGGGGTAGGTTTATCCCCCGCCCCTCTAGACGCCTCATGGATAGGGCGGCGGTTGCCTGCGGCGAGTTGATGCAGGTCTCCCTCGCCCTCTCGGCCTACTACCCCCTCTGCTCGGGCGGCCCGCCGTGCGCCTTCGCCGAGTCCGTGGAGCGGCTCGTGCGCAGAGCCGCCTCCGCAAGAGGCGCTGAGGAGCTCGTCGAGGTGATGGGCGGGAGGGTCAGGCTGGAGGGGCTGGGCCTCCCGGCCCCGGCGCTGGAGGCGCTCGCTGAGGGGCTGGGGCCCGAGCCGCGCTGGCTCGACGCCCTGGCCGCCTCCTTCTTCCGCCTCTACCTCGGCCTGCACAAGCGGCGCCGCGTAGACGGGAGGGACCTGGCCCTCGCCCTCTGCCTCTGGGCGCAGAAGAGGCGCCGGGAGGACCCGGGGAACCCCCTCTGGCGCGCCGCGGAGCTGGAGCCGGGCAGGCTCTACACGGAGGAGGAGGCCCGGGAGGCGCTGAAGATAGAGGAGGGACTCTTCAGAAGGCTGTGGAGGAGGGCCCTGGCGTTCCACCGCGGCGAGAAGGCGTACGGCTTCCAGCTCATCCTAGCCGCGCTCAGCCTCATGGCCGTCCCACCGCGCTCCGTGTAACGCCGCAATACAAGACGCCGGACTCGCGCCACGCCGTAATACAAAGCGGCGCATCCGTAATATTTCTCTCAACTACGGCGTAATATAATACGGCGCGCCCATAATATTCCGCCTAACTGCGGCATAATATAATACGCCGGATCCGTAACATTCCGCTTAACTACGGCGTAATACAAATCGGCGGCTTTATAATGCGGCGTAATGCTCCGCGCCGGCTTCACGTCGCCACGGTTTATCCCCCGGCCCCCTTGTGCGTCCGTGAAGAGGGCGAAGTGCGTCACCATCGACGCCTCCCTCCTGGCCGAGGCCGAGGAGGCAGCGGCCAGGCTGGGCATCGCCTTCTCTGCGCTGGTGGAGGAAGCCCTTAGGATGTATCTAAGGCAAGAGGGTCTCAAAGCCGTCGCGGAGAGATTAGCCGCCGTAGAGGACCTGCTTAGACGTTGCCTCCAGAAGGAGACGCGGAGGGAGCCGCCGGAGGCGCAGTCCGGCGGACAAGCGTCTCCGCTCAGCGACAACCTGTGGGTCGGCATACTCAGAAGGCGGGGCTAGGGTTTATCCGCACCCCACACGCCGAATTCCGTGATCATCTTCGTGACCTCCCTCGACGGCGGCGTTGGAAAAACCACGCTGGCCGCGGCCATGGCATACCACGCCGCGGTAAACAAGAGACAGCCAGTGCTCCTCATAGACGCAGACTGGGAAAAGGCAGAGCTCTCCCAGCTCTTCCGGGCGGAGTACGCCCCCGGCTGGCTATCGCCTTTTTTACGGGGGGAGGAGCCCGCCGTGTTTAAGGTGAGGGACGGCCTCTACCTGGTGCCGGGATACGACGCCGCAGAGGCCTACCAGCTCTACGACTTCCAGATCTCGGAGCTGGAGCGCGCGCTTGAGGCCTGGGTTGAGGGCCTGCCGGCCTTCGCCGCCTCGCGGGGCCTGCCCCCCGCGGCCATCATCGACACGACGCCGACGCTCAGGCTCAGCTTCCTGACCAGACTCAAGGAGAAGGGCGTCAGGATAGTCTTCGTGGCCGACGCGAGGGCGATAGGCCGCGTCTCCGACATCAAGGCGGAGCAGTACGCGTCGTACTTCAAGCTGGCCGACGCCGTCGTCGTAAACAACACGTCGTTCTTCGCGCGCGACGCGGCGCCGTATACGATACGCAGAGTCTCCACGCCCAAAGACCTCCACTGGGAGGCCGTGGCGAAGGCGATAATCCGCAACAGGCACAACCGCAGAACCGTGGAGGCCCTCCTACACAAGGTTTTTCCGGCTCCCTAGAGGCGGGGGCATGAGGCTGGACATCAGACGGGGAATCCAACTCTTAACCGGCAGGGATCCGGAGGCCGGCAGGAAGATAGCCGACCTGGACGCCGGCGAGCAAGCCGCATCTGCCGCCTCTCAGCCGGCGGCGCCCCAGCCCGCGGCTCCCCCGGCCCCCTCCTCCGCCCTCCGGCCGGCTACGCTGGTCCCAGCCGCGGCCGACGCCGATGCAGAGGACTGGAGAGATCTCCTCGTTAGGCTCCTCTCCACAGCCCCCGAGGACGTGGCGCAGAAGCTGGTTGGGTGTCTGGACAGAGAGGTGATCACCAAGGCGCTTGAGAGGAGGAACGACCCCTACCTAAAGGTGGCCCTAATGCTGATAACAAAGAAATGATTAAGATAGGGTTCTGCTTCATAAAGGGCGGGACCGGCAAGACCACGCTCGCCTCCTCCGCGGTCCTGTACCTAAACGCCGTAGCGGCGACCGCCGGCCTCATCGACGCCTCGCCCGTGCCCATGGCCTCCCTCCTGCTGGCGGCGGGGGTCCAGCCAGGCGTCTACGCGGGTAGGGAGGACGTGCCCGTGGCCGTGACGCGTACGCCGGAGGCGCTGGACGCGGCGTTGAGGGCGCTGGAGAAGGTGAAGGCCTCCATAGCCGTGATAGACCTCCCGCCCATGGCCAAGACGCCCCGGCTGGACGTGGCGGTTATCGTCTCAGACCCTCCCGGCCTCGAGTTCGTCGGCGACTTCAAGGCCGACGCCGCCCACAGCATCCTCGCCGTGAACATGGCCGAGGGGGTCGACCTGGGCAGATACAAGGGGCTGGCCAACTCGGCCGCCGTCCTGCCCTACTCGCCGGCGGTGGCCAGGGCCTATCAGAGGCTGACGCCCGCCGTGCTTCCGCACCACCCCAAGGCGCGGTCGTTAGGCAGGTGGAAGAAGGCGTTCCTCCGGCTCATGGGCGAGGTGGCGAGGCAAGTCAGGAGATGAGGCTTCTGGAGATCCGCCGCAGGATAAGGGAAGGGGTCGCGGAGGCCCGCCGCATGTTGAGGGAGCGGCGCAGGGCGAGGGAGGCGGCGCGCAGGTTCCGCGACATAGTCAAGGCCGAGAAGCTGTACGGGGAGTGGGAGCTCGACTACGCGGAGCTGTCCGTGGAGGACTTCCTCAAGATGTATGGGGTGAGGCCTCTGTTCAAGGACCTCTGGCACATCGCCGAGCACTGCACTGACGTCCGCGGCTGCTACCGCATGCTGGCGTACCTAAAGCTTGAGGGCAGGGAGGACGACCTCAAGCTCGTGAGGGAGGCCGTGAGGATGGACGCCGACGTGGAGATGCTGGTCACGCTGCTGTATCAAGGCAAGAGGGAGGAGGTCGCCAGGCTTCTGAGGAGATGAGGAGGCCCCACGTCTACATCTACATCGCCCTCGCCGCCTTCGCCGTATCTCTCTACCGGCACCCCGTCACGGCCCTCGTCGCGGTCGCCGCGGCGTACCTCTGGGGCAGGTGGCTCCTCCTCTGGATATACGGCCGGAGATGGCCCCTGGAGCCGTATAGGGAGAAGGTCCAGATAGGGCAGTACACGGCGGCGTACGACCCCCGCCGCAGGCTGTACCACGTCCTGTGGAAGGCCGAGCCGACCCGCTCCGAGTTCGGCATATCGGCGGCCCAGACAATCCACGAGATGTACGCCTCCCTCGCCCTCCAGAGCCACGAGTTCATCTCAGTCATCCAGCTCGGCGACGAGAGGTTCATACGATACTCCACGAGGATCCCGGACGAGTCCCGCATATCGCATGTGGAGTCGGTGCTCCGCACGTATTTCGTCCTCCACAGGGACCTCTGGGTTTCGGGCAGGATCAGGCCGAGGCGCTGGCTCTACTACGCCGCCGCGGCGCCCCTCGCCCTCGCGCCCCTCGATCCTGCGTTCCTCGCCGTGGCCCTCATACTGCTGTACCACGCCCACCACATACGTAAATGGTACAGAGAGGCGGAGCTGTTCCTGTCGGTCGAGGCCGTGTCCACCAAGCGCGACATAGGGACGTCGAGGCAGACCCTGGAGCTCTACGCGTCGGCGGAGGCGTCGGCAATAGCCAAGATGGAGAAGTGGGCGGTGGCCTTCGCGCCGAGGCCGGAGAGGAGCGTGGAGAGGGAGTTCGGCAAGGCCTACGAGTCGCCGGTGGAGAAGAGGAGCGTGGTGGTGAGGCTCCACAAGGCCTCCCAGCTGCTGGAGCGCATGCTGAAGCACGACGAGAGGCCTATCTACATGCAGGTCTTCGGCAGTCAAGACCTCGCCACCCAGCTGGAGATCCGCAGAGACCCCCTGGCGAACGTCCTCTTCTGGACGCCCAGCGGCTCGTACATGACCAAGGCCCTAAGCCACGACCTGGCCAGGATCCCGATTTTTTACGGCGGGAAGCTGATATCGTCGGGGAGGAAGCTCCTGGTGGGCGTCGACAAGTTCGGGAGGCCCGTGGAGATCGACATAGACTCCATGCCTGTGGCCCACGCGGTCGTCTTGGGCCCTTCGGGCATGGGCAAGTCGTGGACCGTCGGCACCCTGGCCGCGCGGCTGGCCAAGCATAAGGACATAAGGCTGGTCGTGATCGACCCCCACGGGGACTACGTCCAGCTGGCCAAGCTGATAGGGGCGGAGGTCTTCGAGGTGCCTCGGCTCGTGCCGCCCCTCGGCCCTCTGAGGGACAACAGGTACTTCCGCATGCTCCTCGCGGAGTTCGGCCTGATGCCTCCCGGCGCGGACGGATCCGCCTCCGTGGACCCCAAGGCCGCGGCCGAGGCCGTGGCGCAGGCCGCCGGGGTCAAGGCCGTGAAGGAGGCGGCGCCCCCCGAGAACGTGGTGTGGGACCTGCGTCCGCTGAAGCACGACGCGGCGGCGCAGGCCTTCTTCGTCTCGCTGATACTCCTCTGGTATCTGGCGCAGCAGGGCGGGAGGCCCTTCGCCGAGAGGGTGGAGACCGTGATAATCGTGGACGAGGCGGCCCTCCTCATGCACTCGGCCAGGGTCGCCGAGGGCGGCGTGGTCACCAACGCCGTCCTTTCGCTCATACGGCAGTTCTCCATGGGCGGGAGGAAGTACGGGTTCGCCCTGTGGATCGTCGCCCAGCTGGCCGACCACATCCCCGACGACATAATCAAGTCCGCCGGCTTCGTCCTCCAGCTGGGAGGGACCCTCCGCGCCCTTGAGCGCAGCGCCAAGGTGCTCCAGCTGGACAGGGACGACATACAGTATCTGATCAGCGCGACGACGCCCCGCGAGACTGTGGGCGGCGCCGCCGTCGCCGGAAGCAAGCCCTACGCCATGGGCGTGCTGGAGCTGTCGCCGCGCCAGATAAAATACCACGTCAAGATACCCCTGGAGCCCGCCCTGAAGGAGGCGGCATGAGCGGCAGGCCCGACTGGACGGACCGCCTATGCCACCCGTCGACGTTCTGCGATGCCGAGCGCGGCGAGGGGCGTGCCGCGCCGATCTTTCGGCATGAAGGTTCTGGAGGGCTACGCGGGCTTAGGGCTTATCCAAACCCGGCCAGATGGTGTGGACGTGGTGGTCTACGGAGTCGGGAGGCGCCCGAGGGCTTCCGCCTTGCCGGAGGCGCGGAGGAGCTGGGCGTGCCCCACCTCTCCAGGGAGGGACGGGCTCGTTAGGTATGGCCAGATCTGAGCGCTTCGACCTCTACGCGCCGGACGGGTCCCTCTTGGGCGAGCTCCGGCTCTACACAGAGGTTACAGAGCTGGGGAGGCGGCACTGGGCGAAGATCGACATCTACGGCGGGCCCCTCATAGGCATATACGATGCCCTCACCCTATTCCTCGACGTGCTGGCGGGGAGGAGGCCGCTGGAGGAGCTCGATAGCTCCCTCTACTGGTGCGTGCCGCTCTGCCGCGCCGAGTTTGTGGAGGTGGCGAGGGCCCCGTGGGGCGCCGTCATGAAGATAGAGGCGGAGATGGAGGGCGAGCTCGGCGTTATGCGCCGGCTCTACGAGGCGGTGCTCCCCCGCAGGTCCGTCAGGCGCATGGAGAGGCTCGTCTACGGCCAGGCCGCACGCGCCTAGCGCTATATATCCTACATAGTGCCGTCCCGGGCCGCCGCCTCGATCCCTCAGACTCGAGGCCGAGGAGGCGCCTCGAGGGCTGGAGCACGGGCTTGCCGGGGCCGTTAGGAGGCGGTGGGAGAGGTATGGGACGCGGGCGAGGGGGAGGGGCTCCATGGGGCTCCAGAGCCGAGGAGACGTCCCCCGAGAGGCGGCATCCCGAGGGCTCCAGAGGGATAGACGGGCTTGGCCCACGCCGGACGCCTCCAGCCGCCGGCGGCTGGAGGCGTCCGCCGGATCGGGGCATTTAGGGTTTTTCCGGCCGGCCGAGTATTCGACGGCATGCCGCCCACGAACAAGCCGGTGGCTAAGGGCAAGGGGGGCGGGGAATCGAGGGCGAAGAAGGCCGCGGTTACGATGGCCCTTGCGCTGGCTCTGGCCGCGGCGCTCGCGCACGCGCAGACCCCCAACGCCACTGGCAACGCCGCAGCCGTCGTCGGCCAGGTCGAGAGCTGGACCGTGGGCGGGCTGGGGCTGGTTGTGGACATATTCGGCATTATGTTCTGGGCCGCCGTGGGGATAGCCATATTCCACATCGCCGTGGCCTACATAGCGCCCACCAGATTCCAGCGCCTCGGCGCCATGTGGGACGCCGTTGAGAGGGCTAAGGACATAGCGATAGGGCTGGCCGTGCTGTTCTTCATATTCTACGGCATTATGGCGGCCGCCTCGGCCATCAGCGGGAACTTCAGCACCCAGACCGCCTGGACCCTCTTCGCGAAGGTAGTGTCGAAGCCCCTCGTGGACCTGTTCAACGCCATAATGAAGGCCATCTAGCCGGATGCCCCAGCCCCCCGTTTTTCCCGATCTTATTCCCGGGCTGATCCCCTAACCCTCTCAGGCGTGGCCGTCCTCTCGGCGCAGGCGCTCTACTACGCTGGGCATTGGCTCCTAGGGGGGCGGGAGGGCAAGGCCAGGGCGGCCGAGGGCTTCGAGAAGGTGGTCATCGCGGGCGTCCTCTTCGGGCTCGCCATGGCGGTCCCCCACCTCCTCCTGCTGGGCGTAGACGCATATCTGAGCCTGACCGGCATCGGCGGGTCGCAGGCGGGGGCCCTCCTCAGCGCCGTGGGCGACGCCCAGCGGTTCGGGGACGCGATGCAGGCGGCCCTCGACAACGCGTCGGCCCTATACGCCAGATATTTCCACGACGCCGAGAGCTCCCTCACGGCCTTCTTCTGGGCCGTCTTCGGCACGGGCCTCACGCCGTGGACGCAGAGCTGGAGCATGGCCATAGCCAACGTCATGTCCGTGGCCGCGACGGTGCTGGGCAACATACTGGTGACGGCGCCCATCTACGCCGCAGCCGCCGCCCTGGCCAAGACGTGGACCGCCTTCCTGCCGGTGGGGGCCGTCCTCGTGACGTACGAGAGGACCAGGAACCTCGGCGCTTGGCTCATGGCCATAGGCGCCGTCGTGCCGGTGGTCCTGGCGCTGGGGGCCGAGGTCGCCTACAGGACGGCGCCGCCCGTCCAGATGACCTGGCAGAACCTGATCGGCGACGTGGGGCCCGTCTGGGACGCCGTCAAGGCCATGGTGGTCCTCGGCCTGATAGGCCTGACGACGGCGGCGCTCGCGTACGCCTTCTCCCGCATATTCGACGAGGTGGGGGCGCACTTCGCGGTGGAATGATCGAGATAGCGCCGGACCCGGTGGTGCTCGCCTCGGCCGTCCTCGCCGCTGCCCTGATGCTCATCAGGGGGGACCCCAGGTGGACCCACCCCGTGATTGCGGCCGTCGCGGCCATGATCCTGGTGCCCGCGGCGGTCTCGGCCGTGGCCGCGTGGTTCGGCGCCCCGATGCCCGCCGGCGTCTTCGAGCCCAGGCAGGGGGAGTACCTCTGGTACGTCGCCCCCGCCCCCTCCCTCCAGGAGGCCCTCGACAGGAACTACGCGGCGATCCACGCCGCCATGACGGCCGTGGAGGCCTTCCAACGGGCCATGGCCGCCGCGGTGTACGCCGCGGCGTTCAAGGACGTGATCGTGTCCGTGCTCCTGACGGTCGTCCCCGGCGGCCAGGGGGCGGTGATCGCCGAGTGGGCCGCGGGCCTCTCCAGGTTCGACCCCGTCATGGACCTCCTCCTCACGATGTACAACGCGGCCACGTCCATGGGCATGGTGTACCACCTCTTCGACGCGATGGCGGATCTCGCGAGGCGCCTCGCCGTGCCCCTCCTCTCGCTGTCCGCGCTGGCCCTGACCACGGGCCGCACCAGGGCGTTGGGAGGCCTCATGGCCGCCTTCGCGCTCCTCGCCGTACTGCTGTCGTATACGGGGTACTACCTGTCGCCCCTAGCCGTGGCCGCGGCGCAGTGGGGCAACGCCACCGCGGCCTGGGGCGAGCGGATCGCCCAGAGCGCGGCGGGCTCCTCCCCTCCGCCCCTGCTGGCTGTGGAGGGTGCCCCCGACGTCCTCTACCTGGCCAGGTACAACAACACCTTCGTCCAGCCGAGCCCGGCCTATCTGGCCCAGGGGATGCGGTGGGTGGTGAACGCATCGGCGACGCCGCCGGAGGACGTGGTGGAGGGGATACTGGGCCTGGGCAGGTCGGCGAGGGCCGTCTTCAACGGGTCGGACTGGGTCGCCGCGACGACCGGCTCCATCACGCCCGTGGCGTACGGCAACAAGACGTGGAGGGCCTACGCCGTCCTCGACTGGCTCGACTTCCCGGCGCCGACGCCGCAGAACGGCTCCTGCGTGGAGAGGGAGGGCCTTCCCGACATATACCGGCTGGCGGCTGAGGAGGCCTCCAGAGGCGGCAGCCCGCCTCCGCCCGACGTGGGCGAGTGGCTGAACCGGACCGCGGAGCGCGCATGCAGATTCGCGGCGTCCCTGGGCTACAGGAGCTACTTCGTCGACGTGGAGCCGCCCCCCTTCTGGCGCCTCCTAAGCGTCGACATCAGGTACACGGCCCTGGGCGAGCACGGCCCCGTGGACGGAGGCGTCGCCAAGGCCCTGGACGGAGTGTGGGGCTGGTTGCCGGGGTCCGGGCCGGACAACGAGACGTGCCTCAACGCCCTGGGGAACAAGTCGGGCTGCGCCGTCCTCGACGCAACGATAAGGGCGGGCCTCTACAACTTCTCCCTCCTGACGGGCCGGAAGAGCGCCGTGGACCCCGTCGCGGGCGGCGTCGCCGACTACTTCAACTTCTCACTGCCCAAGGCCTCCCTATATCTAAATAGGACGATACCTCTCTACACGTGGACGGAGGTTTGTACATGGACCCAAGGGAATAAGACATATACCTCAAGCAGGCGGTGGTGGGACGCCTACAGCGCGCGAAAGGTGGATACGCAGATCCTCTACAACGTATCGACGACGATATACGGAAGGCCCTGGGTCATGAAGGAGCCCCGCAGCTACACGGCGCAGGTGCCGGTGGTGGAGAGGAGCTGGGACATCTCGGTGTGGAGCGAGCACGGGCCGTGGGACGGGCCGACACCGCCGAACAACGCCACGTGCACGATAGAGGACAGGCACGTCTACAAGACCATCTACGTCTACGACGTGGCGCCTAGGACCCGCGTTCTTTATGGGTTCTGGTGGATGCAGGGCGGCGTCGTCGCGGTGAAGCCCAGCGGCGGCGCCCTCCCCGGCGTCCTCTGGGACAACTCGACGTCGGCGGCCTACGTGGAGGGGGCCGAGAGCCAGTTCTACTGCTCCGCGTTCACCGTGCCCGCCTCCACGCCGGACTGGCGGGCCGTGCCGGCGGCCGAGGGGAACCTCACGGCGCTCCTTAGGGACGACTACTTCAGCCAGGTGGTCCTCAGGAACTTCACCAGGGCCGTCCTCAGGTGGGCCAACTACAGCGGATTCGCGGCCTTCGCCTCGACGCAGGGGGACCCGGTCCTCAGGGCCGTTGCGGCGAGCGGCCGGGCCCTTCTGGAGTCGCTGGACAGGGCCCCGGCCGTGGTGCCCATGTACTACACGGCGCCGGGCTCCTACCGGGCGGAGAACTTCCTCGTCGCATGCGTCGCGTACGACTGGCGCGGCTCCGCCGCGGTCAACGGCTCCCTTGCCCTCACCCCGGCCGCGGAGTGGTGGGTCGCCAGATACGCCCTGGGGGACTCCAGAGTGGCTGGGCAGTACCGCGGCCTCGCCGAATACTTCAAGGCCATGTTCAACAGCCCGCCTCCGCCTCCTCCGGCCGCCCTGGCGCCGTATGCGGGCGGCTGGGACGTGCCCTGGGACAACCGCGCCCTCCCCTACGCGCCCTACTACGGCCCCGGCATGGCCATGCCGCCCGTGGACAGGGCCGTCGGCGTCGCGCTTTGGGACGTCTCCAGAATGCTGTCCCCCATATCCGCGGCGGCCGGCTTGATAACCCGCGTATTCCAGATCCTGTTCGTATCGATCTTCGCGGTGGTCGCCGCCTTCGAGCTCCTCGCGTCCCTCTTCGAGTTCCCTTCGCCGAGCTACTTCCTCTGGCGCTTCGCGACCGGCGCGGTGCAGGAGTGGACCTACTGGCTGCCGGTGAGGCTCACGGTGGGCGTCAAGATGCCCGCGGGGGTCTGGAGGGCCGTGAGGAGGCCCTTCATGAGGGCCTCCGTGAGGATCGCCGCAAGGGCGCACGCCCTCGCCGCCTCGCGAATACCGGCGCTGAGGCGGATCAGAAGCCCGGACCTGAGGGAGTACTACAGGGAGTACGTGAAGCGCAGGAGGGACATCGCCGTGAAGGACCCGGCCGAGGCCGTTAGGGAGGAGATCAACGTCAAGTGGAGGAGGGAGGCCCTGGAGCGGATAAGGCGGGCCGTGGAGGAGAGGGCGGACGTGGAGTGGATGCGGAACTTGGAGCGCAGGGGGGAGGAGGAGAGGAGGAGGGCGCTGGAGATGGCTAGACGCGTCAAGGAGGCTCTGAGGGCGGACAACATCGTCCAGGCCGTGAGGGAGCTCTCGCCGAGGATAGACGCCGAGATACAGGAGAAGGTGGAGATGACGCGCCACTCCCTCTCATACTACCTCTTCTGGTGGAGGCTGGACAGGTTGCCGTTCGCGTGGCGGTCGCTGCTCCGCCTCGACCCCCACGCGGTCGCCAGGCTCGAGGCGGAGGGCAGGATCAGGCCGGAGGAGGCCGAGGCTCTGCTCAACCTGAGGGCGGCGGCGCAGTCCTACGTCCGCGAGTTCAAGAGGCACCTGGCCGAGCACTACGCCGCGTCCCGCTACTACGTAGAGGCTGGAGAGGAGCTTGAAAAGGCGAGGCAGATAATGCTCGAAGCCGCCGAGAAGGGCCACGAAGACCTCCGCAGGTTCATCGACGAGTTCGGGAGGCGGTACGAGGTCCTTAGGAGGTACTTCTCAGGCGATCTCCCCGCGGAGGGGAGGGCTGAAATCGCCGAGGAGGCCAAAAAGGCCGTCGAGCGCCTTGAGGAGGCGCTCAGACATTTCGCCGTGATAGACAAGGCGCCGAGGGCTAGGCTGGTCTCGGCCCTCAACGAGTCCCTCCAGAGGCTCTCTGAGGGCAAGGCGCCGCAGATACCTAGGGACGCCTCCGCCGAGGATGTGGTCAAGCACCTGGCGCTTATGGACCTCGGCCTTGCGCTCAAGGCTTTGAGGAGCGCCGAGAGGTACCTGGAGGCCCACTACGCCGTGGCGCCCACTAGGTACGACACGAGGCAGATAGCGGCGGAGATAGTCAGGTGGCGGATAGAGGAGAGGATTCCGACCTTGAGGATAGCAGGCCTCGCCAGAGGCGTCGTCCTCGGCGCGAGGAGCATCGAGGAGGGCGAGGTGGCGCTGAGGGCGTGGGCCGAGAGGACCGCCGCGAGGCGCGTCGAGGACGCCCCGTGGGAGGCGGTGACGCATAGGGCCTCCTTGGTGAGGGAGCAGAGGCTGAGCGCGGCCGAGGCCGTCAGGATTAGGCCGGACGTGGTCCTTCTGTCTGACTACGCCAGATACCTCGCCGGGTTTAGGGTCGAGGGGGAGGCGCTGGACGCGCTTAGGAAGGCCGTCGAGTACCGCCGCGTCCTGCACATGCTGGAGAGGGCGGAGGAGCTCCGCATGCCCCCTACGGCCGTCGAGAGGCTTGCGGCCGAGGCCGAGAGGCTGAGGCGGGAGGTCCTCCAGGAGACCTCGGCCGTATTCAGAAGGTTCGGGGAGGATTTCTTCTTCGTCAGGGACCTCCTGGAGGGCCGTAGGGCCGTCAGGCGGGAGGCGCTTGGGGCGCGCTCGGCTGCTGGGGCCTTCGGGGAGTCTCCTCTATATGATGAAGTAAAACACCTAATCGACGAGGAGAGGGCCAGGGCCCTCGTCAGGGCTCCTCTGTACTCGTACGTCGTGGACCGCCTCGGCCACGACCTGCTCCGGCCCACATACGCCAGGTGGTACGGCCTCTTCGCCGACTACGGCCCGTACCTAAGCACGGCCTTCGAGCACTCCAGGACGAGCGCGGCCAAGGCCGGGGCGCCGGTGAGCATTACGGGCGGCTTCAGCTACGCCGGCAAGATGATGAGGTGGCTTGGGGACTTCAGCAGAGAGGCTGTGGCGAGGGGCCTCAAGGCGTATTACAGGGGGGAGGGGAGGCCCTTCAGGGAGCTGGCCGAGATGACGATCCGGGGCGCCAAGGTCCAGCTCTTCGAGAAGGCGGCCGAGCTGGCGAGGGCCCGCGCCGAGCTGCTGCTCTACGAGTCCAAGGCCGCGGGCGGGGAGGCGGCGGAGAGGCTGAGGGCGGAGGCGGAGGGGCTGAGGCTCCTCGCGGCGGCCCTCAGGGCCAAGGCGGCGTACGAGGAGGTAAGGCTGGTCCAGGCCTACCTGAGGGGCGCCGAGAGGAGGGCCGAGGCCCTTCTGAGGGAGGCGGAGAGGGCCGCGGATCCCGGGACACGGGAGGAACTGTCTAGAAGGGCCAGGGAGGGGCTGGAGGCGGCTAGGGAGAGGGCGGAGAGGCATCTGGCCGACGCCCGCGCCAGGTACAGGGCGCACGTGGCGGAGGTGAGGGACTTCGTTAAGGAGCGCGGCGATATCCGCGAGGTGGCCGCGAGGTACTTCGGCCTGACGGCGAGGGCATTCGCCGGCGACCCGCAGGAGGTTGCGGAGAGGATGGTCGGGGCCGTGGACGTGAGGCGGGTCGTAAGCTGGGCCGACGAGCTCGGCCTCCCGAGGGAGCTGGGCGGGATGGCGGTGAGGGTCGTGGACGCCGAGAGGACGTACGCGAGGTTCGAGAAGGTGCTGAGGGCCAAGGCGGAGCCGATACCGCCCGCCTACGACCTGGAGAGGGCCCAGCACTTCTTCGCGGAGGGCGCCAGGCCTCAGCCGCCTCCGAGGAGCAGGCTGGAGGAGGCGGTGCCGAAAGTGGTCAGGGACGTCTTCGTAAACTACTACAGTAGGTTGAGGGATGCCGCCGAGAGGGCGGCCGTCTACCTCGCTCTGGTCAAGGACGACGGTAGGTTCGCAAGGAAGGAGGTGGAGAGGGCCAGGCAGGCCCTCCTGAAGGCCCTCAGGGCGGGCAGCAGGGAGGAGGCGCTGGCGGCCCTTGAGGATCTGAAGAGGGCGCTGAAGGCCCTCGGAATAGACGTCGAGGGCGATTCCCCCGAGGCCGTCGTGAAGGCCGTGGAGGAGAAGGCCAGGCCCGCCTACGAGGAGTACGCCGCGGCTAGGAGGGAGTACGCGGCCGCCGTGGACGCGATCGCGAGGTTCTCGCCCGAGGCGGCCCTCGCCCTGGGCGAAATGGCGAGGGAAGGCGGCTCCGATCCCGTAGCGAGGTGGATGGCCCTTACGGCCCGCGAGGCCAGGGAGAGGGCGCTTAGGGAGTACGCTCAGCATTGGGCCAGGCCGCTGGAGGAGCGCTGGGACTCCCTGCCCCAGGCCGTGAGGGAGCTTATAGCCAGGAGGGAGGAGGAGGCGGCGGGGGAGGTCCTGCGCAAGGCCCTGAGGGGCGCAGGCATTATCGTGAAGAGGGATGCGGCTGCGGATCTGGCGGCCCTTGAGGGGGCCTTGGCCAAGGTATTCACGGCGAATGGGGAGTGGGAGGACCTCGGGGAGCGCGTCAGACAAGCCGTCGAGGCGGCCAGAAAGGTGCAGAGGGGCGAGGCGTCCACGGACGAGCTGGCCAGGGCGGTGGACGGCCTTCTGGCGGCCTACGGCGTTAGGGCGGCGGAGCGCTTCGTCGTGAGCGACAGGCTCGAGGACGCCGTAGACGAGCTCCACGAGGCCATGAGGCGCTACGCCCGCGGCTCCGGCCTCAAGATAGGCCGCGAAGCCGCCGAGAGGGCCCTCCTGCTGGCCCTTTCAACGGTGCCGGGGGAGCACGTGGAGGCGTACGCCCGCGGCGGCTGGAGGGGGCGGATAGAGCCGTACGTCGCGTATTGGACCGAGGACGAGGGGCTGGCCAGAAGGGCCGGCGAAGCCGGCTGGGAGGTCCGGCAGATCAAGCGGCCCGCCTCCTTCGAGGAGGGCGTCCCCAAGGAGTGGAGGACGGCCTACGTCGTCGCCCCCCGCGGCGTGGATCTGGCCGCCGTGGAGAGAGCTATAACCGAGCTCGTTGACGGGGCGCCCGAGGGCATAGCCTACATCAGGCCGGCGGAGTGGCCCGCGCCGGAGCAGTTCATCTGGTATATCCTTAGGGACAGACAGCCGGCCAGGGACGGCGACCAGATCGCGGCCTACTCCATCGACAGGCTCTCCATAGAGGAGCCCCTGTCTAAATTCGGGGAGGCCCTGCGCGCAAGGGACCACGACGGCATGAGGAAGATGGTGAGGGAGCTGTACGAGGCCCGCCTCAACAGGACGGCGTGGCAGGTCGTCTACGAGTTCGACCGGCCCAGGGCGAGGGACGCCCTTGAGTACCTCAGGAGGAGGTACGGAGAGCCTTAGGAGCGGCTTTGGGAGAGGCACGACGAGCTGTATCTGACGTGGCTCGCCTTCAGGCTTGCGGACGAATACGCCGACTATCTTAGGAGCGGGGCGGGGAGGGAGCTAAGGCCAAGGAGGAGGCGGCCGGCGCCGTCTTCATGCCGTGGCTTCCGCACGAGCTCGTCCCGGCCTTCATGCGCCGCCTCGTGGGGGACGAGGAGGGGTGGGGCGAGTTCAGGGCCGCGTGGATAACAGCAGTGAACATGTGGTTCGAGGGGCTGGCCGAGCCGTATGCGCCCAGGAAGCCCGCCGCGGCGAGGAGGGCGCTGGAGCTCTTCAACGCCTTCATGGGCGCCGGCCTCAAGTACGAGGAGCTGTTCCCGCCTCCCCAGAAGGCCGAGTCGGTCAAGCCCGAGGCGGCTAGGGCCGAGGTGGCGAAGCCAGCTAAACCCGAGCCGGCCGAGGCGGCTGGGCGCGCGGAACCCGAGGCGGTGAGGCAGTCCGTACAAACCGTAGAGGGGCGCGGCTTGAGGCGGGAGGCCGTTTCCGAGAAGCCGGCCGAGGCCGTCAAGCCGGCTGTACGCGGTTTAGGGCGGGATGCCGGTGAGGCTGTTAAGGCGGCCGAGGAGCGCGGCTTGGGGCGGGCGGAGCCCGGGAGGCCCAGGGCGCCTATCGCTGACGTGATCCCGGATGGGGCGGCCGACGAGGCGTCCTACCTCGTCCAGAGGTTTGGCCCCGTCCTCGACAGGGAGGCGGCCTTCAGCGCCCACGACTTCGCCGCGGCGAGGGTGAGGGCGAGGCTGGAGAGGGGGGCCGCAAGGGAACCCGAGTTCGCCCACATCCTGGGCGAGGCGGCCGGCGACGTACTCAGCCACTTCGGCCTCCTGATGGCGTCCCCCGACGCGGCCAGGCATGCCCGCGATGCGCTTCTCTACCTCTTCGAGGGGTATGCGACGAGGGATGGCGAGAGGCTGTACGCGAGGATCGAGCCCGCCATAAGGGAGGCCGTAAGAAAGGCGGAGGAGGCGGGCATCCCCGACGCGGAGTACCGCGTGAAGCAGTTCGTGCTGGAGATCCTCGACGTCCTTGCGAGGGCCGGCGAGAGGTACAGGAGGCAGGCCCTGGAGGGAGTCTCGACGGTGGAGAGGGCGCTTAGAGCGACGGCGCTTGCTGGGTTCTCCGCGGCGGCTGTATATTCGGCCTACCAAGGGCTGTACTCGGACGCCGTGGTCTCCTCAGTGGCCTCGGCCATAGCGCTGGCGGACGCCGGGCAGTTCAGGGAGGCCGCCGAGTACGTCCGGAGGGCGGCGAGGGCCCTCTACGAGGCGGCCAGGGAGCTTTTCGAGAGGGCCAGGGTGGCGGCGGAGAGGCTGGCGGAGCTCTTCGTCGAGGCGATTACGAGGGTTCTGGCGTGGATAGACGAGCACAAGGCGTATCTGTTCCTGGCCGCCGCGGTCGCGGCCGGCTTGATAGCGGCCTCCGCCGCCATGAGCCTGTGGGGCCTCATCGAGCTGGGCGCGCTGGCCCACGCGGCCTCCTTGATGCCCTTCGCCGCCTTCGCCGGCGTCGAGTACTCTAGGGAGGAGGCGTTTAGGCTGATCAAAGGGGCGCCGGATCCCTACAAGAAGTTCCTGGAGGTGGCGAAGGCGGCGAACGCCGGGAGGATAGGGCTGGCGGAGCCCTGGGAGTCGCTGAGGAGGCTGATAATGCCGCGGCCGTCGGAGGAGAGGGAGCTTAGGGCGGGAAGGGGCGCCGGGCTCTACGGCAGATACGCCGCGGACGAGAGGATGAGGAGGGCCCTATTCTACGCAACGCTGGCCCTAGAGGAGGCCTTCGGCATCTACAGATCTGCGTTAGGAGAGGTCGCGGCGGGGCTCGAGGAGACAGTGAAGAGGGAGGAGGTCGGTGAGGGGCCGTTCAAGCGGGTTATGTACGTGGCGGACCTCGGGAGGCTGGAGCGGCTGGCCGAGGAAGAGGAGGAGGCATTCGAGAAGGCCTTGAGGACCCTCAGGGAGAGGCTGAACGAGTATGCGGTCAAGTACAAACTGGGAGACCTCCTAGACGTCGACGAGGGCAAGGCGAGGGGGCTGACGGAGGCGGAGCGGACGGAGCTCTCCAAATACGGAGACGCCAACTTCGGCGTGAAGGCCTACGCGGCGCTTCTGGCCTATAGGGAGCATGCGCTGGGCAGGAGGGGCGCATACGGCACAGCGGCCAGGTACTGGCTCGAGGGGGGCGGGTCGGCCCGGCTCCTCTACTACGCGCCGGGCTCTGCGTACGTCAAGGCCGAGAAGGCCAAGGCGGAGAGGCCCGCGACTGTCGAAAGTATGATCGCCGAGGCCCTCCGCCGCCTGTTCCTGAAGCCCGGCGCCGACCGCTACCGCGGCTTCGTCGAGCTTCTGAAGGGCGGCGGGCTGGCGCTGGAGCTTGAGAGGGAGACCAAGACGTCCTATGTGTTTAAACTCTACAGACTTGAGGAGGGCGGCGGACTCGAGGAGCTAGGCATAAAGCTGAGGATTTCAAAAGTGGGAGAGGGGGAGGAGGCGAGCATAGTCTACGCCCTGATGCTCGACGCGGAGCGGCGGGGGCTCTTCGAGCGGGAGCTCGAGATGGTATGGAAGGCGGCTGAGGAGCTTAGGGGGCGCCTGCCCGTCGAGGACCCCTTCGCCTACATGGCGGGCTGGCCTGCCTCAGACGTGGCGATAAGCAGAAAGAGGGGCGCGAGAATGTTGGAGATGGGCACCTCCCACCTGTGGCAGCTGGCCGAGACCCACGCCCTGTTCGGCTGGTCCCGCGTCGCAGTGCCCGGCGTGGGCTTGACCCTTGAGGGGCCTAAGCCGCAGTTCTACGCATACGCCTCTCTCGAGAAGCTCGACGAGGCGATCAAGCGGAGCGCCGAGGGCGGGTGGCTCAGAAGGCTGGGCGTCGAGGCGGGGAGCTGGGACGGGCTGAAGCGGCGGGTCGCTGGGCGCTGGGACGACGTGGTGGAGGCCGCGGTGAAGCATCTGGGCGGAGGCGTGCGGGAGGAGCTAGAGGCGCTGAAGGATAAGCTGAACAACGACAAGATCGCCAGGGAGGCCATCATGCCTGCCCTCCTGCTTATACAGGCTGAGAGGCTGGGCGCGGGCGGAGAATCGCTAAGGTACTTCGCCGCGGCGGTTTCCGGGGCCGTAGGCGGGGATGGGTATGTGTCCGCGGCCGAGGGAAAGGTCGTCTTGACCAGCGGCGAGCGCCCCATCGCGTTGCTCTGGGGGGCCGCCCTCGCGGCCTACGGCATTGAGGCGAAGGTGAGAGGTGAGAAGAAGTTCGACGTAGTCGCGTCCGGCGACGACGCGGTCAGGCTGGCCCGCCTCTACCTCCTCTTCGGCCCTCCCCTGCTTGAGGGAGGGGACGACAGGCTTAAGAACCACAAGCTGGCTGAGGCCGTGGAGCTTGGGGCCAAGGGGGCCCTCAACGTCGGCTGGAGGGAGCTGAGGAGGACCGAGCGCGGCCGCGTCGCCGCCGATCTGATAATATCGGAGGGCGGCGTCGAGGTCAAGTTCAACGTATATCTGCGCGGCGATGCGATTGCGCTTGAATTCGAGTCGACTGACCGCGGCCGCGTGGAGCTCGCGGCCCGCCTCCTAAGGCTGGCGGGCGTAGACGCCGAGGTGAGGAAGGTGGGTAGCGAAGGCGTGTGGCGCGTCAAAGCCACCACCGACAAGCTTGCGGCCGGCCGTAAGGAGCTCAGAGACGCCCTCGCCGAGATCGTTAGAGAAGCCGCCGAGAACGGCTGGATCGGCGAGGGGACGGCTGAACGCTGGCTCGACAAGCTGGAGAGGGGCCTCACGCTGAGGGAGGGCTGGCCGAAGTACCACGTGGGGCTGACCCACAGAGACTCGCTTGAGGTCAGATACCAGTCCACCAATCCCGGCAACATAGAGCGGGAGGTTCAGCGGCTTAAGGCAATGGGCCTTGAGGAGGGCAGGCACTTCTCGGTGAAGAAGCCGGAGGAGGGCCGCAACGGCTACGTCTCGATCCTCGAGGATGGTCTGATGCGCGCCGCCTGGCTGTCCATACACGGCGAGGGGGAGCAACAGAGGCTCGCGGCCGAGTTCGTGGAGTACATACTCCAGAGGGCGAGGGAGAAAGGCGACGACGTGTATAGAAAGGTCGAGGAGATCGCGGAAAGGGGAAGGGCGATGGGCTCCCTGAGGCTGGAGGGCTTCGAGAAGGAGGTCGACGGCCACCTCGTGAAGGTAATAAGCGGAGGTGCCGAGTTCGGGAAGGGCAGGAGCGGCAAGACCCTACTGAGGATTAAGATAACGGCGGAGGTTGACGGCGTAAGGAGCGACTACGAGATGGCCTTCGGCAGATACGGCAGAAACAACAAGGCCGTGGGCTTCGCCGTAGCTAGGGCCGACGCGCCGGGAGGCAGGGAGGCCGACGCCGAGAGGTTCTCAGCCCTCATAAAGGCCCTTACGGGCAGGGAGCCGAAGGTGCGCCGCATGAAGGACGGCAGGATAATGATAGAGTGCGGCGAGGGGCATCTGGAGGGCTTCATGCGCTACGCAGAGCTCGCAGAGGATGTAGGGAGATGGCTCGAGGAGACAGGTCGCTTATAGTCTTCTCGCCGCCCTTCACAGGCGTGATGGGGGCCATATACGCCGTGCTCGCGTTGTTGTTGATGCCGTCGTATTCAGCCGGCCTGGCGACCGTGCTGCACACGATAGGGGTCGGCCTTCTGGAGTCGACGGCGGCGGCCGCGGCCTCGACCTTCCTCAGCCTTCTGCTGAGCCCCTTCCATATAGTGATATATACTGCCAGGAGGAGGGTCTACTACCCCTCGGTGGGCGTTATGTACGTTTTCGGAATCCCTATCCCGGTCCCCCAGATAGCGGTCCAGGAGCAGACGGCCAGGCTCGCCGTGAATATAGGCGGCGCGTTGATACCGCTTGCCCTATCTACCTATATCTTCGCGAAGTTGCCTCCGCAGTACGCACTGGGGACCGCCCTGGCGGCTCTCGCCGCCTCCGTCGCCGTCTACTTCATGAGCAGGGTCGTCCCGGGCGTGGGGGTGGTCACCCCCGGCTTCCTGCCTCCCATAGTGGCGTTTCTGTTCGCGCTGTGGGCCGGCCGTCTGACTCCGGCGGTGGCCTATATAGTGGGCGTCTACGGCACCCTGCTGGGGGCCGACGTCTACAACATCAAGAAGATCCTCGCGCAGATGCCCCCGCTGGCATCTATCGGCGGGGCCGGCGTCTGGGACGGCATATACCTAACCGGGATCATGGCGGCTACGCTGGGCCTGTTGTTCAGATAGAGAAATACGGGCGGCGGCATACTTGGGGGGTACGCCGGGGTTTCCATCGACCGCCCGTTGATGCCAACTCCATATGCCTATATATGGCTTTCTATTGATATCAGCAAAATAGAAACATGATATATATCAAAAAATTTTGTTTTTATTTTTTAATAGGAACCTCGCTGTATCTATTTGAACATAAACGACGCCGTAATAATAATAATTTTATTTCTCTTTTTCTAAATTATTGGGCCTACGTCGGGCCTCCCCTGCCTCAAGCCCATCCCGGCGAGCCGCGAGAGATCTCCCCGCAGCAAGGCCACCAGGTTTCTCGCGTGTTTCCGCGACCTATCGACCGCGATGGATTTCAGCTCCCGCTCGTCGGCGGCCTCGTCCTCGTGCACCGTCACGTCGAGGATCAATACGTCCAGGTGTATCTGGAGCTCTATCAGACCGATGGACATGGCCAAATAGCTGAGCTTGTCCGTGAGGGACGGCCCGACCCAGCCCAACACGAGCAACGCCGTGCAGCCCTCCCGAGCGAGCTTCTTCGCCCCCCATATGGTGTTCTTGATGCCGGGCACCGTGATCCGCCTCACCTCGACGTCGGGGGCAAGGCTCTTGATCTCGTCGATGGCCTCAGACGCCATGTCGACTCTGGCGAATGTGGTGTCCACCACGCCTACGCAGTCCATGGACCGACCACAAGCTAAATATATATCTAGCCACCAAGTTCTGCGGCGGTTGGAAGACAAGGGCCGTCGTGACGCGCCTCGCCGAGCTCATGCCTCCATCCTCCCCGGCGGCATTTTTGACGCCCTCGATGGGCGCGACGGCGGCCTCAGCGAGACGGTTCAGCATCCTGACTATGTAGCCAGAGGACCGCCGCGGCGGTAGCCCCAGCCGAACGGCCTCCAGATCGCCTAGGTGCCTTCTAAGTAGCATCTCTGTTGCATCGGCCACGCGGCGCGGGGCGAAGGCAGGCTTACAAGCCCCATGTCCTCTGTTTCGTTCTTCTGAACATACAGTAGGAATTCGGGGGAAGTTATCAGGTTTCCTTCTGGATAGATTGTTTTGGCTATAAATACCAACTATAATAATTTAATTATTGATAAAAACCGATTTTTTAAAATAGAATATTTTTAAATAAATAATAAAATTTGACTTATGATCACCAATTCCACAGATTCGCCAAAGACGTCGGATACTGGCCGTTTGCTACTGCCTTAGGCTTCTCTATCTTAACTATGTTGACCATCGTATCGAAATACGATGCTTGGTAGCTGATCGGATCCACTAACGGCGCGCCGACGTTGTACTTGTCCGGCAACATCAGAGGATTTACGTTGAGGCCTCTCCTACGCCTCGCGT
>Ga0080005_124611_pt1 | contig 23712 bp, 22 predicted proteins | sample JossMetagenome_2_FD_69208 | JGI IMG/M metagenome (GOLD analysis project Ga0080005, IMG submission 69208) | Hot spring sediment microbial communities from Joseph's Coat, Yellowstone National Park, USA - JC3_ASED (SPADES assembly) (version 2) | ecosystem: Environmental > Aquatic > Thermal springs >...
GGAGGAGTTGCCAGCAGCTTTTTTCCTCCCTTTCGTGAGCTTTTAGACCATCGAGTTGCGTGTGCTAAAAGCATGGGATGTGAAGAGTCATCCACCCCAGTCATCCTTATATATTGACTTATCGCAACATCTTGTAGGGCATGTCTATAGGCAGGCAGCTCTTAGAGGAGCTTAGGAGAGACGAGGAACTTAGAAGGAATTTGGCTGAGGAGCTCCTGCCCGAGGCCCTAAGGCACAGGGAGCTCAGAAAAGCAATGCTCCTAGCTTTATCTAGAGAGATGGCCACAAAGGAAGACATAGAAGAGCTGAAATCCTACGTAGACGCGAGGATCAACGATGTAAATAGGAGGATAAGCGACCTCTACGGCGTCGTCAAGGCATCCCTAGTCGCCATCATAGCTACACTAATCTCAACAATACTCGTACCAATCCTCCTGAGACTCCTCTTCCACTCCTAACCACCGCCAACACTTATCCATGCAAACCACATAGACAAAGCCTAACACCGAAACCGGGCAATCCCCCAGACCCCCAAAAGTGAATAGCCCCAAATAACAAAAAACTCTAGGCATGCAACGCGCTGCCCATAGCAAGAACAAGGTGCACTATAGAGAGCAGTAAAAGTTTCTATTCGGTAATCGTATGGCTATTCGAAGAATTAAAACCTTGGTATCATAACAAACTCAAAACATTTATTATTACGGATTAGATATTTTTCCCTATGAAGGGCGTCGTTCTCCACGGGGGCCTAGGCACACGTCTCCGACCCCTAACACACACAGGGCCCAAACAGCTTCTCCGCATTGCTGGAAAGCCTGTCTCACAGTGGGTCCTAGAAGACCTACGCGAAGCAGGAGTACGGGACGTCGCAATTATACTTGGAAACCTAGCTCCCGAGAGGGTTGTAGAGTACTATGGGGACGGATCCTGGCTAGGCTTGAGAGCACGCTAAAAAAAAGACGACCCACGAGTAGGCAAGCCATGGGACTGGTTCCACCCACCACACAAATAAAAAACACCCAAAGAGCCCGAATCCTCCTATAACAAAAATATTCACTAGCACCCCGAAGCATCTACCACGGAAAAGCAGAACCAACAACCCGCAGATAAACTTCGCCAACAATGAAAGATGCATAGGCACGCCTACAAAAAGATAAATAACCGGGCAAAAAGGGCATAAAATTTATATATTTTTCCTCAATTACCCCTAACGTATGAAGCCCTCTACCTCTGCGCCTGAGCCTCCAATGCCTTCAATAATACAAATATCTCCACAACTCGTTTCCGCCGCCTACAAGCGTTCGCTGCGCTACGGTGCCTTCTGGAGGCTCAGGCCGGAGGAGAGGGCAATCCTCCTTTTGGCCAGGAGGCTAAGGGCAATAAAGAGCCCCACTCTGAGAGAGGCAATACTCAAGATCCTCGAGAAAGTCTGGCCCTCCAAGGCAACAATGATAAAGGCCTACGAGGAGGGCCTTAGACTGTTAGCCAGGAAAATCCAGCTAGCCCTAGCAATAGGCGCAACACACATAGCCGAGGTACTCAAAAAAGCCAGCCTAGAAACAATAAAGACCCTAGGAATACAATACATAAACACACCACTATTCTACAGAGGCTAATGTGATGAGCGGGCGAAACTTGCGCGTCGCAGGTACGAGCTGGGAGCAGTCCACGAGGAGGCAGAGGACTTAACATATGAGTAAGAGGCTGAAAATACTCTACGACCCCGAGGCAGACGTGCTAGTCGCGAAGCTCAGGAAGGGCGCCGTGGCAGACGAGGAGCTACTCGACAACGACGTCCTAGTAGGCTACAACCGGGAAGGGAGAGTCGTGTACGTGGAAGTACTCGACGCCTCGAAGAAGGGCCTGGTCAGCGCGCTCGCAGAGCTGGCGAAAGCAGGCGCAGCGCCAAGAAGCGCCTCGAAAGCCTCGGAATAAGCATCTACGAAACGGGGTAACCACACACGCGCTCAACCATTAGAAGCAGACCCACCAAGAAAAAGCAACCCCTGGCACAATGAATACAATACACAAGAGGCTAGGAGATGAACGGGCAAGAGCCAGACACGTACCTCATATCCCCCATGAAAAAGCGAGTAGAAGAGAGCAACAGAAGCCACAGCAAGATAAAGCCAAGTGTACAAGCTACTACCCCCACATCCTCGGCTCCAAATGCTATCGTCAAGAAAGGATCCCTCCACGCGTGATTCCCAGGGAGCCGTAAAGATAGACTTAGGCGAATTGAAGGTTAGCGATAAAAATATAAGAGTACTCAAAGTTCAATATCGAAGCCATGAGCAAGACTGTTTCCATCAGTGTCCCAGAAGACATCTGGATTCTCGTCTCAAAAGACGAGCTACTTAGAAAGGCCATGGAGCGCATCGCCGTCGAAGAATTCAAAAAACTCCTACTAAAGTACTTTGTAGCAGAAGAGATCACCGGAGTCGTGAATGAAAACGAAATAGCCAGAATAGATGAAGAACTGAAGGAAAAAATCTGGGGAGAATTAAAACAAAAATGAAACTTCTAATTGACAGTAGCAAAGTAATATCAGCAGTGGTAGCGCGTGCATACCTATGAATACTGATCCTGAAAGAATTACGAAAGGACTCGCCCCTTTAATTGAGTTACTGAAAATTCTTGGCAAAATAATTCGACAAATTGCCGAGTATGAAGAATTAGAAGGGCAAAGTCTCGACGATGCACTCAACGAGCTTTTTAAACCCGAAAATCTGGCTAAACTTTCAAAAAAGCTTCCTATCGAAGTATTTGGTAGCTTTATGGCATCGATGGTGAGATTTTCAGTGCTTTATAGCAAGCTCGTAAACTTTGGCTCACTAAGTCCAGAGGAAAAGAAACAAATTGCTGTTGAGTTGGAAGAAATAGCGGCAAGCTGGGAAAAATTCGTTCAAAAACTGCAAGAGATCAAAGATAAAAATGAGTAGTAATAGAATAGAAATCTCAATACGAAGCCTCCCCATTGTAAAAGACTGTAGCCAAATAGCTCTTTCACTTTTCACTAAATTCAACTTTACCCAATTGCTCACAACTCTTATGCAACAAGTTATACTTCGGCTCATTCATCCCCAGAAAATCCAAGGCATAACAATATCCAGCTCTCCCAACATCGGTCCCTACATACTCATCGAGCTTGACCTAAATGCCAGCGAAGCATTCAAGATATGGGAAAACCTTGCAGACACACTATACCCTCAAACAAGGGTGCCAGTATTCGTTGTCTGGAAAGGCGAAATGGATCTAAGCCCGTCTGACCTTGGAAAAAGACTGGGAGAAATACTTGCAAAGATGAACACATCCCTCTTCACACTAACCCACCCTGTTGACCTCACAAAAGAATTCAGCGAGGAATGAACACAGCCTGCTACCTAGACGCCAACATAATAATCGCGCTCCTTTTCCCTACAGACGCCCACCACAAAAACTCATTAGAAAGAGTATACCACCTCAACATGCAGGGAACAAGACTTGTAACATCAACTTATGCCCTCGTCGAGGTAATAAGCAACACACTACGCGCAACCGATCCATCCAAGCAAGGTAAATACATATTCGCCGAGCCCCTACCCCAATACATACGGCTCCTCCAAAACCTCAAACCCAACCAACGCTGCGAGGCTCTTCTCAACTATATCATTTCCTACATTAAAAACAGCTTCCACATCGAAGTAATCGAACAGAAATCCCTCTACGAAATAGAAACAACCAACAACACTAAAATCGCCAGACTCTTCCACGAAGGCATAAAGCTCTCATGGATCAAAATAAGGACAAAAGACCTACTCCACATAGCAATAGCTAACCTCCTAAAAACCCACGGAGTCAAATGCATCATCACAACGGACAAAACCGACTTTGAGCCCATCAAGCAGACCCTAGAAAAAGACCTCGACCTAAAAGTAGAAATCCTAACCACACAACAATCATAAAAAATACCCCACATGAGGCACCCAAGGCAACTAGAAAAATACACCCTAACATACCTCGGCACAGCCGGGCTCACAGTCCTCCTAGCCTCAGCCGTCCTCCTCATCCTACTCGTAGACAACTACAACGACACACGGAGAATAAACGTCCCACTAGCCTCACTAACATTCACAACCTACACCCTCGCACAGGCACTCCTAGCCTCCGCAGTGGCATCATACACGGCCATCCGCACACACTTCGAGACGCCACCCATACCAGAACTCCCACAAGCAAAAACAGTAGCCCTCATACCCGCATACAACGAAGAGGGAAAAATAGGCAAAGTCATAGAAAAAGCCAAAAAACACGTAGACCTAGTAATAGTCGTAGACGACGGCTCCACAGACAACACAGCCCTCGAGGCACAAAAAGCAGGAGCAGTAGTCATAAGGCACCCTCAAAACATGGGCAAAGGAACAGCAGTCAAAACACTCATAAAAGCCGCACTCAAAACAAACGCCCAATACGCAGTCCTAATAGACGCAGACCTACAACACGACCCAGACGACATCCCAAAGCTACTAGAACCCCTAACCCAAGGCAAAGCAGAACACACAATCGCAAACCGCTTCCCCCAAACCAAGATGCCCCTCGTACGCCTCATAGGCTACAAGCTACTAGCCACACTCCACGCCCTACTAATAAAGCCACTACCAGACCCATTCAACGGCTACAGGGCATTCACCAGCAAAGCACTCCACCAGCTAGACAGAGACTACGACCCATCATACGGCATAGAAACCGAAATCAACCACACACTAAGAAACCTACCCACAGCCAGCGTACCATCCAAAATACAATACACAACAGCCACAAGCAAAGCAAACTTCCTCCTACAAGGACTAAATCTAGCATGGACCATCACGTGGATCTGGATAACACATAACCCCACAAAAACCCTACTCCTCGCCGCCACACTCTACACAGCCTCAGCCCTACTCACAGCCCACGTAGCAATACTATTCAACCTCTCACGCTACATACGACTCACATACACAGCACTAGCACTCACACTACCAACAATAGCAACAACACTAACAGCAGCATCAACAGTAGCACTAGTTATCACGGCAAAAGCCAAATTTTCTTTTAGGCTACGCAATGAAAATTCTAATGGTTACCCCCTTTTATCCTCCTGATCCAGGAGGAATTAGTGAACACGTTGCTAGAATAGCTACAATTCTTTCTAAAGAATACCATTGCTCAGTCTTCATAGCATCATGCTCGGTGAAGAACTCTAATTTAGCACATCAAAACAAAAACATAAATGTAAACAATATAATGATTCCATCAATAATTCCTCCTATTCCTCGTCAAACGCTCAAAAGCTTGCGAATACCTCTACAAATAAATTTACTTAAGACTGTAATTGAGAAAGTCCAACCCGATATAATTCACGCACACGGCCATCACTATCCTATAACATGGATAGCAGCCTATATGTCGAAAAAAAGGAAAATCCCATTTATTCTAACACTCCATGGTATGTACGCTTTAACCACTAAACCCACCATCTTAGAAGAAATATTCAACAAAACTATCTTCAAGTGGCTTCTCCAACTCTCCGACGCTGTAATTGCCCTCACCCCGACAATGGCTTCATATGTAAGGAAATACAGTAAAAATGTACCAATATATATTATACCCAATGGCGTAGAACTAGCACTTTTTCAGTCTAATCTCAATAGAAAATTTGAGTTTAGAAGGATATATAGTCTTCCAGAGGATAAAATTATAATACTCTACAGGGGGCGCTTTGTTAGTGTAAAGGGGTTCGAAGAATTAATTAATGCAATTGAAATATTAAACCAAAAATATGAGATAAAATCAAAAACTGAATTCTTACTAATTGGCGACGGTCCATTAAGAGAAAAAGCAACAAAAAAACTAAGCAAATATGACAACTGTAAAATAATGGGATGGACTCCACGAGAAACTATACATGAACTTTACATAGCATCAGACATATTTATCTTACCATCAAAATGGCCCGAAGCCCTCCCAATAGCTCTCCTTGAAGCCATGGCCGCAAACCTTTTCATAATAGCTTCCAAAAGAGGAAGCATACCTGATATTTTACAAGGATATTCAAGAAAGAAATATCTAGAAGAACCAAGCGTCGTTGAAATAGCCAAGACATTACTAGATGTTATTTATAATTGGCACAATTATAATTCAAAAACATTTAGAGAAGCATATATCTATCAATTTAGTTGGGAGAATGTTGCTCGTCAAACCTATAATGTTTATATTAAATCCCTTCAACAATTAAGACTAGGGTGTGCTGTGCGCTGGGATAAGTACCTCAAAAATTTATCGATGCGTAACAATGAGGCTCTTCTATAAGTGACACCTCTTGAATGATATCAATATGAAAGAGTTTGAGGTAGTTGTAGCAATCCTTAATAAGGATAATGCAAATCGACTTAGGCTATCCCTAGAGAGTTTAGTAGCCCAAACATTTAGAGAATTTAATGTCGTTGTTATAGATGGCAACAGCAAAGATAATTCTCTCAACATTCTTCATGAATTCTCACAAAAGGACAAAAGGATACATTACATTATTCAAAAAACAGAGGGCACAGGTTATGCAAGGAACGAAGTCATAGATTATGTGAAGAAAGCTTTTCCAAACTGTACAAAAATAGTATGGGGAGACTCTGAAAATGTCTACGACGTTGAATACCTTGCAAGGATAGTAAATGCTTGTAAAGATAAAGACTTTACAATTGTCGGTGGGAAAAACGTTATTGATTCTGACACACCAATTTCCCAAGCATTATGGTGGTACTACAACGGCTTGCCCGGCATCCAGTTGACTGTCTCTGGGAACAACGAATGTGTGCCCATGAAAGTATATGAAAAACATAGGTATCCAAATATGATTAGAGGAGACGACTACGTTTTCCACTTAGAATTACAAAAGGAAGGATACAAGTTTTACAAAAGCCTAGACGCGGCATGTACATTACAACAGTTGAGACTTTTAAAGACTTTATAAATTGGACACGCAAAAAGGCTCTTGGCCTTTATCAAGGCGCTACTTAGAAGAAAGGTCTACTTCGACAAACCGTTTTACATTACTTGTCTTTTAACGCGCTAATATGGATTTATCTTGTTATTTTCTTCTTCGTCTATTCAAATCTTATCCTTTTAGTATCATATGTTGCACTGCCCCTGATCGCACCCTTTTACCTTTGGTACATGGGAAAGCCTTTTGTTAAAAACATGAGAAAAACAACCTTCCTTTACTTTATACCGATATTTTTAATTCATTTTATTGTAATGTTTTTTGAACTTATCAGGTTAGATATTATCACAAGACTTAGAGCTAAAAAAGGAAAAGCATGAACAACTCCATAAGTCATCTATATATTCATGAGAGAAAACGTGAACAGCGGTCTATGTTTGATACAATCTTCATGACATATTTTCTCGACTTCTATTTATCAACAAACTACCTATTCCCACGCGTAAGAAAACACCTTACATTTGTATCAAAATACTTTGATAAAATTTATATAGTTACTCTAGATCATAAAAACTTTACAAGGGATCTAGGAATTTCTAAGGTTTCTCACATAAACTTATGTTCCCTAAATAGGCCTCGATTCCTTAAAGCTGTGATGGGAACAATGATCGGAGTCTTAAAATTAATCAATTACTTAAAAAAAGAGAATGGGAAAAGGATGGCTGTTTTCTCGTCGCCTTACGCACTATATGCTGTCTTTGTTGCACGGTTATTTAAAATTCCCTTAGTTGTTGATTTCAAATATGATCCTACTACTCAACCTGCTATTAACCTATGGGGGGTATTTAGGAGACTGTTTTTGAATCTACTTATAGATATTTCCCTTACATCTGCTACCCTTATAATAGTTACTACTCCACTACTTAAGCAGAGTGTTGTCAAGCGTGGGATTGCTCCAGAGAAAATTCTTATCGTGCCTAATTATGCTGACGAGGAAATTTTTTCACCAAAAGTTAGTGGGAATGCTGTTAGAAAAGAGTTATCTGTTTCTTCGGATGAAAAAGTAATCATGTACATAGGGCGACTAAGTCCCGAAAAAGGCATAGATATCCTAATTAAAGCATTCTCAATTATTAAAGAAGAAATAAAGAATACAAAACTTATAATTGTAGGTGATGGACCAGAGAAAGACAAACTGATGGAGCTATGTAAGAGATTAAATCTCCTAGACAGTATAAAATTTGTTAAACCAATTCCCAATAACAAAGTTCCTTCTTTTTTGGCGGCCACTGATATTATTGTCCTGCCCTCTTATAGTGAGGGATCCCCCAAAATCCTAGTGGAAGCAATGATGATGGGCAAACCCATCGTAGCTACAAACATCCCCGGAATAAACGATATCATAAAAAATAAGGAGGAGGCTCTTCTTGTTAAACCAGGAGATCCTGTAGCTCTTGCAGAAGCCGTCAAAACACTTCTAAACGATAAAGATCTCACCTATAGCTTGGCAGCCAACGCTAGAAAAAAGGCCTTAGAAAAATATTCAAGATCAGCGATTTTTAAAACATATAGCAAAAATCCGATTTTGCTTTTACAATTCTAGTTTATCAAAGCGATATAAAAAAGAAAAGTTTTTACCAGTGAACCAGAAAAATGTTCCAAGATTACTCTATATTTGCTGTGAAATACAAAGCTTAATTTAAAAAGAGTTTCTTAGCAATTGCATTGGTAAAATTGGCATGCGCCCTGCAAAACAATACTTGGAAAACAAGAAAAATGTTTTATTAATAACAAGGGAGCTTTATCCTTTCGCAACAGCAGGCATAGCTTTTCATGTGTTTTATACCTCCAAATTTTTATCAGAAAAGTTCAACATTTATATACTGCATGATTCTTCACATCCTCTTCCATTAATTTTTATCCCTTTAAGGCTTATCCGTTTTACAACTAAGATAAAGAAAGCAGATCTTATACATGCACATCAAGCCTTATCACCTGCCATATTGGCTTACTTAATTAGTAAGCTCTATCACATTCCATTTATTGTAACATGTCATGGCTCTGAAATACGCTACCCTAAAAATAAACTAGTATGGCTAATTCAATCCTTCATACTAAGAAGAGCTACCTACGTAACGGTAGTGTCTGAAGAGCTTAAGAAGATCTTAATACAGAATTATTACGTGGATCCGTGTCGTATAAGCATAATTAGAAACGGATATGATGAAAAAGAAATCAATCGACTCAAGAGAGAAACCGAAGTTGAAAAGAGCGAGAAAATTATATTTGTTGGTTCATTGCGACCAATCAAAGATCCTTACACTTTATTGCTTGGCTTCATTAAAATAAAAACAAAATATCCCGATGTCAAACTTCACATAATTGGAGATGGACCTCTGCGAGAGCAATTAAAAAAGGTCTGCATGGAGAACAACTTATGTTCCTCAGTAATTTTTGAAGGAAGAAAAACCCACAGAGAAACATTGAGGAGTATAGCCGAGTCAACAATATTCATAATGACTTCTATAGGAGAAGGGCTTCCAACAGTTCTCATAGAGGCAATGGCCTCAGGAAAACCTGTTATAGCAACAGCAGTTGGAGGAATACCAGAAATAGTGAAACACGAGATCAATGGTTTGCTTATTCCCCCTCGATGTCCCGAATGTGTAGCTCAAGCACTAGACAAATTACTATCTAACCCCGACCTAAGGAAAAAATATGGAAAAGCAGCAGAGGAAAGCGTTAAAGACTTATCATGGAGGAAAATTTCAGAACAATATGAGGAAATATATAATAAATTACTCTCAGAATTTGAATGAGCCACATGGTTAGCATCGCTATTATTGCCCATGAAGTCTCTGTACCTCTTTACACTCATAGGAGCAAAGAATTTTCAAATCGTATCTACTTCCTGGCAAAGCATTATGACGAAATCCATATATTTTCTCACGAAAAGAAAAAACAATTCATCCAAAAAGAACCTCTAGTGGATGAACGTGAACCAAATATATTTATACATAGGTTTTCAAATAATATTTTCCTCTCTAACATAACTCTCTTGAATCATTTTGAACAAATTAATACAGATCTTATATTTGCAGATACAGTAGACGACGGTATGAGAGCCCTTCTAACCCGTAGACACTACAGCATCCCACTCGTTACTTTCGTGCAGGGATATGAAGCAGATTTAAAAGCTATAATAGTGAAGAGGAGATTAAGAATGGAGCCACAACCTGGTATGCTCTCCAGGATCTTTGCGTTGGAAGACAAAATTCTCTTAAAATCGAGCGATAAAATTCTTTGTGTAAGCCCTGGTCTCGTGGAATATGTTAAAGGATTACTTCCCAAAACGCAATGGAGTAAAATCGAATTTATTCCACACTCTCTTCAATATGTAAAAGAAATTCCCAAAGAAGCTTATAATTGGGCAGACAATTTTATTGATTCCATAAATACCACTGCTAGCCAGCAACCTGTGTTAATCACGGTTGTTGGTTCTGGTTTAACAAAGGGAACAGACATTGCCATCCATACCCACAAATACATAGTTCAGAAGTATCCAAATTCCTATATGTTAATAATTGGCAAACATATTGATCCAAAATATATAGAAATGGCCCAGAAAATGGGCATTCAAGAAAAAGTATTGTTTCTTGAAAATCTACCTAGAGAAAAAGTACTAGCATTGCTATCCAGGAGTACAATATTTTTAAGTCCATCTTTCTCTGAAGGTTTTAGCTGGGCTGTTGCTGAAGCTATGGCTTTAGGAGTTCCTGTTGTTACCTATGCGAATAAGAGTATTGGTAGCGCGCAAAAAGAAGGAGCCGTTATTGCCGTTGAAACTACTGACCCAAAAGTTTATGCCGAAAAATGTATATCATTAATAAGGGACGAGAAAAAGAGACTTCAACTTGTAGAGAGGGCGAAGGCATACGTTGAACCTTTAATTAACTTTAGTGAATATCAACGATTAGAATTAATTCGAAAAGTTATTGACAGTGTTCTCAAGCGATGAAAAATTTATGCTGCAAATAGATAGTCATAGTCAAGAAATTATAATAAGATCTTTTAACCTTGGCGATGCGAATGACCTTATACAAGCAGGTTTTCCCTTCGATAAAAAAGTTTTAAACCCACCGTTGAAACACAAAATATTACGAGTTATGAAGCTTTCTCCTGTAATGAAGAGGTTTGTCGCTTATCACTTATCGGAAAAGAAAACTATAGGTTTTCTATCATTAGTAAAATGTTCTTCTTTTATTTACTCAATTCAGTATCTTTTTGTAGACCCAAGATATAGAAGGATGGGCATTGCTACAAACCTTCTTACGGAGGCTATATCCTTTGCGAAAATTCGAGGAGCTAAAAAATTCTATGCGGATGTATTGGAGAGCAATACGGCGTCTAGAGAGCTCTTTAAAAAATTAGGCTTCAAAACTCTTTTTATTGCTGTCTGGGCCAGCGGTAAAATCATAAGCAATAGTGAGGAGGTTAAGGGCTTTTCTTCTACTACGCCTCTGTCTCTACGATGGAACAAGACAATACTTTTCGATATCTATCAAAAATCTGTGAGCTCTGACTGGATCAGTTTCTTTGAAATTACTATTAATAATTTCCACAAAGGATACGTATATCGTTATCATCGTTTAGTCCAACTTATTTGTAGGAAGTATTTTATAAATGAAAGTAGAGATTCTTTTGCTATAGTTTATAAATGTCCATTTTCAAATATGGCATTTATAGAATTATATAGCATTGGGAATTCAGCGACTGTAAAACATATGCTTCAAGATATTTTTACACTTTTAAGTCAAACAGGAGTTGAAACAATAAACATAATGTTCTTTGGAAAACATAAGAATGAAATCTATTCTCTACTCAAAGAAATGGGTTTTAATACCCTCTGGCTACAAACAGTCGGGAAAGAATGCTAAGGTTGATAAATATGAGATTTGTATTTAAAACCCTTACTTTGAATGATGCTTTTTCATTGCTGTCTTCAGTTAAATTCCGTAGCATTTTTGCCCTTCCTCCTTTCGTAGAGCTTCAGAGTCTAGACCAAAAGGCCTCTGCTAAAAAGATCTTTTACATAGAGATTAAGAATCTTGAAGAAGGAGTAGATGCATTAGTTCCTATGATTATTTCAAGGAACCGATTGGATCTAAATTTAGCTTTTTCTCCAAGTCCACCACAATTTATAGAAGGGAACGACATAATGAACGAGCTATGGAAAGTTATGCTAGATTCGCTATTAAATTATCTCAAAAAGCAATACAATATCAGTGCTTTTTCAATGTGTCAAAGACCCTACGATCCTATATTTATCAAAGAGAGGCTAAACGGATGGGATATGCAATATACTTACGATATTGTAATAAATTTGTCTAATGATATAGAGAAAATCTATTATAACTTTGACAAGAGGCATAGATATGCATTACGAAAAGCGACAGGGTGCTCAGATAGAGAATTAATAACCTCTGAATGTCTTAAAAAAACTGGTTACATAATTCAAGAAGCCGAAGACATCGACGCGATCCGTGAGTTTAGATCGCTTTGGACGATGACGCTTAATCGAATGTATGAGAGCTTCAGCTTGCCTAGAAGGTTATTTTATAAAGATCCACTAACTCTTGAAAAGCTCTATAAAACCTTCAATAAGCTTAAACCCTATGGGCTGATTAAATTATTCACAATATATGATGAGACCGGAAATCCTGGAGCCAGCAATATATATTTTGTTTCTGGTGAATTCCTAGATATCCCTACAGCTTTATGGAGCGCTGGTGCTTCTACCGAAAAAGGTAGGAAAAAAGGGTTTCCCTTGCTTCTTCATTGGTATGCTATCCGTTGGTTTAAAGAAAATGGTTATAAAAGATATTTTCTAGGAGGTTATGATGCTACAAATCCTCATAGTGGTCCTTCTTTGTTTAAAAAAGGATTCGGCGGTCTCTTGGTTTCAGGCGTAATAGCCTCGTGGTATTCCCAACCTTTCAGACTTATCCGAAGGGTTGTCTCTTATATGACCAATCCTTTTAAATGAAAAAATACAAAATCTCAGTGGCAGATCATGCCTTATAGAAACAAATTATTGATAATCTATCGACAAGGGGATAGACTCAGCGAAACATCGATGCGTTATCTTAAATGGTTCTATAACATCATTTATAAGATTCCTGTGGACACAGCAGAGGTCTCAAATTTTATTAACTCATCAACATCGCCTCCTCTTATAACTTCAGAGATATTCAATTACATTCTTATCTTCTTATTGTCTTCAATATCCGGTAAGAAAGAATGCCCTGAGGTATGTGAAAGACTTTTAGAAGTTAATAATAAAATTCCTGTTGTAGCGTTTTATCGTACAGCTTTTGCACTTAAAGAAAATCCTCTTTGCCAGAAGATTTTTAATGTAAACCCTCTTAGAGAGAAAACGGCTCGCTTGAAAGATGTTGCCATATTAGACACGACCTTAGCTCTTTCCATTGTTAAGGATAGATGTTGCTATACATGTACATATGACACTAAGGATCAATTTATATCGATAAGACCTTACAGTAAAGATTCTGAGTTTATCCCCTTAATGTTGCTTGGGAAGGATATCATAGCCTCTCAGTCAGGCCTCAATATATTCATAGGACAAAAAGGTGTAGCGATTCCACGTGAGGATTTGGCATTTGAGTATAATAGACCTGTTTATTTTCTAAAGTTGCTCGATAACATTCTTAAAAAAAGTCCTGAAGGTTATTTAAGATTAAAGCTCAATAAATGGCCTATAGTTTTAAGAATGGATGATCCACCGCTCACATGGGAGCATGTCTCACAAAATTTAAAAATTCTTGAACCAGTTGACTATCAAAAGATTTTAAATCTATTAAAAAAATATAAGGCCAAAATGACAGTGTTTGTCACGCCAGCTCTTATCACTACTAGTGGAAGAATTTTGCCATGGAGCGTGTCAGAGTATGGTAACGCTAAAGAAATTTTAAGAATCTTAAGAGACGGCATGAAAATTGGATTAATCGAAATAGGTTGTCATGGATTAACTCATATTACTATAGGCTATAAACCTCCTTCGCAAATAACTCGTAGGATCTATAAAATTTTGAAGGTTAATATTGCTAGAGAATTTTACAACTCTTTACATAAAAGAGCCATTCCTTTTGAACTTCAGAAGAAACAACTTGAGACCTCAATAAAAATTATTGAAGAATTTTTTGGATTCAAACCAGTTTCTTTTGCTCCTCCTGCACATATTTGGGATGATTCAACTGAAAAAGCTTGCTCTGAACTTGGCATACAATTCCTAAGTGCAGATATGAATTTTTATATTTATCCAGAAGGCTTCAAAATTAGAAAGAATCCATCTCCTTTAGGGGAGAGAGCCTCAGTAGATAATCTTATCTATATTTCCGCAACAATTCTGGGAAAATATGGCACTTTTGATGAAACTTTAAAAGTTTTTAACGAATTAGGAATACCATTAATATGGCAACAACATAATTTTTATCCATCATGGTTTACAGTTGAAATATTAGAATCACTTTTCAAAGATCTCTCTCAATTTGAAAATAAGATATTTATGACAATTAGTGAGCTAGGATTTCTGTTAAAACAATGGGAAAAAGCGAATATGGATGTAATATTAAATGAAAATTTTGTAAAAGGACAAATTTCCACGGAGATACCGGTTCGCATGGAAGTTTATAAACAAGGAACCACGTGGGTAAAGGAGGTTATGCCTGGAAATCATTCAATAATGGTAAAGTTTAACAATCAGGAAAACATTTAGGGTTTTCTGGAACAGCCCGGTGAAAAGATATGAGGGCCAAATCGTTAACATTGATGCTTGGACTTGCGTGCTCTACGGTAATTAGTCTTTATACTTTCTGGGTGCTCAAAGAATTGGAAAATTATTATTTATTCGGAGTAATATTATCTATATTGATATTTTCTCTATTTGTTTTATATAGTTTTCAAGAAGGATTCTTAAACTTTGGTAACCTATCATCGTTTACTCTATTAATGAAGTTTGGTGAATATACAATTTACATCTTATGGATCCTAGCTGTGTTAGTTGTAATATTAGTCATGCCACCTTCTTCAGTAACGTATTTTCTGCCTTGGAATGAGTTACCGCTTCAAGTTTGGTTTCGATTAATAGCAGTTTTTCTCCTTACTAGTTTTTACCCAGGCTTTGGATTATTGAGACTTTTGGTTCGACAGAAAAAACTTAGCCTATTTGAGAACGTCATATTATCATTATTAGTAAGTATTTTTATTTCTTCAATTATCGCATTTTTTGCATTAGTTTGTTGTAATTCGCTACAGATTGCTTTCTACATAATTCTTGCAGTCAACCTGCTATTTATGTTATCTATGATTTATTCTTTAAGAAAACCTGCATTTGAGATGATAGATAGAGCTCAAGCATTAAGGCTAGAGTTCCCGACCATATTCAGAGCTTTAACCTTAGTGAGCATAATTGCATTTATTTTCTTATCCGTTTACTCTGTAAATTTTCCCGATAAATTCATTCCCACTATTGATCAATGGTACCATTATGGTCAAATTTTAAAAGTTTTAAATGGAAACTTTTTTAATTTTATTCACAGCTATTACTTCTACTATATGTATCCGAGTCTATATGTTTATTGTTCTCATGCACCTTTTATTAATGCTTACATGACCTTATTTGTCCTTATACCTCTTCCTGTTTTAAGTTTTTATCTAATGCTTTCAAAATTCCTAGATGAGAAAAGTCGCTTAGTTGCCACATTAGTATATGCATTTTTCTCTGGCTTTGGCGGCATTTATACAGATTATCTTAGAATTGTTGAAGGGAAAGATATTAATTCCGCTCTCACATTGGCGTCTGCTAAAACATATGATATTTTTGCTACGGTTGGTTTTTCCTATTATTTATTTCCCAAAATACTCGGTTTCACAACATTTTTTATTTTAATTTATTTTATATATGACTCAAAGATATCTGGTTTCTCAAAGACTTTATTGTGGGGTGTAGTCTTCGCAGAAGGTTTTCTTTTCCATGAAGTGGAAATTTATATTATCTTGCTTCTACTCATTTATTTAATGCTCTTATATAAAGATGACATTTCTCATGCTAAAGAAGTATTTTTGGGGAACATTCTTGGTTTTATTATTATTTCGACCATAGATTTTGTTTCTCCTCAAAAATTGTACTTATTTTCGTATATGTGGACAGGAGAAATTTCGTTGACTCAACTAGCATTTTTAGGAATCATTATGGGTATTCCTCTGCTTTATTATTCAGGGATAAAATTCTCATTTTTAAACAGTACCAGATCGTATTTAATGAAAAAGTTGTTTTTGTTTGGTTTGTTATTCACCTTTTATATCTTGTGTTTAAGTATCATCATTTGGATTAGTGTTCTTCCTCAGTTTGATATTTATCGATATGGAATACTTTATTCTTTTTTTGTTTGGTATCTGTATCCGATTAAACTTGGAATTGCATTATTACTTTCTATATTTGGCGTTTATCAGCTTTTTGAGGAAAACAACAATAAAGTTCTTAGATTCTCACTTGGTATTATACTTATTTCTATTATCTTGGAAAGACTTATGAGTTACTTTAGAACCATGAACCTTCTTGAATTATCAGTAATGGATCCTGGAAGAATTCTAGATTTTACTTGGGTTGGTGTTGCTATTCTGGCTAGCCCAGTTTTAGGAACTCTTCTTAGGCAGATTTCTTCTATCAATTTTAATCCGAGATTAACTCAACGAGAAATAATAAGGAAGCTTATAACTACTTGTTTGCTTATTATACTTATTGTCGCTGGAGTTTCTTCAACGTTATATAGCATCGAAATGCGTTCATCATTCTCAGCTTTAAAGGTAACTAAAAGCGAATTAGATGCAATAGAGTTTTTAGATACTGTAACCCCACCTAACGCTACTGTATTGGCGTTGGGATACTCTGTTAATAAAATAAACAGCTTTAGTGGTCGTTATCCAGTTTTATACTATCAACCTGCAATCTTTGGTGCAAGTTATTTGGAAACTTTTGCCGATATAATGAAGAATAACGTTTATGAGCTTTTCGGGCATTCGCCAATTAAATATTTTTGGCTAGCGCCTTCTGATGAACAAAAACTTAATTCTTATAAGGATAGTTACTTCCTAAATTATGCGTTGAAGAATCTGCTAATTCTTTATAAGTCAAACAATGTCACCTTTGTCGCCCTGCCCTCCTTTAATCCTCCCTCCGACAATTCTGATATAGTAGCAGTCAAGTCCCTGTCAAATAATTGTCAGCAAACTCTCTTATTGACTGCTATAGCGATGGCTGGGTTAAATTATACGGTCAGATATGATTTTGACATACCTGAAGAGGCTTCAACATTAATTTTACCAAGTAATTTGGTTGATAACTTGTTAAAAGATCTTGAACGTGTAAAAGTGAAAAGGATTGTTATTTTTAATATTGATGGCTCTCTTGATAATTTTGCGCATCTTCTAAATATAAATTTTAATCCTAACATAAAGCAAATCGCAAATGGTATTAAAGGATCAAATATAGAGGTATCATTATCACCAATAGAAGTCCCTGTATTTAATTCTACTGATAAAAATACTGAAACGTTGGCTTTCTATACACGAAATGGACAACCATTTTCTTCTTATGCTTTTAGAAAAATTGTTAACAGTCGAGAAATAATTTACGTAATGCTTTATCCGTATCTGCAAGTGCTCTGTAATAATATTGAAAATGAGACGGGAAGTAATATTTTCACAAACTTAGGAATACTTATAAAGGTATTAAACTTGCAACCAATGAATTATCAATCATCAAAAGTTTGGGGTAGGGCGATTCTATTTGGATCATCGATTCTTGAAGGTGACATTGTCATTAGGCCTATATCTTTTTATATACCAGCTATTGATTCTAAGAGAGCTAATAAGGGTCTAAAAGCAAGTTGGGTAAAGGATAGTTTTCAAACAGGCTGGTCTATGATAGTTAGCAATCCTAAAAAGGGCTTTATTACTATAGAAGGCACCGGTGACATTTTAACTGTAAGCTTTGAAGCTTATGAAAAAAATGTCTGGGAATATTTCTTTTTAAAAACTCCAATGATAAACGTTTCACAAACTCCATTTCTTGTAGTAAGAGAAATGATCAAGGCTTCTGATTTCAATCTTGGTTATCTACGTATTGTAGCTGGGAAATATACATATGTTGTAAGGGGTTGGGATGCTGATACCACAGCTCCAGGCCATATGTGGAAAACTTATGTGTTTGATCTTACTAAGGCTATTCCTGAGAGCAAAGATGCTCCGATGCCAATAAAGGCTCCTATCTCTGCTATTTATTGGACTGGCTATTCTACAGCTGAAAAAGGTGGGAGAGCGAAACTATATATAGATTATATAGGTTTTACTGATTCACCATTGTATCTTATAAACTATAATAAAACTTTTGCTAGTTTAAATCTAACTGAAGCCCAATCAATTTTGATTAATGGCGTTTCAAATGTTGAAAAAACAATTAACAGGATCCAAATATTGGATTTTCATGCATTAGGAGATGTTAACGTGACTTTTCTGAGTAAAAAAATAATTCTCCTTCCTCCAGGGCTTGGGATGTATTCGAAGATAGTTTTTCCAGAAGGTTGTACGATTGTTTTTTCCTTAAATAATAGCTCGCAAATTAATTTCACTATCCTAAGAGATGCTAAGACTTTTAATGTAACTGTTACTGGAGGTAAGATTTATCTTAATTTATTTTCTCTAAACGGCGACCTTGAAATTTACATGAATAATCCTCAAATTGAGGTTAATGGATCTGCCTTCTTTGAGAAAGCTTTTATTAGCTGGCCTTATAATATTTATAATCCAGGTTTTCCTATGAATGCAAGTGGTAACATTCATTATAAGGTTAATGCAATGGATAATAGTTTCTCTTTAATATCTGCGTTTAATATTCGGGGAACATACAAGATAATAACTCAAAGTCAAATTCGGTGGAATGAGTGGGATATACCTTGGTCTACTGTAATAACTTCGCCTTATCATATTTTACTCATCGGGGTTATTATTGTACTCTACTATGCATATTTAAAAAAGAGAATGTTTAATTCCTCTAAGGATCTCAGTTAGGGGATGTAACTTGAGGATTGCTTTTTTTGTTCATGGGTATCTTCCCTGGGATAAATATGGTGTTCCAAGATATATTGAACGTCTGGCTAATTCTTTAGTAAAGAGGGGTCACAAAATTGTAATTATCAGTGCGGGAAGATGGGGGTTAAAAAGATATGAAGAAATAAATAGCAACTACAAGATTTATCGTTCTTATGGGATAGTTCCGGCTCGCCTTTCACATTTTGTTCTTGAAATTTGGAGTCTTTTCATATACTCCTTATGGTCTATTCTGAAAGGTCCAAGAATTATAAAGAAAGAAAAAATTGAAGTTATTCATGGACATACATTTGAGTGGGGCGGCGTCCAGGCTTTACTAGTTTCCAAAATTACCAAAAGACCATGTATAATAACTATACATGGTAGCGGTCTAGCCCGCAATAGACTTCAAGAAAAATTTCAAAGAGCTTTACTAAAATATTGCGATTTCATTGTTTGTCAACGAAAAGAGGTTTTAAACAAAATCATTTCTTGGGGTTATGATCTTGATAAAGTTGCAATTTTGGGAGGAGCAGCTATAGATACTGAAAAATATAAACCGTTATCGACGAAGCATAATGTCTTTCCTGTAAAAATAACATTTATTGGAAGACTAGAAGACTTTAGGGGACCAGAACTTCTTTTGGATGCTATTCCAATTATCATCCAACGGACTTCTAATGTTATATTTCAATTTGTGGGGGACGGGCCTAAAAAAATATCGCTACTCAAGAAAGTTAAAGAACTTAATATAGAGAAATATGTTTCTTTCCTTGGTGCGAGAAATGATATAGATAAAATTCTTATGGATAGCGATATATATGTTGCATCTTCTCCTTATGAAAACTTTACCAGTCTTGCATTGTTTGAGGCTATGTCCGCAGGTCTTGCAATAGTAGCGACAGATGTGGGCGAGACAAAAAAATTACTGGAGAAGAAGGAAACAATGTTGCTCGCTAAGCCTACTCCAGAAAGCATAGCAGAACAATTATTAAAATTAATACAAAATCCAAGTTTACGCCAAAAGCTTGGTAGAAACGCAAGGGATCTAATTGTTGAGGAATATAGTCTACTCAAATTAACAAAAGACCAAGAAAATCTTTATATAAAGGTTTTTAAGAACTATTTTTCCTGTTGTAGTTATCGAAAATCTTCATGAATTTTTCAAAAATCGGACAGTTCTCGTAACTGGAGCTGCAGGCTTCATCGGTTCTCATCTTGTAGAGGCATTAGTAGCATTAGAGGCCAATGTTATAGTTATCGACGATTTGTCAACTGGAACTCTTGAAAACTTACGAGATGTAAATGGGAAGTTTAAGTTTATAAAAGGTGATATAAGCCAAGAGACAGTGTTAAAAAAACCTTCCAAAAATAGCGCGCGCTATTCTTAAATTAGCCCAACTATTAGCTAGATTAACAAGTTCACAGACAAAATTTATTTTCAAGGATCCTAAGCCAGGTGATGTCCATAGGCTGGTTGCCGATATTTCTAAAGCAAGAATGCTACTAAAATACGAACCTAAAGTTTCACTTGAGCAAGGATTAAGAGATTATGTTGAATGGTACAAAAGGAAATATAAATTAAGTTAATATTCTTAGCGCAAAGAATTGATCTTTAGATGACAAGTAGCTTAAAATTGTGAAGTAAAAGCAAGACATTTATAAGGGGTATTGAGAGGCATCATTGAAAGGGTATGACAAAAGAGATCGGTGTTGTAGGTGGAAGTGGCTATGTTGGTGGTGCTGTTGCGCGGGAGCTTTCTCGGGATTTCAGCGTGAGGGTTGCGGATGTTGTGGAGCCTTCGTGGAACTATAAGGAATACAATATAGAGTTTGTGAAGTGTGATATTAGGGATTTTGGTCGTGTTGTTGGGTGTCTTGGGGACGTGGATCTCGTGGTGCATAGTGCTATTGTTCAGATTCCGCGTATTAATGAGGAGCGCAGGCTGGGTTATGAGGTGAATGTTCTTGGTTTGCAGAATGTTTGTGAGGCTGTTTATCGTAGTCCTAGGGCGAGGGGGCTTTTGTTGACTAGTACTTGGCATGTTTATGGAGAGAATGGGCTTAATGGTGTGGTGGATGAGGGGTTTGGTTATCGTCCTGACAGGGTTGAGGAGAGGGCTAGGCTTTACGCTTTGTCGAAGGTGTTGCAGGAGGGGATTGTGAGGTTTTATGACGAGATGAGTGGGAAGGTTTATGGGGCTTTGAGACTTGGTACGGTTCTTGGCGAAGGGATGCCGAGGGGTACAGCGGCGAACATTTTTATTGAGAGGGGGCTGAGGGGCGAGTCTTTGACGCCTTTTAGGCATAGTATGTATAGGCCTATGCTGTATGTGGATGTAAGGGATGTCGCGCGGGCTTTTAGGGCCTACGCGGAGAAGATTCTTGACAGGGAGGTTGACAAGGAGGGTGGTAGCCTTAGGAGGGTTTTGAATCTCTTTTATCCTGAGCCGTTTACTGTGCTGGAGATAGCGGAGATGGTTCGGGACGTTGTTAGGGAGGTTAGTGGGGGTGTTTTGGAGCCTAGGATAGAGGTTGTCGACCAGGGCTTGCCTTCCCTGTTTGGGCCGGGGGATAAGTATAGGTTTAGGGTGGATGTTTCGAGGACGCTGGGGTTCCTGGGGCTAGAGAGGCTGATTAGCCCGAGGGAGTCTATCGAGTATATTGTGAGGAGGAGGCTCGGGAAGGAGACGGGCTAGGCTTTTCCTAGTCAGTCTTCTTCTTCTCTTATCTTTGTTTGTTTTTTCTTGTTATTATTCTTTTGCGAATAAGAGCAACGAGAAGGCTTTAAGGCGATTGAGAGTTTGTTTCTGCTCTTCGATTTTTTGCGCGCGGCTTTTGTGTTCTTAAGCTGGTAGCATGGGGGCTTGTAGATGGGACGACTTTTCTAACTAAGCGTTCTATGGCTTCATGTAGACTCGATGTGTTTTATCGCGTACGAGCGGCGTGGTAATCGCCTAGAATTTTTCGAGGCAACGCATGTTATGTAAGACACCTTAATGGGGTAAAGAATTATCATTCTAAGGCGAGAGCGAGTCGAATATTTATAAATACCTTTTTTACCTCTTTCCTGGGTTTAAGAAATGGGTGTAAGAGTCAAAAAGAGAGAGAAGTGGAAGGGTATATATCGAGACATCACTGGGAGTAGAGTCAGCACTGAAGATCGGAGCGAAGAAGAAGTAGTTATTGAGCTGAAAGCACTTTGCAATGTAATAATTTTTTTATTACAAAACATGAACATTACGAATCCTCAAGTGGAAGAGCTTTTGAACAAACTATATGAGGAGCTAAAGGAAACACAAGAATTCTTAGTTCTCAAAATGGATAACGACATACGAGAGGAATATAAAGAAAGGATGGAAGAGGAGGCTAAGACGAGAGAATATAATCTCCTAGGAGATATACATACTAAGGGTCTTGTAGCTCTGGCAAAAGCTGTGGTAGAGGTAATACAATTGCTCCAAGAGAGAGGGCTGGAGGAGCCTGCAGACAGTCTAAAGGAGCTTGCACGAGAACTGATAGAGCTTGAATTCGCGCTTTTGCTAGAGAAACTGAAGAAGACACTCCAAGAAGTTTTGAACAAACTGAGTGATGATAAAGCAAAAGAGGGGGCTCAGCTTGAGCAATTGCAAAAGGATATAAACGAAAAGGGGAATAGGGTCGCTGAGCTAGAGAAGCAAATAGAAGAGTTTCTGAACCTGTTGCAGGAAGTCCAGAAAATAGTAAAAGAGCTTAAAGAATGGGGAGAGCTACTTTTGAAGTTGCAGAGCCAGGATACCTCTATAAGCATTAATTATGTGCGGTCAGAGACTGGGAATACGATGATGCAATCTAGCTACATAAGCCGCTTTTCGATCAATATGCGAGGGGGGTACTATAGTCCCGTGAATGCTTTTGAAATAGTATCGCGCAGTAATGAATCATTGGTGCCAGGTGGTAATCTGAATAATGGCGACGATTCTTCAAATGCTCTAAAACAGGCCGTAGGGTATGGCGCTGAGGTTAAGCATAAAGGCAGGCTCACGGTAAAAGTAGTTAGGGAAGATAACGGGGAAGGAGTTCAAGGTGTTGAGGTAGAGATTAATGGTGAGGTTTCGAGGACGGATCAGCGGGGCGTAGTCGTGAAAGAGGTGGACTATGGTAGCAAGGTTAGAGTGGTTGTGAGGGATACAATGGTTGGGGATGTGGTCTACGTTGTTGAGAGATGTGAGGTTGAGGGAGGAAGGGCGGTTTGCGAAGGGAATGCTTGGACCCTTGAAGTTTCCGGAAATGTTGAGCTGAGAGCGTTTGTGAAGATTGTTAGGGTTGCTGGATGAGTTGCAATGCATTGTGTGTGGTGTCTCTACGTCTGCGAGGCGGCCGCTAGGAGGTTTGAGCTGGTTAGTCGTTTGCTTGTCGAGGCTGAGGAGTATCTGGCTAGGGGGATGCTGTCCAGTTTTCGGAGAAGCTTTACAAGGTTGCTGAGGAGTGCGTTAAAGCGCTGTCTGAGCGCTTGGGTCTCCCCGAGGCGAAGGAGGCCGAGGTGAAGGGGGGGTGGACGGTTGCTCTGCTTGAGAGAGCTGTGAGGAGGCTGGCCGGCGAGTTGGGCGTGG
>Ga0080005_134451_pt1 | contig 23672 bp, 24 predicted proteins | sample JossMetagenome_2_FD_69208 | JGI IMG/M metagenome (GOLD analysis project Ga0080005, IMG submission 69208) | Hot spring sediment microbial communities from Joseph's Coat, Yellowstone National Park, USA - JC3_ASED (SPADES assembly) (version 2) | ecosystem: Environmental > Aquatic > Thermal springs >...
CAGAATACACGACAAGCTGGTCGCTCTGCCCAGCGGGGTCGAGGCAGACGTCAAGAGCATACAGATGCTCGATGAGGACCAGGAGGAGGCGGCCCGTAGACGGGCGGCAGGGCGTCTGCAAGCCGCCGAGGGAATTCACGTATGTCGCCTATCATATACGTTCCGCGGCGCGTTGATAAATTGAACCGCCTCTCGGCGGGTTCGCCGACGTTTACAGGGAGCTCTGCAAATCAATGCCCACAGGGGGCTAGCCCCCTGTGAGGGCTTTCGCGGGCGCTCCCTGTAAGGGAAGCTGAAATGCCGCGGGAGGCCGGCCGCACAGATGGATCGATATGCCACGAGAGGCCGGAGCGGCCATGATGACGGAAGAAAAGGCGGAACAGAGGGTCGAGACATCGGCGGATCTGATGGCCAGGCTCTCCGGCGCCCGGATCATATACTACTGCGCCTACTGCGGCTACAGGTTCGCGGAGAGGCCCGCGCTCCCAACCATATGCCCCAGATGCGGCAGGACGCTCAAGGAGGTCGGCGGGCCCGAGGTCTCCGTGAGGGCCAGACGGCCGCAGCCGCCTCCCCCCGCCCCGGCCAAGGCGAAGCTCCTCACCAAGATCATAAGCAAGATGGCGAGGAACACGACGGCGAGGGGCGCGGGCGGCGGCAAAAGAGGGAAAAAGAAGAGGGGCTAAAAAAGAAAGACAGACGAAGGAAAAACGTGGGTTATTGGATTTGAGGCAACTCCTGTACCTCGAAAAAGCGCGACAGATAATCCTTATGACGCCAGTACCTCGCGTCGGCGAACACGACAACCTTTTTCCTCAGCACGTCTTCATACCGCTCCTCCGGCCCTCGCGGCCGGAGGATCCGACCAGCGAGTTGGACAGCTTGCGTTATTTCTACGACATCGGGATCCTTGTTCTCCGCCCGGAGGCGCCTCCGGGCGGAGATGTGCAGCGATGGCCAGAAGACAACGGCAGCATCGTGGTACAAATTTACACCTACTCTCATCTTCCCCCAAGCGTCGACTAGCCCCCAGCCGGGTAAAGCTCGACGCCCGGGGGGAGGGAATACGCAAGAATCTGTCTTAATGACGATGTAGCAAATACTGCGATATTTTGAACGCTGAACTTCTCGCGAAGCCACTTAACGACTAGATATAGCTGCAAAGCCGCGCCTTCATATTTGTTTTTGAAATAAAACGTTGCCTCGGGCTCAACGAGGGCCCGAGGCTTTATTGCCGCCTCTATTTCGATCTTCTCGCCCCACCCCTCCGGGGGCCACCCGGGAGGCGGGGTGGCGGTCGCGGCAAAGATACGGACGCCGCGGGGCATGTCATACAGATCCATGCAGTGCAGCTCCTGCGCCTCTATCCAGCAAGTTCCCCTTAACGCCAAGGACAAGCTGTAAAGTTTGTCTTCGCTTTGTGGGTCGAGGTCGCTGTTCAACTTATCATTAATAAACTCCTTGATTGTTGTAATGCTGTCTAGCTCCTCGGCGGAGACGCCGAGGAGCTCCGCGAGCTCGCCCAGGGGATAGGACGTAATATGCGGCTGGTAGCGCTCGTGCGCCTCGTCGATAAAGGCATAATTTATCATGGCTACGAGCTTGGCCAGCCGGCCGTAGTGGCCGGCCACTATGTTATAGCTGGACATCACCATCTCCTGCACCCAATATCCACACGTATCTTCTGGCGCCGTTTTATCTATATCTTCAAACGTCACAACCGTGTCCAGGCGGAGGGCCGACGGATTAAGGGAACGGCGAAGGCGGCACCGAGGACAGAACCTCTGCGGCACTTGGTATCCAAACACGCAGAACTGCCCCGCCCCGGCCGTCAGTATGGCCCGGGGCGGCGACGGCATAGAGGACAACATCTGTTGTAGCTCCGGCCACTTCCTGACGAGGAGGGTCAAGGTGGGGGCAAAGAGCCCCACCCTGTTCCCCTCCTTCGCAAGCTCGACTGCAAGGCGCATCATAAGGTGGGTTTTACCCCACCCCGTGGGGGCAACCAGCAATATGTTATGATCTTTCAACCTTCTCTTTATTTCCTCGATAAGAAGATCCCTCTCCATGTCCCTCCCGGCGGGGGTGCGCATGTGGAACCGGACTGCGCCTCGACCGGATCCACATGCCGATGGGCGGCGGTTGGATCATGGACATATTGTTCATAGGCAGGGAGCACCCGCTGGCCCGCCGCGCGGAGGCCCTCAGGAGGGCCGGGCTGAGGGTGGCGCTGGTCCCCGGATCCGACGTCGTCCTGTACACATACGACGAGAGGAGGGGCGGCTCCATAGAGGTCGAGGGAGAGGACGCGCTCGCATATCTGGACGACGTCTACGGCCTCAGGCGCCTCAGCTCCTCCTCGTAGGCCTCTAGGTCCTTAATCAGCCTGTCGAGACTTCTCTCGACGACCCCCAGCGACGGGTCGAACGGCGATTCTATGCCGGGCTCCCAGTCCTCCTCGGGCCAATGGATGAAAACTCTCTTGTGCGCTGTGTTGAGGGCGTAGTTTATCTCGGCGAACATGCCTCTGCTCAAGGTCTTGCCCATGAAGGGCCTGTACGCAACCACGGCGTCGGACTGCTGTATATACCGGTAGTCCTTATACCTGATTATATTGTCCAGATCTCGAAGCACCTCCTCGGCTTGATCTCTCGGGATCTTGACGGGGTATAGATCGGCCTCGTCTCTACAGGCCGGCTCGATGCCCGCCGGCACGTTCCACACGTCCTCAGCCCTCACCTCTACGACGTCGCCCTTGGAGTTGGCCAGCGCAGTCCTCAAGGCCCTCTCGTCGACCATGAGCGGGTCGAAGGCCACGAAGCGGCTGTGCATAGAAACCCTATACCTATCTATCTCCGCCCTGGCCTCTCTCCTATCTCTGACCGCCGTTATGGGGAAAGATAGATATATTTTTAGGGTTCCCTTATCAAATATAAGCCTATAGAAGGTGGAGGCGGGGTGCTTCACGGCCGCCACGTAGTTGTCGACGCCCAGCTCCTTCGAGATTATGTCGGCGAGCAGTATCGTGGTGTTGCGCCACGCCACTATGTCTTTAAGCCTGAAGTCCGCCCCAGTCCTCCTTCCTCTCTCCTCCCTCATCTGGACCCTACGCCACATGACGTGCTCCTCCTCTATGAAGGTCACGACTACGTCAGGCCTCAACTCTCTAAAGGGGGACAGATCGAAGGCGGGGAAGAAACGGCTTCTGTTGAAGAACGGCAGATTCATGCCCACGGCCACGTTCTCCGCGCCTTCGTCGTTCATACGCCGCAACATCCTGCCGAAGGCGGATCTCCACTCCTCCTCCTGCCATCTATAGTCATCGCTAGAGAGGAAAGCCACCCAATCCACACGCGCCTTCAGGAAATCCTCGAGGAAATACACAGCGAGGGCCCTTCTGGCCTCTCTATCCTCGAGATCTTCGGGCAACCCCCTAGACCTATAGAAATAATTCGCCACCGCCGACACGGCCTCCCTCATGTTCACTCCTGTAGGCCCTATGAACAGCACCCTCACTAAGGGCCACTGGAATGTCGCTAAAAATATTTACGAGAACCGGCCCCTAGGCCCGCGATACAACCCGAGCCGATTCGCTCTTGAGGAGCTCCACGAAGCGCAGGGCCTCCTCTTCAGACATATAGGCCGCCCCAAGCCTCTCAGCCAGCTCCCGATTACCGACGACCACCACGATCTTGTCGTCAATAGGGGGAAGGTCCTCCTCAGAGACCACTTCGATGCCAGGCGCGTCAAACGCCCTACCCCCCGCTTTTTTAACCACGAACAAAATCACAGCTATAAGATACTCTCCAATTTATATCTATTGACCCGATATTTATGCCGGTACTTAATTTTTATTATTTACATTACCTCCAGCGTTACGTAGAGGCGTATGAGTAACGGGAGATTAAAATATTGGCTTAAACGCATCCGGCGGGCGCCGATATCGCGTCGTGCGCCAGCCTCGGCGGCTCTCGACGGAGGCCGCAATATTTTTAATCGATGCGACTCATGCCGGCATGGTTAGGCCATCTCTGCGTTCTAGATCCTTAAGAAGGGCCCAGAGGAGGACGCCGGGAGGACGCGCCAAGACCTACTACTATAGGCGTTTTGCGTCGCCGCCCAGGGGCGCGATAACCGGCGAGCCGATACAGGGCGTCGGCAAGATGCCCAAGGGCGCCCGCAGAGGCTTTAGACCCCCGGCGAGGCCCTACGGCGGCTATGTATCCCATAGGGTGCTGGAGCGCGCCCTGCGGCTGGCCGTGAGGTCCTAGATGGTCGTCATAGCCATTTCGGGCCAGCCAGGCAGCGGGAAGACCACCGTGGCAAGGGAGGTGGCCAGGGCGTTGGGGCTTAGGCTACGGTCCTCGGGCTCTCTCTTCAGAGAGCTCGCCAAGAAGTACGGAATGGAGCTCATGGAGTTCCACAAATACGCCGAGGCCCACCCCGAGATAGATAGAGAGGTCGATGCGATGGCCCTTGAGGAGGCCAAGATGGGAGACGCAGTGCTGGAAGGCCATCTGACCGCTTGGGTCGTCAGACCCTACGCGGACATCTGCATATATCTGAAGGGGGCGCCTGAGGTCAGGGCGAGGAGGGTCGCCTTGAGGGACGGCCGCACCTTCGAGGAGGCTCTGAGGGAGATCCTCGAACGCGAGGAGCTGAACAAAAGGCGATATAAACAGATCTATAGCATAGATATAGCCGATCTCGCCCCGTTCGATCTGGTGGTGGATACCACATATCTCTCCCAGGCCGACGTGGCTAGGATAACTCTGGACTTCGTGTGCACGGCCCTTTCAGCCAAATTTTCCAGGAATGTATGTGCCTCGGGACGTAAGTAAAAGATATTAACGGCTCGATTCCGCTTTAAATATGAAGTTCTTGTTGCGATGTAAGCCGAACACGATAAAACCGCCTACAGGGAAGAGGGTTGCCGTAATAGGGGCGGGGCCCGCCGGTCTGGGCGCCGCCGGGCAGATAAGGTGTCTGGGCCACGAGGTGCACGTCTACGACGCGTTGCCGGAGCCCGGAGGTCTCCTCATATTCGGCATACCCGGCTTCCGCGTCTCCAAGGAGGGCGTGCGGGAAGGCGTCGAGGAGCTGAGACAGGTCGGCGTCAAGTTCCACACCTCTACCTTTGTCTATTGCGGAGGGGGGAAGCCCGAGGAGCACGACGCCTTGTTGCTCGTCAAGCAGTTCGCAGACCTCAACGAAATAATCGACAGCCACGACGCCGTTGTCATAGCGACGGGCACCTGGCGGAGCCGCCGCATGGGCGTGCCAGGCGAGGAGCTGCCGGGCGTCTACCAAGCGCTGGACTTCCTCTTCAGGCTTTACTCGCACGAGCTCGGGTATCTCCCCAAGGAGAAGACCTACCCTCTGGGCTCCAAGGTCCTTGTGGTGGGAGGCGGGCTGACCGCTATAGACGCCGCAGTGGAGGCGTTGATGCACGGCGCTAAGAAGGTCGTCGTGTCGTATAGACGCACCATCAAGGAGGCTCCGGCGGGCGAGTCCAACATAAAGAAGGAGCTGGTGGACAGAGGGATCGAGTTCAGGGAGTTGATAAACCCGGTGCGTTTCGAGGGGTCGGGCAAACTTGAGAGGGTGGTGTTCGTCAAGATGAGGCTGGGCGCGCCTGACAGATCGGGTAGGCCGAGGCCGGAGCCGGTGCCGGGCAGCGAGTTCGCCGAGGAGTTCGACACGGTGCTGCTGGCGCTGGGCGAGGAGCCCACGCCGCCGTTTCCCGAGGGTTGCGCCGGCATCAAGCTGAACCCCGACGGGACCATAAACGTCGATGGGGCATTTAGGACCACGAGGAAGGGCGTGTTCGCGGCCGGCGACGTGGTGCATGGGCCTTCGCTGATAGGCAAGGCGCTGGGCGCCGGCATGAGGGTCGTGCCGTACCTCGACGATTACCTAAAGGGCGTCCTGGGCTGGCGCTCCGCCTGACGGAGGCGGCGCCGCTCTGGGCGGGGAGGGGCGTAACAGCCATCTCATTGTGTCGAGGGGTATAATTAAATATCGGAAGTATATTGGACCTGATGAAAGTAGCTGTATTAGTAAAGCCCGCGCTCGACACAAGCCAACTTAGAGTCAGGGAGGGGCGGGTCGTGGTCGAGGAGACGCCTCTGAAGATCAACGACATAGACCGAAACGCCGTCGAGGAGGCCCTCAAGCTTAAGGGCGGCGACAAGGCCTATGCGGTCTCGGTCCTGAAATGGCCCCCTCTGCAGAGGAGGGTCCAGGAGGCGGAGAACCTGCTGCGCGAGGCGTTGGCCATGGGGCTGGATGAGGCGTATCTGGTGGCCGACGAGGGCCTTCTCGGCGCCGACCAGGCCGCCACCGCTAAGGCCATAGCGGCGGTCGTCAAGAAGGTGGGGGCCGACCTGGTCCTAGCCGCCGAGGCCTCCATAGACAACTACACGGGCGAGGTGCCGCCGCGCGTGGCCGCCGAGCTGGGCTGGCCTCTTCTGACGTACGTGAGGGAGATGAAGGCGGAGGGCGGGAAGGTAGTGGCCAAGAGGGATCTGGAGGACTCGGTGGAGGTTGTCGAGGTCCAGCCGCCGGCCGTGATCTCGGTCACCCGCGAGATAAACCAGCCCCGCATACCCACCCTTCTGGCCATCAGAGCCGCGATGAAAAAGCCTGTCAACAAGCTGGGCCTGGCCGAATTGGGGCTTGGGCCTGAGCTGAGAGCCGAGCTGGCGGAGCTTAGGCCGGTCGTGATTCAACGCAAGAGGGTTATAATAAAGGACGGGACGCCGGAGGAGAAGGCGGATAAGTTGCTCCAATATCTAAGGCAGGAGGGCGTGATATGAAGGCGTTGGTCGTATACCCGAATAAAGAGGCGCTGTACGCCGCCTCCACGATCGGCGAGTACGCGGCCCTCGCCGTGGGCGACGCGGAGCTGAAGGCCGCAGAGGGGGCGCCCGTGGTGTATTTAATCAAGGGCGACCCTAGGGATCTCGGCCTGAGGGCCTCGGCCGTCCTCCAGACCGCGAAGGAATACGACGTGATCGTCATGCCTTCTCACAAGGACTCGAGGACTTTGGGCGGATATGTGGCGCAGAGGCTGGGCGCCCCGTTTGCCACCGACGTGATCTCGATCAAGCCCGAGGGAGGTAAGCTGACCGTCGAGAGGTATGTGTTCGGCAACAAGGCCGTGGCCGTCCTGCGGCTGTCCGTCCCCGCCGTCTTGAGCATAGCCCCCGGCAAGTTCATGGGGGAGCCCCCCAGGGCCCAGTCCAAGGTCGTCGAGCTCTCGCCGCAGGCGGCGCAGCTCTTCAGGATATCCGGCGTCGAGCCCAAGGCATCGGGCGGCGTCAAGATAGAGGAGGCCGAGATAATAGTGTCAGCCGGCAGGGGCTTCAAGAAGAAGGAGGATCTGGCGCTGGCGTTCGATCTGGCGAAGGCTTTCGGCGGCCAGGTGGGCTGCTCGAGGCCCATCGCCGCCGACCTCAAATGGCTGTCGGAAGACCACTGGGTAGGTCTATCGGGCCATAAGGTGAGGCCGAAGCTGTACCTAGCCATAGGCATATCGGGCCAGCCTCAACACATAGCTGGGATACTCGACTCGCGCATAATCGCGGCGATAAACAGCGATCCGAGCGCCCCGATATTCCAGTACGCCGACTACGGCGTCGTCGAGGATCTCTACAAGATAGTGCCCATACTGATCAGGAAGGTCGGCGAGCTCAGGAGATAGATCCCCCCAGCCTCTACGGTAGCTGAAAAAACAAAGGTGGTTTCGACCCGACCTGCCGGGCTAACGCCTTCATCCTCCTGGCGGCGTTCTTGACGCTCTCAATGGTTGCGCCGGTTATCTCCGCGACACTACGCGGAATGCCGACGCATTCCCTAAACCTGCTTAGTTCGGCGCCTATCGCGACAGGGCGCAACTTCCTTCAGTTCGCACTACTTTTCAAGCTTGAAGCTTGGAGGAGGCGATATTAGTATGCGTCCAGCACCTACAATCTCCTTTGGAGATCAGAGGGACACTCAAGCATCTTCATTACCTCGTCGCCCTTGAGCGTATCTTGGCGCGAGATCTCTTCGGTGGTAATTTTAAGCTTCTTCAGATCTACACAGATGCTAAAAATCAGCGGCTTCCGGGTGCCTTCTCCATACACCGTTACTTCAAATCGATACTTGGTGTTTTCGTCGAGTTTTAGACATACCCGCCTCGGCCTAAACACATCGGCAGGTCCTTCGCCGCCGTATTCGCTAAAAACCGCGATAAAAGGCTGTCTATCGTTTAGCTTGTATTCAAATATCAATAGCCTAGCCCTCTGAGAGGGGCTTATCGACGTTATGTGGGTATAAGGCAGTTCATACACTGCGTTGCCAATTTTAAACACAACTCTATACGGCGTGTCTGTCTCCGGCAAAGCCCAGGGAAGGGCCTCGCCCAACACATGCGGATTTCGCTCACTCACAAGCGACACGTCGTAAAGAACCCCGCTCTGGTTTTGGACTAGCAAACTCTTACAGTCGTTTTTAGGTATGATGACTTCTCGTAAATTTTTCTCCAAGCCGTTTTGGTGCACGTATATGCTCACCACAGCTTTTGCGTGTTTAACAAGGGCAGGGCCTTTGTTTTCTATAAGCGCCGATATCCTGCCCTCTTTTTTGCAATCAGCGCCGCATTCCATGTCTAGCTCGTAGCCAAGCTCCGACGTAGAGGAGTAGTATCTCGCCTGCTCGTTTAAACCCACCACGAATAGGCTTATAGCGGCGCCGACAATGGGCCCCAGCACGGAGACCAGTTGCCCATAGACGAAGATTGGCATAAGTAAAATAGCGACGATAAGTGTAACAAAACCGGCTCTGACGCTCATCCTTCCTGGGCCCTCCTGTGGCCAGACATGAGCCAAAAGTCGCCTTACTAAAGATTTATAGCTATTCCTATAGCGTTTTATAAGTTTTGTGTCTCTTATAGATAACTATATCACCAAGAAGTATCTCATGAAAGGCTAGGAATCCATTGAGGTAGGCGGGTTCTCCATCGTCACAGAGAAGCAAGCGAGTAGCCCATCGTCAAACTCTTATTGGAATACGTTAATATGGTGTACCCAGTATTAGCGTTTGGGATTGCCGCGGGCTCCATATAGGCCCGGGCGCTGACTCCCGTTTTCCTCACGGCCTCGCCGCCTTATTTCAAGCTATATATAGCAGAGGACGGTGGAGCCCCGTTGGCCAAGCACTCAGCTTAGCGGTCTTTAGGGGTTAAAAAGCTTAGTAGTAGGAAGAAATGAAAATGGCATAAACAACATTATACGCTTTCGGTACATCATTAAAAAATACTTAGGTAATGAACAATCTAGAGAGTGAGTAAATGTTAACGCCTAGTGCCTTCACCGTAGCTTCTAAGATCTCACGCAGATTAAGCACCGGAGATTAGGACTTATAGGTGTCTACAACTATGTATAGTTTAATTTCAACAGGGACTCTGTAATAATCTTCAATATTTCTGGGTTAGCGCCGTAGTGGGTTTGGTATTGGGCAATGGCGTCGTTAATCGATGATTGGTCGCCATGCTTCTGCGCGATGCTCCATATCTTCCTGCCGAAGCCATGGTAGGTCGCCCTCATCGGACCTGCGACACCGCAGCGATCCAGTATCCTACTGATGGTCTCCCCAACGAGATTATCGGGCGCTTTACGCTTAGGCATTGATGCGCGACGCCGTTGCTGTTTAAATGGGCAACGGTTAGATCAAGTGCCATCTACAACCACCATCGTTAAGTGGGCCTGAATAAGCCCGTCTCCACGAAGAACACCACGAAGTCCCGCAGGCGAGCCGTGCAGGATGGCGATCTCGCTTACTAGTTATTCAGGGCAACTAAATAAATTTGGCCTAGGAGGAAAGGGGTTGCGGATTCAAGCTAATCATGTTGCGGCTCCGCGGGTTTGGCCGGAGAGCAGGAAGGCTTCGGTTTAGCCCAGGCAGGCCTCGTCGGCCTAGCCCCTCCAGAACTCTTCCAAGCACGTAGGACAGACCTCCCCTGCGTCGATCCCCACGGCGGGCGTGGCGCCCTTTCGACTCCACTTTCACCTATTTATAATTGATAATGTTCCATTCAACTCTACTGTGTTTATCTTAAACATGGGCGTTATTATTCTCATCTCAGATAACTCAGGTGGGGCCGGTTGCACAAACCCGGGCGAGTCGTGAGCGAAGGCTTGGCATCTGATCCGGGATGAGGCGCCATTATGGCGCTACCCGGCCCCACCTTCACTATTAGCTTTCTGACCTCTTAAATAAATATGCGGCGTTGAGAGAAGGACTGAAAAATAAAGGCGGCGGGATATTATCGATTCTGCGGCGTTCCCTCGCGGTGGAGGGGGAAGGAAAAGTGGGGATTTAGAGTTTCTGCGGGAAGTCGTGGATCTGCTTGGCGGTCTCGAGGTCTTTAGCAAACATGACCTTGTATTTGCCGGAGCTGCGCCGCGGGATCGCGACCCTCACGGAGGTTCCGCCGCGGCGCGCCATCAAGGCGTTCGTGACGAATCTGAAGCCCCCGAACGCCGAGATCGTTAGGAAGGCCGTCAAGAGCGGCTGGGTGGACAGGGAGACGGCCGACCGCTGGCTGGAGGAGCTGGAGGGGGCATCACGCTGAGGGAGGGCTGGCCTAAGTACCACGTGGGGCTGACCGGTGGCGCGCGCTTGAGGTCAGATACACGTCCACCAGCCCCGACGGCATAGAGCGGGAGGTTCAGCGGCTTAGGGCAATGGGCCTTGAGGAGGGCAGGCACTTCTCGGTGAAGAGGCCGGAGGGCGGGAAGGCGGGCTACGTCTCGATCCTCAGGGAGGGCTTGGAGCGCGCCGCACGGCTCTCCATACGCGGCTCCGAAGAACAACGGGAGCTTGCGGCTAAGTTCGTAGACTATATACTCCAGAGGGCCGGGGAGGAAGGTAAAGAGGTCCACGAGAAGGCCTTGGAGGTAGTGGAGGGAGGCAAGGCGAGGGGCTCCCTAAAGCTGGAGGGCTTCGAGAAGGAGGTCGACGGCCGCCTGGTGAAGGTAATAGGCGGAGGGGCCCGGTCCGAGAGGAGCAATAGCGGCAGGAAGTTGCTGAGGATTCAGATAACCGCCGAGATCGGCGGCGTAAGGAGTGACTATATGATGACGTTCGGTAGATATGGAGCCGACAATGAGGCTAGGGGCTACGCCTACGCCAGAGCCGACGCGCCGGGAGGCAGGGAGGCCGACGCCGGGAGGTTCGCCGCCCTCATAAAGGCCCTTACGGGCAAGGAGCCGAGGGTGTACGAGAGGGAGGACGGCACGATGATAGTGTGCTACAGAGAACACCTGGAGGGCTTCGCCCGCTATGCCGAGCTCGCGGACGCCATAGAGAGGTGGCTCGAGGAGACGGGGCGGTGAGCCCCGCCCATGCCCCCGCGGCCGGGAGCCGCCCGAGCTGAAAGGGGGCACCGCGCTTAGGAGATTTCTTTTATACCACAATCATTTTAGTGCGCTTCCATGCCCTTCCCGCTCTGTATCTCCACAGCTGTCCCAACTGCGGAGGCGCCGTCGAGTCCTACAGGCTCGCCGAGGGGCTTCCCTGCTCCGAGTGCCTCCCCAGAGAGACCGCTGGGGGCGACATCAAGAGGATCATAGAGGATCTAAGGCGGAGGAACGCGTTGCGCGAGCTGGCGCCCCTAGCCGACAATTTGAGGAGGTACGAGGAGATCGGAGGCCTTTTCGAGAGGGTGGTGGGCTTCCGCATGTGGGGGGCGCAGAGGCTGTGGGCCCGACGGCTGGCGGCCGGGAAGAGCTTCGCCGTAGTCGCGCCGACCGGCTCGGGCAAGACGACGTTCCTTCTGGTGTCGGCGTTGTACATGGCCGGCAGGGGCAAGGCGTTGTTGGTGTTCCCCACATCGGCGCTTGCCTATCAGGCCTACAGGAAGCTCCTCGACTACTCCTCCCGCGGCGGCCTCGCCTTGAGGATAGCCACATATAACACTATGCTCAAGCCGCAGGAGAGGGAGGAGGCCCTCAGGAGGATCGAGGCGGGCGATTTCGACATACTGGTCATAACCTCGGCGTTCCTCCCCAAGTATTTCGACTTGCTGGCCAGACATAAATTCGCCTTCGTGGCCACAGACGACGTCGATAGCGTGCTGAGAGCCACCAGCAAGAACATAGAGCGGCTCCTCAAGCTCCTGGGCGCCACGGACGAGGTGTTGGGCAAGGCCTTCGAGCTGATAGAGCTGGGCAAGAGGAGGGGCAAGGCCCTGTTGGCCGGCGACGAGAAGGAGGCCGAAAGAATAGAGCACGAGATCGAGAAGGCCAGGGAGGAGCTGAGGAAGATGAGGGAAGAGCTGAGGCTGGGCGTCTTCATAGCCTCGGGCGCTCTCGCCAAGGCCAGACGCACGGCGCGGTTGCTCTTGTTCAGAGAGATCTTGGGGTTCGACGTGGGGGGGAGGGCCGAGGGCCTGAGGAACGTCTACGACCTCTACGTCAAGATGTCGGAAGACCCCAAGGCGCAGGTGGCGGAGCTCGTCAAGAGGCTGGGAGCCGGGGGCATCATCTACGTGTTGGATAGGGAATTCGGCAAGGAGCTGACCCAGCACCTCCAGGCCCTGGACATCAAGGCCGAGCATTTCTTCAGGCCCAGGAGGAAGGTGCTGGAGGCCTTCGAGCAAGGCCAGCTTTCAGTCCTGGTGGGCCTAGCGTCGTCCAGGTCGGCGCTGGTCAGAGGGATAGACCTGCCCCACGTGATAAGATACGTCGTATTCGTCGGGATACCTAAGTTCAAGTTCAGAGTCGAGCTCGACGAGTTCTCCGTGCCGGCCTTCCTGAGCTTTCTCTACAACGTTAGGGCCGTCTTGCCGCAAGATCTGAGGTTCAAGGCCGATAGGCTCATAGCCCGGCTGAGGCGCATAGCGCCGTATTCGGCCAGGCTCGACAAGATATTGAGGGAGGGCGCCTCCAATTCCTTCGAGGAGTACGTCCTAGACGTGGCCAGATCGGCCGTGGAGTTCGCCGCCGATCTACTAAGCCGCGGCGACGTCAGAAAGGCCATAGAAACCTCCACGGAAATAAAGCTGACCTACATAGGAGATCAGCTATATATACTTCTGCCAGATGCCACTACATATATACAGGGAAGCGGGAGGACCTCGCGCCTTTATGCCGGGGGCCTCTCGAGAGGTCTCAGCGTGATCTTGGTCGACGACGAGAAGGTGTTGAACGCATTGATTAGGGAGATGGAGCTGAGGTTCGACGATGTGCGGTTCGAGGAGCTCTCGAAGGCGGATCTGGACAGCATATTGAGAGGCATTGACGAGGATAGGGAGAACATAAGGCGCATACTATCGGGGAGGTTGAGGCCCGAGGAGCTCTCGTCGCGGGATCTCATGAGGAGCGTCTTGCTGGTTGTCGAGTCGCCGACCAAGGCGAGGACCATCGCCTCGTTTTTCGGGAGGCCCAACATGTTGATAATAGGCGGCATGCCGGCCTACGAGGTATCCACGGGAGACTCCATGCTGACCGTCATAGCCACCATGGGCCATATATTCGAGTTGCCCACGAGCCTCCAGAGGATAGGGGAAAGCGAGAGGAATAAGGTCTGGAGGCTCGTGAAGCCCGTTGCGGCCGGCCCCTATAGCCCTATGGATTATTCAATTGTCAAGACCGAAGCCGGCTATGTGCCCATATACAACAAGATATATAAATGCCCCGGGGGCTCCTACGTCGACGATTCGGACGTCCCCCGGGACTGCAGGCCCCTCGATATTGTGTCCACGTTGAGGGAGCTCGCGTCCGAGGTCGACGCTGTCTATCTGGGCACGGACCCCGACTCCGAGGGCGAGAAGATAGCCTACGACGTCTACCTCATGTTGAGACCTTACATAGGCTTGATCAAGAGGATAGAATTCCACGAGGTTACCAGGAGGGCCATCATGGGCGCTCTGGCGTCGCCGAGGGATATCAACCTCTCGATGGTCGCTGCCCAGACCGTCAGAAGAATAGAGGATAGATGGCTCGGCTTCGGCTTAAGCAGGAAGGTGCAGGAGGCCCACGGCCTTGCCTTCCTCTCGGCCGGCAGAGTGCAGACCCCCGTGCTCGGCTGGATAGTAGAACGTTATGAGAACTCCAGGGCTGAGCGCAAATTCGACGTCGTTCTCAGGATAGATAGCGGGCAGATCCGGCTGGCTCTCCCCGAGGATGTCTACAGATCGCTTAAGGAAAACGGAAGGGCCATAGTGTCGTTGCTCGAAGAGAGGACGGAGGCTATACAGCCTCCGCCGCCCTACACCACAGACGAGTACATGCGCGATGCCGTGAACAGGCTGGGCATCAGCGCCGAGGAGGCCATGAACATAGCCCAGGATCTATTCGAAAGCGGCTTCATAACGTACCACCGTACGGACAGCACGAGGATCTCGACGACGGGCATAGGCGTGGCCAGGGAATATGTGGCCCGGCGCCACGGCGCCGATGCCTTCAAGCCGAGGACTTGGGGCGCCGGCGAGGAGGGGGCCCACGAGGCTATTAGGCCCACCAGGCCTATAGACGCAGAGGAGCTTAGAGGGCTCGTGGCGGCCGGCGTGATACAGCCCACTATAAGGCTCACGAGGAACCACTATGCGGCCTACGACCTAATATTCAGGCGGTTTATGGCGAGCCAGATGCGCGAGGCGGAGGTCGTCGTGGCTAAATACGCGCTTTCGCTCGGCGGCTTCAACGCCGAGGTGAGGCGCGTGGTCGAGGTCAAGAGGGAGGGATTTCTGGCCGAGTACAGATCGGTGGAGGTAGAGCCGCGTCTGCCGGTAGGCGAGGTGGGCGTCGAGATAGCGTACGCCAAGAGGCTCGTGGAGCTCCTCTCGCAGGCGGATGTCCTAAGGATGATGAGAGAGAGGGGGATCGGCAGACCCAGCACCTACGCCAAGATACTCGAGGTGCTGTCGCGCAGAGGCTACGTCGTGATCAGAGGCCGGAGAAAGTTCATGATACCCACCAAGAGAGGCATAGAGATATATAGATACCTCAAGGAGAACTACGGCAAATTGGTCAACGAGGAGAGGACCAGGCTTATGGAGAAATACATGGACGACGTGGAGAACGGCAGGAGGAGCCACGTGGCTGTCCTGGACGAGCTGTTCACCGAGTTCCTGCAGGAGGTGTTGGCCAAGAAGGGGGATGCGGCGCCTCGGGGCGGGGCCGCGCGGCAGTAGCTTAAAAGGACGTCGATAATGCGTGAGCTACATAGAGCTGAGGAGGCTAATAGTCGAGATCCTAGATAGGAAGTTCGCCGACAGGCGACGGGAAGCTACCGGCGGGGATTCGGCCTAGCCCGGCCTGTCTAGGTCTGTGCGCCGTTAGACTTGCCTCCATCGGGCCACCTTGGCGAGAAGTATCAGCGAGATCGCCGCGTATGCGGACAGCGAGATCCAGGACGCCGTCACCACATGAACGCCGTAGTGGACCAGGCCCAGCGCCGCCTGGCCTATAATCCCCGCCGCGCCTGTCGGCAGAAGCGCGCCGAGGAGCTCGTTGGGCAACACAGTCGCCGGCCAATAGACCGGCGCCATGGCCGATAGTATGGCCGCCAATATGCCCGGCACAGCCCAGGCGTATCTCATCTGGCTGATGGCGGTAGATATGGCGAAGCCCAAGCCCGCTGTGGATATCCACAGCAAGACCATGGAGATCCCCAGCAGGACGGCCCCCGTCGCCGTGAAGGCGCCGAGAGCCGCCAGATAGCCCACGTAGAAAGCCACAGCGGGCGCCGCGAATATAAATGAGCTCAACGCGAGGCCGAGCGCGTAGGCGATCGGGCTTACAGGCGCCGCGACCAACATCTGCTGGAATTTTATCTCCAGCCTGTAGAAGGTGGCGTCGCCTATTAGGGATATGCCGTTAGACGCCACCGTCCATATCAAGCCCCCCAGCAGGCCCCACCTAAGGCCGGCCTCGCCCGCATAGACGGCCAGAACTATCAAAAAACTTAGGGGGGTCACCGAATTCGCCACGAGCCATATCCAGCTACGCACCAGCGGGACCCAGCCGTTGAGCCAGCCGATCACCAGCATGTCCCTTAGGAGCTTCTTCATGGCTCCGATACGGCGCCCACCCTATACAGCACGTAGTCCTCGAGGGACCTCTGCCTTATGTTCACCCTGGCCCCCGCCTTGACCAGATCGTTGGCTATCTCGCCAGGATCGTCGACGAAATAGATGCCTCTGTCCCCTATGGTCATATGGGGCTTCCTGTCGGCCGGGATCCCGTAGGCCTCTACCACGTATTTGCCCGGCACCTTCTCCACCAGAGCTCCGGGAGGGCCCGCGTCGACCACCCTACCCCTGTTCATCAAGACGACGTAGTCGCTCAGCGTCTGGGCCTCCTCCACGTAGTGAGTCGTCAAGAGGACAGTGACTCCGCCCCTCCTCATGGACGACACGGCGTTCCACACAATTCTGCGCGAGAGCACGTCCAAGCCCGTGGTCGGCTCGTCGAGAAACACCACGTCCACATCGGCGGCTAGAACCGCCGCGAGCAACACGCGCCTCTTGGTGCCGCCAGATAGCGTCTGTATCTCCCTCCCCCTCACGTCCGAGAGCTGTAGCTCCGCCAACGCTCCTTCTGTCCTTCGCCGCGCCTCGCGTCTGGAGTAGCCCCTCAGGAGGAGGTAGGCGTATACGAACTCGTAGGGAGTGAGGAACCCTATGGGCGAGCCCTCCTGCGGAACCGCCGCGATCTTGCGCCTTATTTTCTCGGCCTCCTTGACCACGTCGTGGCCCGCGACGTAGGCCCTGCCCCTGGTGGGCAACAGCTCTGTTATCAAGATCCTCACCAAGGTGGTCTTGCCAGCGCCGTTGGGGCCCAGTATGGATACCACGCGTCCGGCATCGGTTGCGAAGGTGACGTCCTGTAGCGCCCATATTTGGCCGAACCTCTTGCCGAGCCCCTCGGCTGCTATCATGGGATCTGCCCGGCAATATCCCTAAATATACATGGCGGGCTGTCCGCCGATTTCTGCAGACACCTCCACCTCGATGCCTCTATAAGTCGACCTGACGACGGCCTTTACATAGGCCGGCGACACTGCATTTCTTATCCTCTCCGCTATATCAACAGCTATCTCCTCGTGCAATATCTCCCTGCCTCGGTAGCTCCCCAGGATCCTCTCGAACTCCTCTATGAGCAGGGCGTGTTCCCTGGGCACGTACTCCACCTCGACTATATACTCGTCGACGGTCTTGCTTATGGGGCAGACGGCCTCGGCCCGCCCTCTTAGCTTGACCCTACTGGGTCTCTTGGAGAGGCGTATCGACACGGAGTAGGCTTAACGCCTCTTGATAAAGCTTCCGGAAGACCGCCGAACGCGGAGGCTCGCGGCTCCGCAGTACTATCCAGGCGTTGACCAACGCGCGGTATTCGAAACTAGCCTTGAGGCGCGCCACGTAGTCGTCGAAACCGTCGAGGTCGGGGAAGCCGGTCGCCTTGAGGAACATGTATAGCTCCGCCAGCTCGCCGTCCTCGGCCTTCTTCTTGCCGAAGTTTATCTGTCGATCGGTCACATGCCGCTCGCCCCCTCCTGGCAGGAGCACCTTGCCGTAAGCCGCCTTGAGCCTCCACGTGGCGCTGTCGGTGGAGTCCACCCGCAGGGCCTCGAGGATCGCGGATACGGACGGACTGCCGAGCCCGAGGGCGTGAAGCCTGCCACCGAACTCGCGCCTGGCGGTGGCTATGAGCCTTAGGGCCGTGGAGCGCGAGCCGCGGGGCACCCCCCGGGAGATCAATATGTAGGGCACGGCGCCTCCTATAGCCACCTCCTCTGCGCCCTCGTAGCGCTTGATCCACTTCAGGAACAGCCCCTCGTCTGGGTAGACGTGGACCACCGGCACTATCTTAGCGTCGGGCAGCTCGGACTTAAGGACCAGCCAATTCCTGTAGGAGGCCTCGGCCTTCCTGTCGGCAACGTCGGGCGGATCGGCGGGGCTTGGCGGTATGTCGAGCGACAGGCAGACGTCGCAGCCGATGTCCCGATAGCGCCTGGCCAACGCATGAGGCGATATGGAGAGACCTCTCTTCAATATCTGATATCCTCCCGAGTCGACCCACAGCTCGCCTTCAAACCCCAGCAACTCCCTGGCCCTCTTGTCGGCATCCAGGGCGTTCACCATGACGGCGGCTACGTCGAAGTGGAGCCAGGGCTTCGGCTCCGTCCTGACGGGAGTGCCGAGAACGACCCTCACGGCTAGATTAACTGTAGGGTTTATATAGTAGAGCAGACTGTAAGTTTAAGCTAACTGTTAGGCACAAGCCCGCAGGTTTTCGTATTACTCCAACAGACGCCAGGGCCGGCGGCCTCTAGGCCGCGTATACGGCCTCCTCAGCTACGTACCTCTTCTGGGCCAAGTCCATCAACCTCCTTGTGAAGAAAATAGAGAACAACACAGCGACTACGCCGAAGATCAGCGAGGCCCACGCGGCCAACGCTACGTTGCCCTCCGCGGTCGACAACGTTATGAGCTTCATCAAGCCGTTGCCGACGGCCAGACCGCGCCCTCCATATATGTCCGGCCAATACTCGCCTATAGCCAAGCCGCCCCAGGCGCTGTTAATGGTAGAGGAGATCCCGGCCACTAGATACGGCATGGTGGCCGGGAGCAAGATCAGCCTCAGCCGCTCCCAATACGTCAGGCTTAGATTGTCCATGAGCTCCCAGATCTCGTGGGGCATCGCCTTGAGGCCCATCCAGAAGCTGTAGAAGACGTAGTAAAACGTCGATATGAAGCCCAGAAGTATGACGTATAGCTCGTTGGCGTAGTACCCCAGCGCGCCATACAGCGCCAGGTACGTCGAGGCAAAGATGAGGGGGAAGTACGTGGGGGCTGGATAGGCGGCGTAGATCTGTAACGCGGGCACCACGACGCGCTCGACCCTGTGATGCGTGGCCAGATAGTAGCCGAGAGTGACCGCAAAGGCCGTCGCGCACAACGTTACAGCGAAAACTCTGCCGTAATCCAACGCCAGAGCCGCTAGGATCTGGCCCGTCTGGGCCAGCAGAGTCTGCCATAGAGAGGCGGGCGTCGCCGCAATCGTGACGGCGGCGCCGTAAATCAAGGCGCCAAGCACGGCGAGACCTACGGCGGCGCCCACGACTTTAAGCAGGCGTTCATGGCCCCTCTCCTCCTCGTACCACGTAGGTTCCCGCGCCGCCCTTCTCTGGACAGCCGCAGTTATCCTGGCGATCCTCGCCAGAGGTCCCCCCACGCCTCTCGCCAGCCACGGAGGTATCAGCTTTATCCTCTTTACGGGCATGGAGCTATCTACCGCGTATTTCCCGGCGACATAGTCGGCGAGCTCCCTAAAGCCGTAGACCACCGAGCCCACGGCCAAGGCCAACATGCCCAGAGCGAACAGATAGCGGTGCACGAAGGCCGGGTTCCCCCAGTTCCCCTCGGCGGTCAGCCTCGCTATGACGGAGCCTATCCCGAACACGCCGTACTCCGAGGAACCCACGGAGAAGACCTCGCTGACCGTTATGTAGAAGAATCCGTCGGAGAAGCTGGGCATCAGGTTGGCCGCTATCCGCGGCATGGAGTAGGGAATATAGAGATGCCTCATCTTTCTGAAGAAGCCGAGCCTCACGTTCTCGGCGACCTCCACCATATCCCTCGGGATCGTCTTGAAGGCTTGGTATATGCCGATCCATATGTTCCACACAACGGCGGTGAAGACCAGGAAGTCCGCGGCGAGCTCAGCCCCGAAATACCCGCCGATGCCTTCCACGAAGAACACCAAGACCACCGGGAAGAAGCTGAACACGGGAACCGACTCGAAGACGCCTATCAAGGACGTGTACAAGTTCTCGAAGACTCTGCTCCTGATGGCGATATAGCCCAGGAGCCAGCCGGTGGCTATGGAGGCTCCTATCAGCGCCAGGACTCTGGACGTAGAAACCACGGCCGCGAGGGCTATCTCGAGATAGCTGATCATACGCCGCCCTCCGTGTTCTCCTTAGGCGAGGTTAGGCTGGAGTACAGCATGTCCACATATTTGGTGACTGAGGGGTCTCTGGGGTTTCTGGGACGGGAGAGGTCTATGTTGACGACATCCACCACGTGGGCGGGGCGGCCGTTCAGCACGTAGACCACGTCGGAGAGCTCGACCACCTCGTAGAGATTGTGGGAGACCAGAACGACTCCCTTAAGCGGGCTGGACTCGTTGAAGAGTATGCCGTATATCTCGCGCCTGAGGTTCTCGGCGGTTAGCTCGTCAAGGTGGCTGAAAGGCTCGTCCATGAGCAGGACGGAGGGCCTGGCGGCCAGAGCTCGGGCTATGGCCACCCTCTGCCTCATGCCGCCCGACATCTCCTTGGGGTAGAAGCTCTCGAAGCCCTTGAGCCCCACCAGCTCAAGGATGCGGCGCGCCTCCTCCTCGGCCTCCCTCCGATCCAGCCTCATGTACTGAAGCCCCAACATGACGTTCTCGAGAGCGGTCATCCAGGGAAACGTAACTATGGACTGGTGCACCAACATGATCTGGGGAGTCGGCTTCACGACGGGTCTGCCGAAGAGGAGGACGACGCCGGTCAAAGGCTTAAGGAACCCGCCGAGTATCCTCAAAAGCGTGGATTTCCCTATGCCCGACGGCCCCACCACGGCGACGACCTGCCCCTCATCGACAGCGATGTCTACACCCTTAAATACTGTCACGTTGCCGTAGCCAAAACTGAGGTCCTTCGCCTCAAGCACATTCCCCTCTCATGGCGCCATCTTTTCCGCCAATTAAAAAGCTTGTAGCCGCGTTATCTGGCGATGGCCCTTCGGCGTCCCCGGGCGCGATGGCCTCCGCGGGAAAAATTAATAAAGAGCCGCCATCTCGAGGGCATGGCGGAGGAGGTAAAGTTTTCGCCCTACGAGGACGCAGTGGCCGCAATAGTGGTCCAGATATTGGGGCGTACGGGGGTAGCCGGCGAGGTGACGCAGGTCAAGGTGAGGGTGCTAGAGGGGCGGGACAAGGGGAGAGTTCTGACTCGCAACGTCAAGGGGCCTGTGAGGCTCGGCGATATCGTGATGCTTAGGGAGACCGAGAGAGAGGCGAGGAAGATCACGGCGAGATGAAGGTCTACAAGTGCAACTTCTGCGGGGCGCCGGTGTATCCCGGCCTCGGCATAATGTACGTCAAGGCCGACGGCACAGTCTTGAGGTTCTGTAGCCGCAGGTGTTTCGTCAACGCGACTAAGTACGGCAGAAACCCGAGGGATCTAGCCTGGGTTAGAAAGAGGAAGGCCCAAAAAGCCAGTTGACCCGATCTAGGGGGTCGAATAGCGCATCGAGGTTTTTCGAAAACGCGCTGTAAAATATCGGCAAGCCGAAGGCTATCTCTTGGCGGGGGCTATGGGGCCTAGCCCGTACTTGCTTCTAGCCTCGTTTATCCTCGCCACAAGGCCCTCGAGCTCGCCCGCGGCTTGTCCGGGGTCCATAACAACTGCGGCTGCCGCCGGCACGTTTATGCCCGCAGCCTTGCCGAGCTTCTCCTTGGAGGGCACGTAGATATAGGGCACTTTCTTCTCCTCGCAGAGTATTGGCAGGTGCGCCACGACCTCCGGCGGGTCGACGTCCTCGGCTATCAGCACCAGCTTGGCCAGCCCTCTCTCGACCGCTTTCGTCACCTCGTTGGTGCCTTTCTTTATCTTGCCCGTCTGCCTTGCCGTGTTTAATATCTCATACGCCTTCTCGGCCAGTTCGGCGGGTACCTCGAATCTGACGTAGAACGGCTTACCCTGCACCGAGTTCGCGTAAAATGTCTTGGGGTCGACGGTGGTTGCCATGGCCTTGCAAATTAGATCGGTTATAAATATTTTCGAGCGGGCGGCTACAGAGGCGCTGGCCAACGGCGCCTGGAGGGCGAAGTTTTTATAAGCAGCTGGGCAGACTGCTAAGTGGATCCCCTAGAGCCTGTGCTGTCCGAGTTCGACGAGTTGCTTGCGAGGATTTCGACTGCCCTCTCGCTTCAGGGAAGGCCGGATGTAGATTTCCCGTCTAAGTTCGCATTTATATCGGCACGTCTGCATAAATTTAAGGCGGATCCGTCCAAGGTCGCCGAGATACTCTCGTCCTCCTCGTTTAGGTATCTGAGAAACGTCAGGGTGGAGAACCTCTACATAAACGCCGATGTGGATCCGTCGAGGTTGGCCGAGGAGCTCTTCAAGGCCGTCTACGCCATGGGCGATAGGTACGGCTATTCCGACAGGTGCACACACGGCAAATACCTGGTGGAGCACACGTCGGCCAACCCCCTACATCCGCTGCACGTGGGCCATGGGCGCAACGCCGTATTGGGCGACACCTTGGTTAGACTCCTCCGCTTCTGCGGAGGGGAGGTGGAGGTCCACTTCTACGTAGACGACTGCGGCTCGCAGGTCATGTACTCGGCGCTGGGCTACGAGGCGGCGCGCCGGGAGGTCGACGATCTGATCAAGAGAGGCGTCAAGGCCGATCTGGCTGTTGGCTACGTCTACTCGGTCACGACGGCGGTAGCAGAGATAAACAGGCTCAAGAAGCTGGCCGAGGGGCAATCCGACGAGAAGAGGCGGGAGATCTTGGCCGAGATAGACGAGTGGCTCGGCGTCATCAAACGCCATCTCGACGTGGAGCCTGACCTAGTCAACGTGCTGACGGAGAGGTTGGGCCGGCGCGACCTCTCCGCGGAGGCGGCGGAGCTGAACAGGCTCTACGAGAGGGGGGACGAAGAGGCCAAGAGGAAGGTGCGGGCTGTGGTTGAGCTCGTGCTGAGAGGCCAGCGCGAGACGTTAATGCGCCTCGGCATCTCCGTGGACAGCTGGGACTACGAAAGCGAGCTCGCAGTCTGGAGCAACGCGGCGGCTCAGCTAGTCGGGGAACTGGCCGCGAGATGGCCCGCCTACGTCGAACGCAAGGAGGGGGCTGTGATCTTCAGAGCCGATAGGTTCGCGGAGGACCTCAAGCTACGGGAGGAGCTGGATCTGCCTAAATTCATCCCGCCCGTGACGTTGACGCGTTCGGACGGAACGACGCTCTACGTGACTAGGGACGTGGCGTACGCCCTCTGGCAGAGCCGCCGGCCTGTCGACAAGGTTATCCGCGTCATCTCGTCGGAGCAGACGCACGAGCAGGCGCATGTGAAGATCATACTCTATGCCCTGGGCTACCGCGAGGAGGCGAAGAAGTTGATCCACTACAGCTACGAGATGGTGAACATGCCAGGGATGAAGATGTCGGCGAGGAGGGGACAGTACGTCGCGCTCGACGAGATACTGGACGAAGCGGCCGAGAGATCCGCCGAGATGGTCAAGGAGAAGGACAGGGAGGTCGCCTCAGTCATAGGGGAGAAGGTCGGCGTAGGCGCCATCCGCTTCTTCTATCTGTCTTCATCCCCGCGGAAGCCTGTGGACTTCAAGTGGGACGTCGTCCTCAACATGAGGAGCAACTCGGGGCCATTTCTGCAGTACACCTACGTCAGGGCGTACTCCATATTGGAAAAGGCGGGCTCCGCGCCCAGCTCCCCGCCCCAAGTGCCGGCCCAGATGCAGCCGGAGGAGGCAGAGCTGGTGGCCAGACTGGCCATGTGGCCGTGGACGGTGGCCTCGGCCGCCCGCGACTTGAGGCCCGACTATATATCTGAGTACCTCAACTCGCTGTCCGTGGTCTTCAACAGCTACTACGAGAAGTACCC
>Ga0080005_130787_pt1 | contig 23530 bp, 21 predicted proteins | sample JossMetagenome_2_FD_69208 | JGI IMG/M metagenome (GOLD analysis project Ga0080005, IMG submission 69208) | Hot spring sediment microbial communities from Joseph's Coat, Yellowstone National Park, USA - JC3_ASED (SPADES assembly) (version 2) | ecosystem: Environmental > Aquatic > Thermal springs >...
TTCCTCCATATAACGTGGTTCCAGACATCATTCATCATTTGTTTATTACAACTGTTAATCAATGTCTCCATTATATCCCTATACCCCCCGTAGTCCTCAGGAACATTGCCGCTGAGGGCACTGCTAAGCCTCAGTACAAAGAGTTCATTAAGCACGTCGGGTATACCCAATACCTCATTACGTGATGGATCTGAGAGCGGCAGAACAGCGAGCTTGCCTGTCCTTGACTCGGAAATCACCAGTGTATCCTTACTCAACTCCTTACCGTTTAGGGTCCACGTAGTCTTCTTAGCCACGCCCTCGAGCAGTTCAAAGGTCTCCCTAACCTCCTCGCTCATGATGTCCATGATATTGGCAAACCTGAGTGAGAAACTCCTCCCGAAACCGTAGGCCCTAGGCGCCGCTATGTAGTAATTCTTGATTCTGTAGAATCCATCCTCATCACCCCAGTATTTGCTCCTTAAGTCCTTAATCATTGAGACAGCAACCTCCGTTGGCGCCAGGGCCAGTATGTCGTCCCCGCCACTGAATATTAAGCCAGTGATTGGCGTGGCGTAGTACTTGAAGTTTGTGGTGAACACATCCTTGAGCGCCGTAATCATGAGCGCCATTGATAACGCGGCGTAATACGTCGGCGTAACCACGAGACCTACTCCCTCCTTAATTAGCCCATTGATTACATCGATCAATCTGTTGTAAGCCTTAACGGGGGTTGCTTGGTCGCTGGATTGCTTCAGTTGCTCAAGAAGCGACACGTAGTTCCCCAGGTCTACCTCACCTCTGCTTAGTTTACCTATATTGTCCGCGTCACCCCTAATTATGGCGTAGTAAGACCTAAAATGCATAAACGATCTATCGAGCTTTAGGAGCGAAATATCGTATTTCCCCTCACTTAATAAAGTTCTGGTTAATTCGTGAAAGGCTCGCTTTAAGTTTTCCTCATTGATTACTCCATCCACATCTTCATTAAACATTTGGGCCGCAAACTCAGCGGTACACCTCCTCTCAGTTTCGCCAAATTTCTTGGAAACCTCTTCGCATATGATACTTATATCCTTAGTGTTATTATAGGGATCTTTACCCTTTAAGTACTTCCCCGCAAGGGTATCCTCGGGAATTAACCACCTAAAGAACCTCATGTACCACGCAAAAGCAATGTCTTCTGTGCTATCAAATGTTGGCGTGTTATACGCAGTCTTAAACCTATAATACAACGCCCTCTTAAGTAGGCATAATGGACCTAGCGCCTCGCCAGGTTTTACGTATATACGTAGTTCTTTTGATAGATCCTCTATGGACTTAGGATCGTTAGTTTCAAATAATTTTAATAGCATCTTTTTAGTCTCCTCATTATAATTATCCGGTTTATTCGGATCCCTCCTTAGATATAGTATTGCTGGTTCGTTACCGCAGACTGAGCAGTAGATGAAACCGACATTTCCTTCATTACTTTCCTCGTTTTCTTTATAGAATACGTACCCGCTGTATGGGTCTATTAACTTATTGCTGGATTTGTCGAGCACCGTAGACTTGCTTATGGTTGCCTTGTCCGCATTTTTATCATAGGCGTAGGTGAACCAGGACTTACCTATTACCAATGCCTTCCTACCATACCTCTTTGCCTCTGCATCAAGTACCGTTAAGCCGGCATCGAATATTAAGTATCTGCTTAACTCATCGGGCTCATTAATACCTAATTGCTTAATGGCGTCTAGGAAAGTCTCCATTTTCTTTAAACGCTTCGCAACCTCCTCATTAAAGCAGGTCGCAAGTGATACAATGTTCCCTCCCAGGTAACGCTGTATACAGGTGCGTAATGAATTATATAGCGAGCCTAAGTTCACGGCATTCACACGGACCTGTATTAAGTCGTTAAACACCTCTGTGTCCCTTAATTTGTGGTAGATCTGACCGGCTAAGCGTAGGAACAGGTTTTGCACATTCTGTTTAACCTCGAGCACTTCCCTGATGTTCTCGCAGTCCTCGCTTAATGACCCACTCAGTGCCCACTCGACCAAGCATTTTTGGGCTTTGTTGAAGTGCTCTAGGATTAGGTTTCTCAGGTCGTTTTCGCTACTTGCTGCCTCGGTGGGTAATAGGAGGATTATTGTGCCCGGTATTATTGGATTACTTAATAGTGTCACGTCACTAATTGGAACCTTCACTTTGAAAATGACGTCACCGTAGAAACGCCCAAACTCATTAAGTAGGTTGAGTGAATCACTTATACGCCTTAATCTCCTACTTAGTGTGACGTGGTATATCGGGTTCAGCCTAAGCGTTGGCTTAACCACAATGTCAGGACCGTACTCCCAAACCAGGGGCCACACCGTGAGCCAGGCGAGCATTGATACTAACCAGCTGCCTGCCCAAAAGTCGCCGGCCTTCCTGGCTGAGTTAACGATCCTTTGTATGCCAGATATGTCAACCTCGACTAGGTAGCCGCCTATATTTCCACTGGGCCACAGCATATTTACGGTCATTGCCGCTGCATAGTTGTGGTCAAAAATTGTGTGGGTGGGCATTCTGGTTTCGGCGAGACTTGGTGGTAGTCCTTGTTCAATCCATTTTAGTTCGTATAGTGCATAGAATAGGTGGTATATTGTCCTTACTTGTTCGATCTTGTCGTATTTACTCAAAACCTCTATTGCAGTGCTTAGGATACTTTTCATTTCCGTTTCTGCATATTCCTTGGCTTCTTCACAGTTGATATCCTTAGGTAGGTCTTTACTTAATTTTGGATTGAATATGTTGTGTAATTTCGAATATTTAAATATACCCTGACCAGATGCACCCAATCTTTCAAGTATCCATCTATCCATTGATGACGATAAATGATCAGCATATTGAACTAATTTACGTATAGAACTATCCGGAGGAATACTTCCAAAGAACTCTTTAAACCCAATCTTTTCCCAGAACGCCTCTGCCTCACTCTCGTGAGCTCTTTCCTTACGGGCTTCACGAGACTTAATGTTTGATTGAGATCCCTCAAGGCACCTAGGTTCACCCAGGAGGATCCACATCTTGTTTGGTGGGTCGTGTAGTAATGCCCATGTTTTTGCCTTGAAGTAATCAAACCAATCCATTGCGCATCTTTACTGTTATTATTTATAAGTGTTAAGTTGCGGTGGTAAATTTTATAAGTAATTAGGCGTTACCCAGTCAATGAGCGCTAGGTTAATCCTGCTTGAGACCCTGACGCCGCTTCACCCAGGTAGTGGTAGGGGCTCGGCATATGTTGACCTCCCTGTCCAGAGGGATGAGTTTGGTTTCCCAACCATATGGTCGAGCAGCCTTAAGGGTGCCTTAAGGTCGACGCTCACACTATCATGCAACGGCAATAATGATGCAGTGGAGAGGACCAAGTGCAGGAGGAAGGTTTACCTAGTCTTTGGCCCCGAGACTGATGAGGCCTCTGACTACGCATCAGCCGTATCGATACTGGACGCGAGGCTTGTTCTCATACCAGCCAGGTCGCTTAAGGGTGTGTGGACGTACGTAACCTCACCGCACCTACTCAACTACCTACTCACATACATGGAGGTTGTTAATCACGGTAAGAGGGATGATTTAGGTAAGTTGGTTGAGCAGGTTAAGGGGGTTGTTAAGGATGGCACAGCAATCATCAGTAAGCCCGACCTACTGGTTAGTGGTAATAGTATAGTCATCAATGAGCTTGAGCTAGGCGCAACCCAGGACGCAACCCTAAACCAATTAATTAACCTACTGCCAGGCGACGTTAGGAACATTGCAAGTGAGAAGGGCTTAACGGTGGTTAGTGATAGTATTGTGCAGGAGGTGGTTAGGAGGAGCTTGATTATTCAACCGAGGATTAGGCTGAATTACGCCACGAAGACCGTTAGCGGTGGTGGCCTCTGGGAGGAGGAATACGTACCCCAATTCACAGTCTTTACAACGGCAATACTCTGCAATGGTACTAAGGCTAAGGGCGATAAGGAATCAATTGAAAGATGGATTGATAGGGATGGCGGTGGTTTAAGTAATGATGAAAAGAAGAGACTGGAAGATGAGTATAAGTCGCTGGTCAGCAGCCTAAAGGATGCTAATAATGTTTGCACGGAGGCGCTTGGCGGTGGTAGGAGACTTACAAGCCTATTCTTTGGTGGTAAGGAGACTATTGGTAAGGGGTTGGCTAAGCTCATTGAGTGGTGACCGGTATGCAAGCCAATGAATCACTAAACCTAGCCATAAGGTGCATTGAGGCTTTGAGGAAAGTATTCGGGGAAAATAAGAGTATTCTGGATGGGTTTAGGTCGAGGGCTAGGGATGGGCCCTCAAGCATTTATTACGGTGGGTTAACGTACACCATAGCCTACATAGCGTCAAAGGCCAGTAAGGAAAGGATCTCAGGCGATGAACTAATGAAACAAGCCTTAACGGAACCTGACGTGGGGGCCTTGTTCGAGAAGTGGAGGAACATCGCCGAGAGGGAGGCCTATGAGTTATATGGTGCATGCCTAATGAGGGCTATTAGGGAGGTGGCAAAGCTGGATAACGCAAACGACTTGTTAACACTATTGAAGGTGCTTAACGATCCAGGTAGGCAAATACTTACCACGAATAAGGTGCTTGAATTCGCTGAGTGGTTGAAGAGACTTGCCGAGGCATCAATACCTGGGTGAGTGATGTGGAGTACGTTAGGCTTGAGCTAACCCTGGAAACACCCTTCCTACCCGGCTCAGCCGACCCCAACGTTGTTGATCCCGATTGGCCACTGAGACCGAGTGAGGTTAAGGGTATTTGGCGTTGGTGGGCCAGGGCCCTGGTGGCCGGTGTATTATTTGATAGGGGGCTACTCCACGGTCAAGGTAGCCGTAATGCCGTTAAAGTGCCGGCTCGTATGGAGGTTAATTGTGTATCCAAGATCGTGGGACGTGGCCTCGGGCTTGGTTATGCCAGTTCCGATGGATCCATGGCCTCATGCTTTAGGATTAGGTTTGAGAGAATGAACTTCAATGCGCCTAGGAATGTTGATTATGGTCTCACAAACAGGCTTCAGAGGGTGAGGTTGTTGACACTCGGCAAGAGACCTGCCCAGCTTCAGTACGTGGATAGGGGTTCAGTGACCATGGTAATTGAGAGCCATACAGCCTGCAACCTCGATAATGCATCGATAGAGGCGGCATTGTACGCACTAGCCCTTGCCCTAAGGTTCTCGTGCTTCGGTAAGGGGGGTAGAAGGGGCTTGGGTTGCTTCAGTGTTAGGGCTTATGGCAGGTATTCAGGGATATTCGATAGAGGTTATGGAAAACCCAGGGAGCCTGGAGAACTAGTTGAAAGTGCTTTGAACACCGTCGGTAAGGTAGTCGACTCCATGGTTACTAAGGAATGCAGAGGATTGGAGGGTAAGGGTATTGGTGACTGTGAATTATCCCCAATACCGATCGTTAGCATTAAAGGTGACTACACCAACTGCATCGACGCTGGGTACAGGGAGGGAGTTAAGAGCCTCGGTAAGTTAACGCCGTATAAGTTAATAATGATTCAGGGAGGACGGGGAATGAACCTACTCGATGCGCTTCACAACTTCTTCCTTAGACCCACGAGGACCAGGGCAATACATGGTAATTACATGACCCAGGACCAATTAAGGCAGGATTTGAAGGCTTGGATCCTCGGGTTACCTAGGGAGCAGAGGGGCACTGGGTATGAAATCATGGGGAGCGCCAGCAGGAGGGCCTCGCCCATGCTATTGGCTGTGCATGGCAATGAGGCCTACCTAAGCGTTTTCACCTCAGCTGATTGGCCAAGCACGCTTAGATGGCGTGGGGCTGGGTCGAGGCAGTTACAGATTAATGAAAAGGAGGTGATCAACGCCACAGCCATAGCCCTCAGCGAATTCATGGAGTACCTCAGGAAGAGTAATATTCAGGGTGTTAGGGCATGGCCATGAGCACTAGGGCAAGCCCCATAAGGGCGTCGCCACAGATTAACATACCCAGTTACCTAAGACTAAGGCTCATAGAACTAGTAATGAGTGGTGGGCGGACAAGCCGTGGTAATAAGGCATTGACGCTTAAGGACAAGCTTAACCAGTTGAATAGGGACCTAATGATGGAGTTGGTGAACGCCTATAAATGCGAGAACATTAGGGACCTACTCACAAATGTTGCCAAGCACATGGACTACGTGACCAAGTCCCTTGAGGAGTTGGGCTACGAAGTAGTCTTCAGGGGCGACATGGCATTAATGAGTAGGCTAGCCATAAACCTAAGGCACCCATACATGGAGCCCCTCGAACCCGGCATTTCCTGGGACCCATACTGGAACCTGCCCTACATACCCTCATCATCGCTCAAGGGCGCCATTAGGGCCATCGCCGAAAACACCAAGTCACCTTGCACCAAGGCCTTCGGGGATACGGAGGAGTCATCAACAATAGTCGTCCTTGACTCATACCCAACCTACTGCCCAGGCGGTAAATCCCTACTGACCCTAGACATAATCAATCCGCACTACAGGGAGGTCGAGGGCGAGATAAGCGAGGTTGAGTCAAGCCCAACACCACTAACCATGCTCACCGTATCCACTGGAGTTGCCTTTAGGGTAATTGTGCTGGTGGCGAGGAATAGGTTAACCACCAGGTGCAGTAAGGCCTCAGGGAACCACGTGTATGTGGGTAAGAATTGCGAGGATGCATGCACAACCAACGATCTCAGGAATATCGTGATGCAAACCCTCAGGGAGGGCGTTGGGGCAAAAACGGCACTGGGCTACGGGGCATTCCGCATAGAGCAGAAATAAAAGTTCATTAGCACTTTTAAAGAAATGATGAAGCTTATACTGGAAAACATAGGGCCAATTAAGAGTGCAGAGATTGAGTTAGGCAGGGTAACAATACTCTACGGACCCAACGCTTCTGGTAAGACGACCGTGGCGAGGGTGCTTGAGCAGGTAATTAAGATGCTGCGTGGTGGAGGTATACATAAGGAGGGTCAGCCTTATTGTTAATCGTGAGGGTAGTGTTCGAGAATCAGTGCTATGAAGAGCTCGGGCATCAACATCGAGGATAGGCAAACCTGGAAAATAATCGGGTAGGACCTTACAGACATACCTGAGGGACACTATTACACAATCACCTACAAGAATGACTCAGCAATGACCAATAAATCATATAAATCATAAACACAACACACTAAAAATAAACTAATTCATTCTATCCTGCCGTCAGAGTCTCTTCGTTTTTGTGGGATTGAATTATTCGTCAGAGCTTTTCGTGCATCGTGGTCGTGAGACCATCAGAGGCTTAACGAGTCGTAACTCGATTAAGGGATAAACCCTCTAACGAAGACCCATGAACGGGGCAGAGAAAAACTTAAAAAGAGGTAGATAAATTCACGGTTCGGAATCTACTACAGAAGAATTGAAGCTGATCATCCCTGCCATGCTCCCCGATTTATCGACAAAAAGAATCTACTACAGAAGAATTGAAGCAAATTTATTTTAAATTGAGGTGGTCTCTACGGCACAGAGGCAGTTACAGAATCTACTACAGAAGAATTGAAGCTGTGGGCTTACACTGCGCCGCCTCCGTCCTCAATAACGTCGGTGTGAATCTACTACAGAAGAATTGAAGCAACAACTTCTCCCTCTCGTTAATACCGCTGGACAGTTGGAATAGTCTCACCTCCCTGGAATCTACTACAGAAGAATTGAAGCCAACTCCTTAATACTTGATGAAACCCTCTTAATCCTCGCGCGAATCTAATACAGAAGAATTGAAGCTTTCAGCAACTTCGGGTAGGAGCGTGATGATGATTTGAGTAAGAATCTAATAGGGGAGGTTGATGTAGGTCGAGGCGTTGTTTTGTTTAGTAATTTATGGGCTGTTATAATGAATGGAAGAGTTGGGGTGGTGTGTTTATTGTTGGGTTTTTGGTGTTAGTTGTTTTGTTAGGCAGTCGGTTATGAATTTCTTGACCGAGTCCCAGTTCCTGTAGTGCCCGACCTTGACGTCGTTGCCCTCTATCTTTATGTCGACCCACGATATACCCCTCGCCTTCTCTATGTAGAATCCGGCGTGTGCCATGAAGTTCCTAAGCACGTTCCTATTGCACGCTATCGAGGTTGGGGTGGCTTGGAGTTGTACTGGTGCCTTCTCCTCTAGTAACTCGCGTAGTGTGTCTAGGGCGTTCCTCACAATGACTTCCGAGGCCTTGGATACCTTCTCGAAGTACGGCGCAACAGCATCCTTAAGCTCCACGGCAGATACGTAGTTCTGCAGCAGGTTCTTAGTACTTAATTGGTTCAGTAGTGATGTGCATAGTGCTCTCGTGAACGCCTTTGCGTACACCACAACCGGCCTTACGTACTTTGCGTGCTTGATCACGTAATCACTACCCGACCTCTCGACACTCACGGTCTTTATCAACTCGCTGTGGGACAAGTCCTTAGGCAGTAGGGTCCCTGTCTCCTGCTTGAGTAAGTCCTTGCATGATTGTATTAGGGCAATTGGTGCGTTCATCATGAGTGAGCCGATGACGGCTAGTTCGTCCTGGTCGAGGGATTTTGTGTTTGTGTACACGGCTGTGATTATTGGGTCTAGGTAGTACCTATCCATCCTCAACTCACCTATGTCGTGCACATCATACACCCTAACCTCGCCCTCAACCCCAACCTCCACGGCATTGAATATGCGAATACCCACGGCATAGTTGGGCCTGGAACCATTCAATGCCAGTGCCAGTGATGCCAGCATCTTACCCAACTCGATGGTTAGGTATGGCGTGTAGTTTATGCCGTGCGTGATATCCACAATCAACTCCCCAACATCCCTCAGGGATTCGCTGAGCACATCAAGGACCCTCACTAGGGCGTGTGTTAGGTAGACATCTGGCCTCACGTCCTTACCAACGCCGTACGCCACACCCTCCCTTAAGCCCACGTAGGGCGCAATAACCACGCTCAACCTACCCGCTAAATCGTTGCCTACAGACCTCGCGGCCACGCACTCCATGTACTTACTAGCACTCCCCACCCACTCGCTGTAGTCCCTAACCTCGCCGGGTTTTATCGAGTTGTTACTAACCACTAGGCCGACCTGCTCGGCACAACCCAGGACCTCCCTGCTCGGTGCTCGACCCCTCGCCGTTATCACGCTGTCTAGCGCTATGATTATTGCCTTATCGACACCGTACTCCCTAACCATGAATGGTAGGGTTGTGTAAGAGTAGTAGGCGTTACCCACAGGACCATGCCTATACTTAGCGCTACCCCACTCGAACGGGTTGCCCCACGATGCGAGGTAAACACGCATTGCTTCAGCCATTAAGTGATGCTTTTATAGCATTTGGTGATTACTGCATACAATGAGTAGTGTCAGTAGGAAGGCTTTGCTAATTGCCACCTGGGGTTTACCGCTAACTTGGAATTGCGTTAAGTATATACCACCAAAGCTCGGTGATGATAGATTATGCGAGAGACCGAGTGAGTGTGAGTATGCCCAGGATGGTAAGTACTCCTTCTCCTCAACCTCTGTGACTTACGAGGAGTTACTTAGGGGAGGGTGGGACGTGAGAGTCGTCATTGTGGGCCAGGACACGTTAGTGGCTAGATGCCAAGGTCAAGGCTCAGCCAGCACACAGGGAAAAGACCAGTGCTCGGGCATGTGTAGGGAGGAGGAGAAGAGGGGGTTGATGAGGAGTATTGCCGTGGCAATGATGATCTATTTAAGAAGGTAGAAAGCGGCGGATCAATTCATTATGAGGAGTTGCTGAGGAGGGCTGAGGATGTGCTGAGGAGCTATGCTAGGGCGCTCCTGGACGGTGACGTGGAGTCGAAACTTAGGGTTGTTGTCCTGCCCGGGGTTGGTTACTACAATGGCTATAGGTTCGAGGGTTTCCTCGAGAATGCCAAGTTCGTACTCATGAAGGAGTTATACGAGGAATTAAGTGCGTATAAACCAAGCGTGGTGGTTCTCGACATAACCCACGGAGTTAATTACATGCCGACACTAACCTACAATGCCGTAACAATACTAGGGAGGGCTCTATACGTTACTGAGGGGTTACCCAGGCAGGTCGTTACGCTTAATTCGGATCCCCCTGTGCGGTGCGGTAATGTTAGGATAAATGTTGTCGATGTAATGGATATGGATAAGGAGGGTGTGACGATAGGCGACGTACTTGGGAGCATTGGGAAATTCGAAGGCGCAATACTTAACATACAGCCACAGACGGATGCCGTAATTAACGAGGAACTCAGGGCATTAAACAAGGATAAGAAAAGGCTGAGCGACTTATCGGAGATATACGTTGAACGTATCGGTAAAGCTCTCGATTACGGCATGATACTGTATATAGCGACGAGACTTGTGCAGGGAGACTTCGAGGAATTTGAACGCCTAGCGTATGACAAAATGGTTAAGGTGAGTGAGATAATTAGTCGTTATGTAGGCGTGAAGTACGAGAGAAAAAGTGAAGCAGACAATGTGGTGGTAACGAGAATCTACGTCGCTAATAACGACCTGGTTCTACAATACGTAGCAACCAAGATCCTAGAACACATTAAATACAAGACCGAATGCTGCAGATTCGAGGATAGCTATGACCTAGAGTGCCTAAGTAAGCTCATTGACTCACTTAAGGTGGGTGATTTTGCACAAACGATCTTTAAGAATGAGGTGGCTAATATAATGGAGAAATACGGCAGCGACCTCGCGAAAGAACCAACACTGCTATGCAGGGTCATGGGTCATAGCGATTGTAAAGAGTGCTCTGTCAATAAGAGGAACCTAATTGCACACGCTGGTCTTGAGGAAAACGTGACTTACGTGTATAGGCGGGACGGTAAGGTACTTGCGAAGTACGGCGAAAAATGCCTCAAGGAGATAGAGCGTAATCTTAGCTAGGGACACTCCCCAACAAGCTCCAACAACTTCCTCACCCACTCCTTAGGTCTCACTACGCCCTCCCTCTCCTCGACCAAGCCCCTCTCTACTAAATCATCAACATCCACGCCCTGCTGTGTAAGCACGTACCTCGGCGCCCCATTACCGACCTTACCCAGCTCATCCAGGTACCTCTGCCTAATGCCTATCGGCAGTATTGGTAGCTCAACAACCTCCCTGAAGCTCTCGTGCATGTAGATGACCCTCCAGGCACAGGACATTAGGGCTATTAGGGCTGCGTATGTTGTCTCTGGCTTGAAGCCGGCTGTCGCATTAACCACGACCTTGAAGCCCTGCCTAGCCTTACTTACAATCAACCTGGCGTACTTGTCGATAAGCTCGACCAAGCCCTCGCTGAAGAACGCGGGCCCTGTGCCAAAGCCCTTAATCACAATAGGCTCGTAGGGCGTGACCTTGGTGACACCGAATAACCTACTCCCGTGCCCCCTGATTACCTCGTTGATTATGTTTGCGCAGAACCTTGCAGTGCCCGTGTCCGTTGGGTATAGGTAGACCTCGACCTCATCAATGCTATGCCTAGCCGGTAGGGAGTTGAAGAATGCGATCAATGAGTTAAGCTCCGCACTGAACCTGCCTGGGTTGCTGCTCACGAGTTCGAGGACCTCCCTAAACACTGGGTCGCTGGGTGTAGCCCTCTTTAGGAACTCCTCCTGAAGCGGATCGGTGGGTGAGGCTCTCGACGGTCTCTTGCCCAGTAATTGGCAGAGGGTTTGGCTCAACTTCCTGCCGCCTAGTTCGCGGTCCTTAACCGAGCCCTCAAGGTTGCTCAGTATGCTTGTGCCCACGGTGTTTAGGATGGCTAGTTTCCAACCCATTGATTTACGCGTTTATTGAGGGAATTAAGCATTACCCAGCCTTATCGGCATAACCTTGACCGCACCAAGGCCTATGCTTGTTGACCTGCCGACGCCCAGGTAGTTGGCCATGTCTAGGAGCCTCATGTAGTTCCTAAGCCTAGTCTCACTCCTACTCACCGGCTTCAGTATTAACCAACCAATGAAACCCCTAGTCCTAGTCTTACCAACACTTATCGTGACGGGCCTTATTGAGTGGTTAACCTCCCTAAGCTCATACGGAGCATAGATCGCGTGGGACAAACCAATCTTATCAAACCTCTCGTACGTATTCCACCTACGGAGTAGGCTAAGCATGAGGAGGACTGGGTGTGGGTATAGTGCATGCACACTCTCCCTAACACCAAGCCTCGGGTGCATGGGGTACTGGAGCAGGGTTGGTGTTTGGAAGGAAACCTTGACGTAGTCGGAACCAACCAAACCAACACCCAACTCGCCAGAGTTAATCACCGAGGCACCCACGGGCTCGACACTCACCTTGAATGCCCCGTAGACCGTGAAGACACCCCTAACACCCAACAACTCATCAATGACCGAACCAGCCTCAACCCTAAACCCAAGCCTCCCACTGTTAAGCTCCGAATCGACAAAAACAGCCCTAAACCCATAATCAACACCATTGCCCAAAACAACATGCCCCGAGTCAGGGGACCAAACATAGGAACCACCACTCAATAGGAAGGAAACCTTCAAGGGCTTCTCGGAAACCCTAGACTGCCTAATCAGCAAAGCCCTAACCACGGAATCCTCAGGGAGGGCATTCGCGAGCAATTGCTTCGTGAACCTATACGTACTTGAGCTAACGGGGATGTCCTGCAACGGCCTAACAACAAAATCAACAACAACGATAGAAAACACAGAGAGACGAGACATGCACGCAAAAATAAACCTAAACCCACAAACCCCAAACAATCAAAACCTCAATCCTAAGGACCACTGTAAAACCAACCTCAATTCTTCTGTTTTTAAATTCATTCCTCGACATTGCACTGCCTATCGCCTGGCTAGATACACCCGATTCAATTCTTCTATTCTAGATTCCGGAGACCACATAAACGCAAGGCTAGCTGCGGCTAGCCGTAAATAGGCTTCACGTTCGTGTCATCCAATTGCACGGGTTCGAATTAACGAACCGCAAACGACTAGCCCCTGGCGAACAGGGTTTGGGCGAAGGTTTTGGTTCAAATCACCACTGCGGTGGTTGCCGTGAACCACGGCACCTGGAACCATCCACGAAAAACAGGGCATCAACCCTCCCGCACTAGATTCGCTTACACATCATATCGGTAGAGGTACAGGCACTAAACCCACCTCAATTCTTCTGTTCTAAATTCTCGCTATTGGCAACTGCATCGCCTGGCACAACCATTGTAAGCCAGCTTCAATTCTTCTGTTTTAGATTCTACCTTATATTGTTGATAAGTCATGGGAACAGGTGATGGTGCTGTTGCTTCAATTCTTCTGTTTTAGATTCATTCTCTTCCCGTAAACGCCTGGCAATCCGAAAAACCCCCACCACCGCTTCAATTCTTCTGTATTAGATTCGAGGACATAGTAGGTGACCTACTCATGGTTTCGGACACGCTGGATAAGCTTCAATTCTTCTGTATTAGATTCTGGCGATTATCCAGACGCCGTTTAGCTTCATAGGGTTCGTGAGCAAGCTTCAATTCTTCTGTATTAGATTCTCACGTCATACTTCCAGACGGCATACGGTGCTAATCCAACGATACTACGCTTCAATTCTTCTGTATTAGATTCGTGACGCACTACTCGCCCTTCAGGACAGACCTAAAGACACAGAAGGCTTCAATTCTTCTGTATTAGATTCTCGGTGTTCAATCACCACCACAGATGCCTGGACAAGGGAGTAATGCTTCAATTCTTCTGTATTAGATTCTTAAGCTATTTGACCGTGGATTAGCGTTTAAGTATGAACGTGCTTCAATTCTTCTGTATTAGATTCCCTAGTCAGCGTTATGCCATCCCGGCACCTGGGAGTAAGTAAGCGCTTCAATTCTTCTGTATTAGATTCCCGTTGATGAAGTTAGTAACCAATCGGTAAGTATAGCGTCTGTCACGCTTCAATTCTTCTGTATTAGATTCTGGATCATGGCTTTATTTACTCCTTTTTAAGTTTTTCCTGCCCTATTTATGGGTCTTCGTCAGAGGGACTATCCACTCCCCATGCCTACGGTTCGTAAAGCCTCTGACGATCTGGCGATTACGATGCCCGTAAGTCTCCAACGAACAATTCAATTTCTCAACACCGTGGAGACTCTTACGGTGGGGTTGAATGCTTAATAGCCGTGGTTTTTGTGTTAAGCCAGGCCCTTGACCGAGGGCTCCAGCTCGATTGTGGCTTGTCTCTTTATTGGTCCTGTTATGACTAAGGCCTTCGTGGTTGGTCCTGCCATGTGTGGTGGTAGTGCTGTTGTTAGCCACCTGACATCCTCGTTGGTTAGGTTTAGTACCTTGGCTACCTCGTTGACGTAGGCATCTGACCCACCAAGGACAATCATTAGTGGTATGTTCTGGAGGACGTTAACGTCTATGCCGGTTATTGTTTGGGTGATCATTATTGTGCCTAGGCCGAACTTCCTCGCCCCGCGCACTATGTACTCCATCAATGGGTTGCCAAGCACGAAGTATGCCTCATCAATAACCATCAACTGCTGCAAATGCTCACTAATGCTTTGGCTCATCATGTACGTATGAACGTGGTCGGTTATAACACCCATTAGGAAGCTCATTAGGTCTGGGCTAGACCTAACCGAGCTGAAGAGCAATGCCTTGTTGTTGAGGAGCTCGCTCGCCGGCACAACCTCTGCGTTCTCTAGGTAGGACATCAACCTATCCAAAGCCAAACCAACAAGTTCATCATCGCTCCTGGCCCTAATGAACTCCATCGCCTTGAAGAAGTCCTTGTACAAGCCATTCGCATAGATGGCCTTTAGGTCGGGCAAAATGGACTCCGGCCTTATGCCCAACACCTCGAAGTTCATGACTAGGCGTTGAATCCTCTCGGCATCAGTAACACCATCAAGCTCGAACATGTTTATGAACTTTCTAGTGATATCTACCGGCTCTATGCCTGGTATCCTTAGGTACTCACCATGTGGGTCTAGGATGAGTACCTTAATCCCACTCCTCATCAGCCTATAAAGTAGCGTGCTCACACTCCAAGTCTTACCCATACCAGTTGGGCCGACAACGAGACCAAAACCAGAGGGCAGCGAGTCAAGGTCGATCCAGAGCTCGTTGTTCTCCCTATCCCTGCCCAAGTAGACCCTAGCCCTCAGGCTCTCCGAGAGAACCCTACCACCGTGGAATATTGGTATTACGGCTAAATCATAACCGAGCTCATCAATGCTTGGCATTGACCAGAGGTGCATTTGGGTTGTTGTTCTAGTGGTGAAGAGGAGTGGTATGCTTGATTGCCTATCGAGAACCAACATAGCCTTCACGGGCTCCTCTCCTCTCTCGTTTATTCTCTCGAGGACCACAGCCCACTGGGAGGCTTTGGGTATTGCCCTCGGGTTCTCGTGCACTATGAGCTTGGTGTGGCTTGAGACAACAGTCCTGGAAACCTCACCCCTGAACTGCGGGTTACCACTTATCGAAACCATGAAGTTGCTGTTGCTTAAAACAAATGCCTCGGCGATGCTCCTCAAATCCTCCTCGGATGGCTTAGTGAACAACAAGCCACTCGCCGCCAACCTGTGGCTTAGCTTGCCCAGCTCTCCGCCCTTGATGACTGAGTAATTGTGCCTAGCCTTGATGGCTAGTGCGTTTAGGACTAGCAAAGCAGCTAATCCGTAGATTCCCATGAATAAGAAGCTTGCAAAATCAATCAACGCCAGAACCGCAATCAGCCTGATAGTTGATGGGGCTCTCGGGAATCCGACCAACTTCCTAAGCTCCGAACCCGTTACCGGCGTTAAAATGAAGTACTGCCTGAGCAAAACCTCCTTACTCCTCACCCAGTTGGTGAACTCACTCAGCCCGGCTTCCGTGGGCTCAATCTTCTTGCTCAATCTGGCGTATTTATTATCGCCAAGCCTAATGAATGTGAATGCCTCGTTGGGCATTAGGCTCAATCTGCGAATGAACTCATTAACCAAGTTCACGTACTGTGAACCACTCAATCGAGAAATATCGAACAAAGGCTCTGCGAAATAAAACACATGGGCGATGTTGTTCCTGTAATCGAAGACGTAGTCATCAAACACCTCCAATCGAGGTGCAAGTCCTGGGAAGATTAGTGAGTAGAGTCCGTCGATCAGCCAGTCCCTTGTTTCCCTGTAGATGAGCAGTGGTATCAACAAGAGGGATAGTGGCTTGTAGGCAATCCCCATTATGACGATCGAGATGAGTAGGAACCACCTGATTTTGACGCTGAGACCCACGCACTAACGCTAATCACTTTTAAGGCCCTTAACAATCGACAAACCAAGGCTCCTAGGCAGGCTAAATCTTCTCTTAGGAACCTCAACAACAGGTTGGGTAAGTAGGTTCCTCAGCTCATCCACGCCAAACCTATAGCCGAAGCCATTTATTACCGAGACCAGGTAGTCCCAATCGACAAAGCCCTCATCGATGTACCTCCTAAGCAGTGTGTCATTACCAAGCGTTGGGTCAAACTGACTAGCCAAAGCCAGAGCAACCTCAAGCCTCAACCCTCTAGAGACAACCTCGTTTAGTAGATTGTTCACCGAAACCGGCGTGTAGTGAGTGTAGAGGTCGGTCAGTACCTTCTCGCAAAACTGCCTAAGCTGCCCAACGCACCTCTGGCTCCACTGCCTAACAGCCTTCACATCCACTAAAGACTTAACCTCAACGTTAAGTTTTCGCTGCCTAAGCTTCGTGACAACCCTCTCGAGGTTGTTGTCTATCTTATCCAACTCGCTTAATTTCCTATTGCTCCTCATTGTTTCTCCACCTTTATGCCCCTACCCTCAAGCCATGCCTTGAAGACCTCCGCATACTCCTCGCCAATTCTCTCCCTGATTAGGTTCATCCAATCCTCCGGCTTTATCTTGTTTATGACCTCGTCATTCTCGAACACGACCATGGCGAGGATTGCCTTCTCGATTATTGAGAAGCCCCTAACCTCCTCAACCATAGCCCTCAACTTGGGGTTACCAGCCGGCAAAAGCCTATCGAGCCTAGGCATAGTCTGACCAGGCAGTTGAGGCGCACTGCCTTGGTCACTCACCGATTGGGCTTGATTAGCTTGCTGACCCTGTTGTTGATCATTGCCGCCGAAACCAAGCCTCCTCAACTTAGATATTGCATCACTCATCGACTTAAACACTAATGAGTTTAAAAGGGGCTAGAACCCGAGGAGGGCTTTTACCTGCTTTGTTAATTCGTTGTTCATCTTGTTGAATTCCTTAACGAACTTTTCCAACGAGCCCTTGGGCTCGTATAGTATGAAGGGCTTTAGTGTTGATGTTAGGTACTGGACTATTGGGCTTGTCGGTAGTATGAAGACCTCACCGTTGTGTGCAAAAGCCCTAGCCTTACTCTCCACAGCGTCCAAGCCAGGTAACCATTTATTTAAAACCACGTTCACTATCGGGTTAAGCTTGAGTTGAACCATCAACGGCCTGACTATGTTGTTGTCCAGCTCGGCTAGTACTATGTCTGCGTAGTTAGCGTAATCCATGACCAAGTTAATGATGTTCGAGTTTATGAGCGAGGGCACCACAACCACATCATCAATACTTGCAGGCAAGTCGATAACCACTACCTGAGCATTAGTGATTCTGGATGCAGTTATCATGAGGTTCCTCAACGCATTGAAGGCTTGGTTCACGCTTATTGATGAACCCCAGAGGTCCCATGATTTTAGTGAGCCTGGTGGTACTACGAATACGCTCGGCACAACATTGCTCCTAACGAGGACTTGGTTCACGTCCTTGACCAAGCCAAGCATGAAATCCAGTGCGCCAGGCCTATCCGGGTTTATGCCGAGTAGTCGGCTTGATGTTTGTGTTGAGTCTATGCCGAAGTCTATGAGGACTACGTTGGTCTTGAGGGCCATTGATAGGGCAATTGCTTGGTTACTGGCTATCGTGGACTTCCCAGTCCCACCCTTCCTACCACTGAAGTATGTGATGACTACTAGCCTAGGAACCAGCATCATCAATCACTGGCTTTGTTTAAAAAGCCCCTCAACCTCACCATCAAGGCTCAAAACCTCACCCGGCAACTCAAGCCTAGGCAGGCTCAGGGACTCAATAGCTTCTAAACTTGGTTTCGTGGCCGAGACGCTCTCCGGGTCCTTGTAGAATGCGTATAGTAGGCTGGCCAATTGCTCCGGCGTTGGGTTGAGTTCCAATGCCTTTGTTAGGAAGTCTGTTCGGTAGCGCAGTTGTTTATCGATTATGTCTTTACCATAGTCCCTAACCAATGTCTCCATGTGCTTCTCAGTGTTTCTGATAGTCCTAACGAAACGCCTATGAACAACCCTAACAACGCCACTTGAATCCCTAACACTCTCCTTTGTTAAAGTCACCTCAACAACAACAGCCTCGTTTAGGAACCTCTCTGCATCAACAAAGCCCTTGACCTTAAGCCTCGTTACTGCGTCCTCGTAGTCGTTGGCGTGGAATGTGGTTATTGTCCCATGGCCAAGGGTCATGGCCTCAAGCAATGCCCTGAACTCCTCATCACCCCTAGCCTCATTAACCAAAACAATGTCGGCACCACTCCTCAGGGAGTGGTTGATTAACCTAACCTTATCAATACTCTCGATGCCCCTAGCGAAAGCCCTCCTCTCAAGCATTGGCAAAACAACCCGATGGAATGGCAAGTACAGCTCGACTACGTCCATGACGAGAGCAATCACCTTATCAACCAATAGGAACGCAATGGCATTCTGCAATGTAGTCTTTCCCGCACCCATCGGACCCACGAACAAGATGGGTGTCTTATAATCGGCTAGTAACCAAAGCATTGCAGCCTGGTCTATGCTAACCACGTTGTTCCTAATCAACTCAGTGATTAGCCTAGGACTCCTGGGCAAGACCCTAATGCTAACCCAGGGCGTTGGTCTACCAACGGGATCCGAGGTTACGGCAACCCTAATCCTAAACTCCGGGTCAACAAGGTCAGGCATTGGGTTGTGGGTAGTTATTGGCGTCCTCATCCTAATGGCGAAGCGCCTAAAGAGGTAGCTTACGGCATCGAAATCACCAACAGTGATCCTCCTAACCACCCTCCTCAAGCCCCTCCTAACGATTAACTCATACGGCTCCCAACCGATGATTGCACGCATAAGCCCAAGCTCCTCGTGATTCACATGGACGACAAAGCCATCATCGAGCCTCCTAATGTATATGTCCGTAACCTCAGGCATTAGGAAGAGCGGTGTAAAAGCCCCATACCCATTCAACCAACGCTCAAACACCCTCCTAGCCAAATCAACATTCTCACTACTCGCCTTAATGCCGATAAGGCCCAAAGCCTTCTTGACTGCGTTCTCAAGCTTAACCCCAGAGCCCAGCTTCTCAGTTATAAAGTCGAGGGGTAGTACAATTAGCCAATCAGGCACGTCGTCAATGATGTATGCCGTGTACTCGGACGTTCTGTAGGTTGGGTCAATGACCTGGTGAACCTCAATGCTCGTCTTCAACCCGAAGTTCTCCCTACCCTCAACAGTGTAGAACTTGACTAGGCCTTGGCTGATGACTCTTGGCCTGGAAACATGCATCGACTAACAACTAATTAATTTTTAAAGGCGGAATCAATGGAGGCCATCATCAGCTATTGTGTACTTGACCTCGGTTCCAGGTGCTAAGCCTGGGACATCGAGTGCCCTCATGACTCCCTCGGGCTTAGCCTTGCTTGGTCTGAGCATTAGCCACCTGCTATTCACTGTGTGGGCTAAAACATTACCACCAACCGGTAGCTTGATCTCGACGTAGCCGGTTGGCATTGTCATTACCTGGTTCGTGTAAATTGCCAGTACTCCGAACTTTATTGTCAGCCTACGTACCCAGTCGAGGACGTAGTGGAGCCTCTGCTGCCTCTCCGCCAACCTCTCCCTACCCCTAAACTGAGCCCTGTATAGGGCTGTTACGCTATCGATAATGACAACACCAACACCACCACTAATCACTTGATTAGCCAGCTTGAGTTTTACGAAGTCCTCCAATTCTTCGACTGTTGCAGGGTTATAGACAACCAAGTCCCTCTCAAGGAACTCGTTGCAATCAACATTGAACCTACCGCACATGTTCTCGACCAGTTTGCCGGTGGTTAGGTATTGGTCGATTGTCTTCTCGGTATCGATGTAGACGACACCAATCTGGTGCTGGGCAACACCAGCCACAGCAATCTGCAAAGACATTAACGTCTTGCCGCTCCCGAACTCACCCGCGAACTCATATGAACTACCAAACCTCAAGCCACCGACCAACTTATCAAACTCCTCAACCCCGGTTTTAACGAGCCTTTGCTTCACTACGGATTCAATCCTCTCCCTGGCACTCATTGGTCTAGGCTCATCATTGAGCAACTCCCTGGCTGCGGTGATTACCCTCCTCGCCGTGTCCAGCTCGGAGAGGTTGAGTAGTTCCATTAGTTCTTCGGCATTAAACAGCAACAGGTGCTTCGGGCTTGTTACACCAACGGATTTGAGCCTCTCAATCATTTGCACCGAAACACTATAACTCCTCAAGGAATCCAAGTCATCGATTGATTGCGTTTTCTCCTCAGCCTTTGTCTCTTTCCCTTTCTTCGGCATTATGCCCACCCCATTAGGACTATTATGGGTGCCATGAATATTGGGATTAGACTCACTCCCAAGCCTATTGAGTGCATTGCCTTGCCTACAACAATCGATGTTGATGCTCCCAAGGCGATGAGCATTGTGAATATAGCGTTCACATTTGTTAAGCCACTAATTATTGAAACCGCACTACTTATTCCCGAGGCGCTGGAAACCGCACTCGATGCGAGTGTCGGTGCGTGGAGTGCTAAAAGCATGCCTACTAGCACAACCATGAGTGCGTAGCTGACGGCAATGAATGGGCCGTAGAGGAAGCCACTCCTGACAACCTGCCTTATGAAGTTCGTGAATGAGTCAACAACCATGTTCACACGCTCAACAACGTCCCTAGAACCCCTACTGTAGGCGTAATCCCAGAGCTGGACTAACTCCCTCTCGACAAGGGTCTTAGGCGTTAGTGGCTTGGGGTCGTGAACCAAAAGCAACTCGCCAAACGCCTTGCTCACCCTACCATACATCCCCAAGTAGTCCCTAGCGAACCTAATGAATTGGGGCATGTATAGTGCTGCGAAGCCAATGCCGAAGGTTATTATCGAGATTGTGGCAGTCATTAAGCCGGGCAGCTTGAGCAGTAATAAGGAAACCGCCAAGCCAACGCCCAACCCGGCTATGCCGCTTATCATTGGCTTGACGTAGTCGTACTTAACCAACTCAATTTGATAGTAATGAATAAGTGGTATGAAGGCTAGGTTGATTAAACCAACAATTGGTGGTGCTCCCAAAATGGTTAGGAAAGCCAAAACCGAGGTCATTATCGAGAGGACTATTACGGCTGTTAAGCTCGCATTAACCCACTGGAGCCTACTATTTAATACATTGTTTAGTTTATTCAAAATAGCCATGAATGCTACGTCAGGGTCCGTGCCTGAGGTTACGAACGAGTGGGCGTAGGAGAGCAACTCACGCCTATAACCACCCCTCCTCAACAACCATGGGGTGGTGACCACGTTTAGAAGCATGGATAACCTGAACCAAGACCTAGAGAGCCTAGAAGCCTCACCCACGGCAAGGTCCATGCCATCCTCGGGAGCCCTAATCACGAATATTAAGTCAGCAACGTACTCCCTAATCGAGGTCATCAATTAATGGTGAGGTAATTTAAAAGGGTGCTATTTCCCGAGCATGGGCTTTATCTTCCTGTGGTATATGTCTATTAACTCCCTCAGGGCGTTGTAGTCCTCGTTTAATGCTTCGAGCATTGCGTCGAGAATGTTTATCAAATCCGCCTCAACCTTTGCGAGCTCCTCGAAGCACGCTACGGCAGTCCCTAAGTCCTCACCCTCATCCTCAGGGCATCTCTTCAATACCTGCTCTGTGTACATCAGCAATGCCTCCTCGAACCGCGAATGGGCTATCCTAAACTCCAAAAACTTCTCACGAACCCTCCTACCCAACTCCCTCATTTCAGCCAACGCCCTAGCGACATCATCCAACCCCGAGGACATATAAATCACTGCAGTTAGCACAGCAATTTAAACCTATAAGAATCACCTAACCAACAACTCGACAATGTAACGTTTCGCCCTCGCCAGCCTTAGGCTCAACTCCCTAACATCGCCATCGCAGGTCAGCCTAGCCCTCACCTCAATGGGCTCGCTTGAGTAGACGACATACGTGACCCTATGCCTAGGGTTCAACCTATCGCTTGAGTCGACAACCCTAACGGACTTAACAACCCTAACCCTACCCTTCAACTCGCTGGGTATCTCCAGGTAGTAATCAACGCACTCGATGTTTATTACCGATGCGTAGACCTCGCTGTCTAGTTTTTTGTAGTTTCGGTAGAGGATTACTGCTGCAATGTGGGTGCAAATCTCGCTCCTCCTCCTCAATCCCCAACTGCTTTCGAAGCACGAGCAGTAATACCTACCGTCCTTGAAACGCACCATATAGGTAGGGTACTTGTCACCTAATTCTGTTAGTCCCTTCACGACCCAAACATTCTCGCTAAACTCCTTGACAGTACCCCTCATGAATCGGATAAGCGCCCTCCTAACCCATGATTTGCTCTTGTTTGGGAAGTCCTCCCTAAGTCTCTCAACAGCCAAGTCAATGAGCTCCCTACCCATTGCCTACCTAATGAAACAATGTTTGAATATAAGGGTTAGATTGTGTTTATAGGAATGGGAAGGAAAAGAGGAAAAGTGGTTTTGATTTTTGGGTTTTGATTAGTCGTGCTGGTTCACGATATTGGTGCTGTGTATGTGCCGGTTGTCGTGACCACCACTACCTCGGTTGGTGAGCCTGTTATGCTTGTGCAGACTATTGAGAGGGTATCGCCTGGGTTGAGGGTTACCCAGCCGCTGTATAGTGAGGTGGGCGATGAACTACTCGATTGGCCGCCGGTTGATGGGCTACTGCCCAGTTGCGTGGGTATATTACTGTCTGGGTTGCCGTCTAGGTATGCAGTGCAGTCAGACGCGCTTGCACCGTTGGGCGATAGGTATATGTCCTTAATCGTTATCGCACTAGTCCCCATCGCCTTCATGTTCACAGTGAGCACCCCACCCAACTCCTCAGTACTCACAGTCAACGCATTGCTTGAGCCTAGTGACGGTATTACGCCATGTGCAACGATGAAGAGTACGACTAGGCCTATGACTACGCCTATGACAGACACAATAAGCCACAGCACATTGGACTCACCCCTCCTCGCTAGGCTCTTTGTCATTGACTTAGGTACCTTAGGCATTACCCTGCTTGTTTTTACTATGGGTTTTGTAGTCATCGATGGAGAAAATAGGCGGTTTTTAAGGGGTTGTTGGGTGGGGGTTGTTACGGGGTTGTCTTTAGTGCGTGTTGTATTGCGGTAGTGAAGATGCTCACTACCTCGTTGAACATTGCCTGGAGGACCTCGAATGCATACCCAGCCGCGTTTTGCGTTATTTGCGGGTTATTACTGGCAAGCCCCGCAACAAGCAGGAAGAAGTATATCCCTAGGAA
>Ga0080005_128424_pt1 | contig 23396 bp, 21 predicted proteins | sample JossMetagenome_2_FD_69208 | JGI IMG/M metagenome (GOLD analysis project Ga0080005, IMG submission 69208) | Hot spring sediment microbial communities from Joseph's Coat, Yellowstone National Park, USA - JC3_ASED (SPADES assembly) (version 2) | ecosystem: Environmental > Aquatic > Thermal springs >...
CTAGTGGCATATCGCCGAAGAAGCGCCGAAGAGCGTTGAACACCTTCTCTAGGCTCTCAGTGGCGTGCACCACGACGCTGATCTCCACAAAACGACACCGCACGTCATACGGTGAACGCCGCGGTTTTAATTTTTTATAATGTGTATAGAATGGTTTTTAGCTAATTCAGTTTAAGACGCCGATTTTCGACGTGAAAAGTAGAAGAGAAAACGGTTAGAGTACCCTCACGTACTCCCTCGCCGCCGCGGTGAATGCCAATAGCCCTTTTGGTCTGTACACCTCTCTAATCTTCTCCTCGTATGTCTCATATCGCTTAAACTCCAGTTCCAGCCTGACTTCCCTAACCGAGCCGCCCTGTGCGCAGTACGCCTTCGACGAGGTGAAGGAGAGGCACACATCAGAGCCATCTCTCGCCACGTAAACCTCCACCGCGTAGGGGTGGAGGATGCCCACCCGCCTCTGCCTCACCACCCCCACAATCCACGGGAATTTACGCAGAACCTTCGCAATTTCAACCAGCCTTTCCCTGGCGTGGGGAGCCCACCTCTTCACCCACTCCACGCCGAATGTCTCAGCTTCGGCCACTCCTTCAACAACTCCTCCGCCGGGTCAGGCGGCGGGGGCGGTGTCCTCAGCCTCTCCATCTTCTCTCTTCTAATCCCCAGCTTTTTCCTTGCGTAGTTGTTTTTTAACCGGCGCATGGAGATGTGGCGTAGATGCAGAGAAGCCGCCTCAGCTGGACTCTCGGCGGCTCTGTACTCCGTGTATCACGGGCTGTATTCAGAGGCCGTGGTTTCCTCCATCGCCTCTGCCGTTGCCCTCGCCGAGGTGGGCCGGTTTAGGGAGGCTGTTGAGTACGCGCAGAAGGCGGCGAAGGCCCTCTACGAGGCGGCTAAAGAAGTGTTTGAGCAGGCGAAGGTGACGGTTCAGCGTCTTGTTGAGTTGTTTGTGGAGGCGGTGGCGAGGGTGCTGGCTTGGGTGGATGAGCACAAAGCATATCTCTTCCTGATGGTGGCTGTGGCGGCCGGAATGGTTGCGTTGTCGGTTGCATTGAATATGTGGGGTCTTGTGGAGCTGGAGAAGTTGGCCTACGCCGCCTCTGCGCCGTTTGTGGCTGGGCTGGCTGATGTGGGCGAGAAGATGGCTGAGAGGTTTGGGGCGCTGGGCGAGAGGTATGAGAGGTGGAGGGTGGATGAGAGCCTAATCGACGGAGTGTTGAAGGGGGAGAGGTCGTATGTGGCGTTTCTGAATCTGGCGGGGTCTAGGAGAGATTTGCCTCCGCCTCTTGTGGAGATGAGGAGGTCGCTGGCGCGTGTTAAAGACGAGGCGGAGAGGGACGCCGCCGTAGTCGCCGCTCTCGTGCTCTACAAGGTGCTTGTGAAAAACGCCGGAGCTTATAAGGAGTGGGCTGAGGTGTATCACTGGGCGAGGGGTCTGGTTAAGGAGCGTGAATTCGCCGTGAAGGCCGAGGAGGTGAAGAGGCTCCGCGAGGCGCATAGGAGGCTGGAGGAGGCGGCGGAGGAGGTGAGGAGAGAGCTGGACAGAGTGTTGGCGTTGTACGCGTCGCACAGCCGTGAGTTATACGAAAAGCTCAGACCCCACCTGGAGGTGGACTTGGGCGAGGCGGAGGGGCTGGCTGAGGCGAGGAGCGTCGAGTTAAGCAAGTACTCAGACGCCGGCCTGGGGACTAAGGCCTACGCGGCCCTTCTCTCCGTGGCGAGAGGCGGGATATACGGCCACGTGGCGATGTTGCTTATGGGGGAGGGTGCCTTGGCGGATATAATGCTGTCGGCGCCCGTGACCGCCTACGAGAAGGCCAATGATATCGCCGGAGCGCGTGGAGAGGCCGTCGACCCGTCCCGCTCGCGTAGGAGGGCGAAGGCTGGGGAGGTTGCCGGAGAGCGCGGTGGGGCGGTGGATCTGTCGCATGTGGGTGCGGCGGGTTGGGAGGATAGAGCCGCCTCTGTGCTTCTACGGTTTTTGGTCGGATACGGCGAGGCAGATCTCAAGTTTATACGCGTCGAGAAGGAAGGCAAGAAGGGATTCCAAGTGTTTAGGACCTACGGCAGTGTCGAAGCCTTCGTCGGCGAGCTGTGGATAGGGAAGACGGCTTATTTCAAGGTCAGCGAAGAGGAGTTGGGGCGTCTCGTGGAGGAGGCTAAGAGGACAGCGCCGGACCTCTCGGGGTTTGACAAGGCGCCGCAGTACCTGGAGTGGCGCACCACAGACATGACGACCTCCGAGGGGCGGATAGAGGCTGGTACTGTTCATTCTTGGCAGTTGAGGTGGTACTTCAGCCTCCTCGGCGAAGAGAAGTCGTTCCGCGGTAGCGCCAGCGTCACGAAGGAGAGCATCAAGCCCGCCGTCATTGCGTATTGGCCCCGCGAGAGGGAAGACCAGATCCTGGGAGAGAGCAGATGGCTGAAGTCCCTGCTGAACCAGCAAGTAGGGAGCTGGCGGCAACTTGTAGACGCCATAGACTGGAGCTGGGTATTGGAGAAAGTCGAGGAGCTAGTCAACGAGTTGAAGCCTTGGATAGGCCGCAAGAAGATGAACGACACGGAGAGGGAGAGGCTTGTGGGGAGGATGCTTGGCGAGCTGGCGCTCCTCGTACACTTCGCCGAGGCCAGGAAGGGTTTGAGCGACGACGAATGGCGTGAAGAGCGCGTCAAGAGGCTGGCGAAGGCGGTGGAGGCGTTGAGCGGTGGGAGGATAACCGGCAAATATGCAGATGAGCTGGCCCAGGCCATCATCCGCTACGCCGACGGCCATGAGGAAAGGAGGAAGAAGCGCATCGAAAACCTAGCTGAAGAGGTCGGCGTCTCTAAAGAGGAGGTGTGGGGCATCGTTGAGTTTGTCCTAAGCGATATGTACTGCCTGGCTAGGGATTGCGCTAGGGATGAGGTGGTGAGGAAGTTTGTCGCCCCAGCCCTGGAATTAATTATGCTGGACAAGGCGCTGAACAAAAAGTTCAACAGAGAGGAGGCCCTGCTCCGCTTCGGCGAAATGTACGCCACTGCGGTTGCGGGAGACGGCCACGTGGGGCGGAGGAGTGTCGTGTTTGCCGTCGGTGGGGAGATTGGCGGAGGGGCCGCACTTCTGCGCCTAGCCACACTGCATCTGCTCAACCAGCTTCTCTCAGACAAACTGAAGTTCAACGCACGGATATACGTGGAGAGGGGCAGGTATTACTACATAGTTTCAAGCAGTGAGACAGCGGCGAGATTTATGCGCCTCCTCGCCGTATCAGCGCCCTCGGCCGGCGGAGAGTATTTAAGCGAAAAGTTCGGGGAGTTCGTGGAGGAGGCTCGGGTGGAGGTGCTGTTCAACAACATAAGGCTGACCGATAAGGGCCGCGTTGCCGCCGGCTTGATCATTTCGGAGGGCGGCGTCTCTGTTAAATACAACGTATATCTGAGCGAGAACGCGATTGAACTCCAATTCCGTTCCACAGATAGAGGCCGCGTCGAACTCGCGGCCCGGCTATTGAAGCTGGCTGACGTTGGCGCAGAGATTAAGAGGAGGAGCGATGGAGACGGCTGGTACGTCGTAGCTACTACAGACGCGTTGGCGGCCGGACGCGAGGAGCTCAGGAAAGCCCTCGCCGAAATCGTTAGAAAGGCCGTGGAGAACGGCTGGGTGGATGAGAAGAAGGCGGAGCGGTGGCTGGAGAAGCTGGAGGGGGGTGTGGTGGCGTGGGAGGGAAAGAAGTTCGAAATGAGGCTTGCAAGGGGCGCGTTGGTGGTGCGCTTCCGCTCCACTAGCCGGGAGTCTTTGGATGAGGTGGCGGGAGAATTCAAGGCCATGGGTCTTGAAGAGGGCGTACACTTCGCCGTGAGGTGGGGTGGGGGGAGGGGCTATGTCTCTCTTCTGGCCGAGGGGGTGAGGCGTCTCGCGTGGCTCTCAAGACACGGCGAAGAGGAGCAGAGGCGGAGGGCCGCGGAGTTTCTCAAATTCCTTGAGGAAAAAGCAAGGGCTAAGGGCGGAGAAGTCCTTAGAAAGCTGGAGGCGCTGGTTGAGGAGGGCAGGAGTAGAGGAGCGTTGCGCCTAGTGGGCCTGGAGAGAGACGGCGTCAAGGTGCTGGATGTAAAGACCGAGGAGAAAGACGACAAGCTGTACGTCACAATCAAGGCGGAGGTAGACGGCGCTGTGGAGGAGTACAAGATTACCTTCTACCGCGAGAGAGACGGCAAAAGGTATCTTCGCTTTTACGTGAGGGGTGAGGAGGCTGTGACGAAGGCCGTTAAACTGATTGAGGTTTTGACCGGCGAAAAGCCACAGGTCACTGAGATGCCCAACGGCTGGACTAGTATCAGAGGCTTCGGAAGTCACGTAGACGCCATGGCCCGCTACGAAGAGCTGAGAGAGACAATAGAGAGGTGGAGCAATCGGTGACAGCTATGCCGCGGGCTCAGCTCGCCATCGGAGCAATGTTAGGCTGATAGATTTAAAAAGGTGCCATAGAACTGGGCCGTGGCTCCCTCGGCGTATAGCTATATGGCCATGTGGTATAGGAAAGCCGGCAGAGAGATACACGAGAGGCTGATGCGAAAGCTGTTGATCGACTGGAGGAGGACGCCCTCCATCGTAAGGGTGGAGAGGCCCTTCAGGCTCGAGAGGGCAAGAAAAGTCGGCTACAAGGCAAAACAGGGAGTGGTGGTGGCGAGGGTACGCCTCGCGAGAGGGCCCTTCAACAGGAGGAGGCCCGACTCAGGCAGGAGGCCGAAGAGAATGGGCGTATACGGCATAACGACTTGGAAGTCTTGGCGCCAGGTGGCTGAGGAGAGGGCGGCGAGGAAGTTCCCAGGGCTTGAGGTGCTAAACAGCTACTGGGTTGCCGACGACGGCATCTACCGCTACTTCGAGGTGATACTGATAGACTGCAACCAGCCCACCATAAGGAACGACCCGCTGTACTCGGGCATATGCGGCAAGGAGGTGCCCAGAAGGAGGATCGCCAGGAGGCTGAGAGAGAGGCAGAAGAGACTGATCGAGCACCTAAAGAAGACGCTTCTGCCGAAGTTACAAGCCGAATAATTTTTAACCCTCTTCTTCTGTTTTATCCACCGCGACGGGTTGCCGAGAGCCGCCTCCGGCGGCGCCGTGACGCAACCTGACGTGTCTGGGGCACACTACTTCCTCATCTCTCTGAAGAGGTGCCCCACGTAGGCCAGGTTAAAGGCGCCCCTGCCTCCCAGGCTCAGGTCGTAAAGAAATGCCGCGTTGGTGGCCCTCGCCAGGTTATACATGGCGAACACCCACGGCGCATGTTCTGGCCTGCCCTGCACAAAGACGTAGCGGGGGGCGCCCTCCTCTCCGTACATCCACACCTGGAGCCCTCCCAGGTTTATCTTCGACACCTTGCCCTCCGGCCTGCAACCAAACGCGGCGTAGAGCCTTTCGCGCCCTACGGCGTATTCCAGCTTCAGCCTCCTGCCCGGCGCCTCGAGGCCCATGATGGATGCGTATACGTCGGCCGCGGCGAAGACCCTCTCTAGGGCCCGCATGGGCGTGTAGAGGCAACCGCCCCAAGCGTCCCGGAAGCTCCCACACAACGTATAACTCCCCCCAACGTAGGGCCTGTACTTTACCGACACCTCCGCGAACTGGTCCGCGCGCTCCGCGGGCAAGTCTATATCTACGTCGGGCACTGGGAGGGAGCGGTAGAGCGAGAGAGAGGCGGAGAGCCAGCTGTCGCCAACCACGTAGACAGGCTTGTCGCCGGCAAGCGCCCTCTTCGCCTCGTCGAAGTTAAACACATCGCAGGAGTCCACGACTACGTCGTAGCCGCCGGAGGGTTGCTGGACTATCCTCACCGCTAATACGTCCTTAATGAAATCAAGCGTGAATAGGGGCTCAAATGGGGGGACGTCTAGGACGGGATCCGCGGGGTTTGCGGTCTGTATATCCACCTCCACGCCGCTTTCCCGCAGGAGATAGGCAAGATATGCGGAGCCCGCCTCAAGCCCTCTTATCAGAACCCGCCTAACGGCCATACGCAACAGCGGCCGCCAGCCAGGGCTTGTCTGGGAGGGGGCCGTGTTTCTCCTCTGCGTCTTTTATGGCGTAGAGGCGGCAGTCCTCGCCCCGCGGGACTTTGGTACAGAAGTCGCGGTGCAACTGGGGGAGGTCTTGCCACACCAGCTTGGCGAGGACGGGCCACAGCCTCCACGCCGCGGCGAACATCTGCCAGCAGACGTGTCTAATCTCCGCCTGTGCCGTGTATGCGCACCGCAGGGGGGCGAAGTTCAGCAACAGCTCCCGGGCGTTCATCTGCACGGCGAACAAGACGGCGGCGGCGTTTGGCAACGCCATCCTGGCGTATTCAGGCCTAAAGCCCTCCCTAAGCTTTATGTAGTCCTCGTAGGCCCTTCTAAGGGGCTCTTCGGGGAAGCCCACCGGCACCACGAATCTGATTTTTCGCTTCGTGTAGTCCACGTAGCGTTGAGACTCCGACCAGTAGGAAGCCAGCCTATGCCGGATGAACTGCGTATGGCACGCCCGGGAGCACTCCACGATGAACTGCGCCCCCATGAACTCGAAGACGGACCAGTGCCCCTGGCGGTAGAAGGCGCCTATCCGCCTCTCTACGAGCTCCTGCGTCTGCGCGCTCAAGACCTCCTCCCACGAGGCGCCTCTGTACAGCGCATCCGTAAAAGCCGACACCAAGCCCTCGGAACCCCAGCTACCCACCAGCAGGACCCTTGGCGTGTTGAAGACCTCCACGTCTGTAGATATCTCTAAGATTAAATCTCGTCTCGCCGTGTTACTTATATAATACCCTGTCTTCAACGTCGTGGTCAATATCACTTTTCCAAACATCACTCTGCCGAGGGGTCTCCTCAACGAGACACTTCATATACTCAACAAGACCAGGACCGAGCCCATCACGGCGCCAAACGCCCCAGCCATACCCCCCTGGCTACAACACACACTGCTCTCGGCGTACTTCATCCTTCTGGTTTTCGCACTTCTGTTGATGGCGCACTACATCTACTACGCCAGACACGCGCGGCCCGTCAACTACGACCCGCCCCCCGGCGAAGGGAGGTTGCTCTCGATAATAATCCCCGTCAAGAACGAAAGCGCGGACACCCTCCTCGGGGCGTTGCGTAGGCTGTCCGCCCTCTCTTGTCCAGACGCCGAGATAATCGTGGTGTCCGACGACCCCCCGGAAAAATTTGAAGAGTTAAGAAAGGCGGTGGAGGAAGCGGGTATACACGACGTAAAGCTGTTGAGGAGGCCGAACCCCGTGGGGTACAGAGGCATCGCCCTCAACTGGGTCACGGAGCAGGCCAGAGGCGACGTCCTCCTGTTCCTAGACGTCGACAGCGTGCCGCCGCCGGACCTCTGCACAAGGGCCCGTGCAGTGGGCGAGAAAGAGATACTTTTCCTCGGCTGGGACGGCTACGCCCCCGTGGAGACCCCCATTGCGACGTTGCAGCTCTTCCTCTACAAATACCTGCTTTACTACGTGGCCATACTAGGCAGGCACAACACGGGGCACCCAGTCTTCGCACTGGGGTCTGGAATAGCCGTGTGGAAAAGCTTTCTCAGAGAGATAGGCGGCTTCTGCAACTGCACAGCCGACGACTACGACATATCTATGAAGGCGTATATACACGGCGGGCGGGTGGTCTACTCCCCAGGACCCCCCGTGTACGTAGAAGTCCCGGCGGGCTTTAATGCGTTTAAGCGGCAATACGCGAGGTGGACCTACAACTCCGCCTACATACTAGCCAAATACCTCTCCCAGTTGCTCAAGCTGAAGATGCCGGCGGCGCACAAACTCAGCATATTCCTCAACGTCGTCACGCACCCTCTCATGATACTCACCACATTTGCCGTGATGCTGGCAGGCGTGGCGATGGGGTACATGGGCATAATCATCCCGCCCCTCCACATATTAATACTTCAGCTGGCCCTCTTCATAACGGCCGCCCTACAGCTGTTCTACGTCTACAGACTAGCCAAGCTAGACGGCCACAGCTTTCTTGAAGTAGCCGGCAAAATGGCCAAATCCGCCGGCCTCCTCCTCATCCTAAGCCCATACCTCACCTTCTACGTCCTGCTCGGCCTCCTCAAGCGTAGAATCAGGTGGTACACCACCCCCAAGGGCCTGGCGGCGCTGAGAGGAGGAGCGTGGGGACCCTACGAGGCGGCCACGGCGGCGGTCTTCGCGGCATTGCTCGCGGCCGCGGTCTACATGGGAAATGTAATCTTTGCGACAAGCGCCGCCTTTCTGTTGACAGTCGCCTTATACGTCTATGTACAGATGGCTATGCCCTCTTCACGATCGGATACGGAATGACGTCTTTTATAGACTCGGCGTTGGTGATTATCATCGCCAGCCTGTCTACGCCTATGCCGACGCCGCCCGTCGGCGGCATGCCGAAGCTCAGCTCCTCCACAAAGTCCCAATCCAGGGGGTGGGCCTCCTCCTTGGGGAAAAGCTCCTCCTCCCTGGCGAAGTACTCGTACTGCTTCACGGGGTCGTTGAGCTCGGTGTAGGCATTGGCGACTTCAAGCCCTCCCACGAAGGCCTCGAAACGCTCCACAAGCCCCGGCACCTCTCTGTGGGGTTTGCAGAGCGGCGTAGACTCCTCAGGGTAGTCCATGACGAAGGTAGGCTCCACCAGCTTCTTCTCCACCAACTTCTCGAAAAGCTTAACCAGCGCGATCCCCCTGTTGTACACCTTAAGCGGAACCTGGAACTCCTTCAGCTTCTCCTTTATCTGGTCGTCGGTAAGCCTCTCGGGGTCAACACCGCCGAACTCGCGCAACGCGTCGTGTAGAGTTATCCTCCGCCAAGGCGGGGAGAAGTTTATGTTCCACTCCCTGTACTTAACCACGCCGGACCCCAGCACTGCGGCAACCGCCTCGTAAACAACCTCCTCCGTCAGCCTCATCACGTCTTTGTAGTCGGCGTAGGCCTGGTAAGCCTCTAAAGACCAAAACTCGGGGTTGTGGAGCGCGTCTATGTCCTCGTTGCGGAACTGGGGACCTATCTCGAAGACCTTGGGGAACCCCGCGATGATGTACCGCTTGAGGTACAGCTCCGGGGATATGCGGAGATACCACTCTTCGTCTATGGCCCAGATCTTGGCGGTGAAGGGCCTCGCCGCGGCTCCTCCGTATATGGGCTGGAGCACCGGCGTAGGTATCTCGATGAACCCCCGCCTCCACATGGCCTCCCTAAGCGCCTGTATAAACCGGGCCCTAGCCGCCACCCGCCACCTAAGCTGAAGGTCAAGCACCATCGCCACCGAGCGGTACCGCATGTAAAACGGCGACTCTCTATCCACCTTGCCCCACTCAGGAAGCGGCTGAACCGCCTTAGCCAGCAGAGCAATGGAGGACGCCCTCACCGCGTAGTCCCCCCTCTGCGTCTTCACCACCGGCCCCTCCACCCCCACGTAGTCCCCACGCCAAATGTGTTCCAAGATGGGGAGCTTGGGGTCGGCCATGACTTGAAACCGGGCCCCGTCTTCGTAGAGGTCTATAAACACCACGTTGGGGTGGCGCCGCACGTCAGATACCCTCCCAGCGGTCCTCACCGCCAGCCCAACCCAAGGCTCCAGCAACGCCTGCCTTCTAAGCTCGTTAAGCGCCTTCACGCTGTGGGTCACAGAAAAACTGTGCGGGAAGGGCTCCACACCCCTCCCCCTAAGCGAGCTGATCAGCTTCCGCCACTCCTCCACCTTAGAGGGGCTCTGCCTCTCAGACATCGCCACCACAAACCCGCCACTATATATCTATTCCACAACCACAACGCCCCACCCACCGAAAGACAGCTCCCTAAGCGCCGGCAGACCCAGGCGGATCCTCAGCTCAACAGCCCTCCGGAGGGCCCAACGCGAGGGCACATCGACGAACCGCACCACGGCGTTCCCCGCAACCTCAACCAGACGGGAAACCGCAACCGCCGCGCCGCCCCCAACAACGGCGCCCTGCAGGGCCACCCTCCACCTAGACGGCCCCACCTCGGCGAGACGCGCCACCGCCGCGCCCCTCGGGTCATCGCCGAGAACCTCCACCTTCCTCATCCTAGGCACGCGCCCAAGGGCCTCCACCACATACGCCACGGCGGCTGTCTCAAGCGCCGAGGGGTTGCTTCCATCGACGTAGACAAACCTGTCAGATGCCACGTACTGCGCCGCCGCGTTCTCCGCGTAGGCAACCACGTACCGCCCCACCTCGCCCCCCGACACCACCACGCCGAAAGCCCACCGCGAAAAGGGCCCAGACCCCCTGCGCAGAGCCCACAGGGAGAAGTCGTCGATTAGAAACGCCTTAACCCTAACCGCCACGTGACCAGGCGGAACCCTCAGGGCAGGCTCCTCCACCCGCCTCACCGAACCCCCCTCCAGCGTTAGACGCCACACGTCGAGAGGCTGAACCCGCTATATATCTGTACCACGCCGCTAGCCCTGCAGTATGCGCCTCACCACCTCCCTCATCCTAGCCGCCACCTCGGGGTTAGGCGCCACCTCCTCAGGCCACGGCCTCCCCCCGTATTCCTCCGGAAGCTTCCTCGTGGCGTCTATGCCAAGCTTAGAGCCGTAGCCAGGGATGGGCGACCCCGTGTCCAACACGTCCACATGCGCCCCCGGCACCACCACCACGTCGCGTTGCGGGTCAACCCGTTGCGCAACGGCGAACACAACCTCGTTAAGGTTGTGCACATCAACGTCGTGGTCCACCACCACCACGACCTTAGTCAGAGAAAGCATATGTCCAAGCCCCCACAGGGCAAACATCACCTTCTTCCCATGGCCCGGATACCTCTTCCTAATAGACACAACGGCGACGCCCTGGAAGAGACCGTGAGCCGGCAGGTTCAGATCCACCACCTCCGGCAGAAGAAACTGCAAGATGGGGAGGAAGACCCGCTCCACAGCCTTCCCCATGTAGGCGTCCTCCAGCGGAGGCCTCCCCACCACAGTGCCGTAGTAGATGGGGTCTTCCCGCCTCAGCAAAGCCCTGGCCTTAAAGACGGGGTAGAGCCCCCCGGGGTCGTACACTCCGTAGTGGTCGCCGAAAGGCCCCTCCCGCCTCAAGTCACCCACATCTACGCAACCCTCCACCACCGCCTCAGCCCGCGCCGGGATGTACAAGTCGGTCGCCACGCCCTTGGTCACCTCCACCCCCGAGCCCCGGAGGACACCCGCGAAGAGGTACTCGTCGAGGGGGTAAGGCGTCGGCATCATGCCGCTGAGGAGGAAGGCCGGGTCACCGCCGATTACAACAGCCGCGTCTACGCAACCAGAGGAGGAGCCAAACAGCCCCGCCGCCCTCTTGTGTATCTGCGAATGCACCACCGCCTCCCTCTCGTTGAGGATCTGGATCCTGTAAACCCCCAGGTTGTGCACCCCCCCGACGTCCCTCGTGACGAACACGCCGAAGGTTACGTAACGCCCCGCGTCCCTAGGCCAGCTCTTAAAAGCCGGAATAGAGAGGAGGTTAGGCTCCTCCACCACCTCCTTCACAGGACCGCCCCTCACCGCCCTCGGCGCGTAACGCCCCAGCTCGAAGAGCTCAGCCGCCGCCTTGAATTTATCCATAATCGAAACAGGAGGCGGACCCGCCATAGGCTCCAAGAGCCGCCGCCCCACCTCCTCCAGCTGCTCCACCCCAAGCGCAAGCTTAACCCGCTCCAAAGAACCAAAGAGATTACCAACAACACGCCACCCCGGAAACCCCCTCACGTTTTCAAACAACACCGCAGGCCCCCCCGCGTACATAACCTGCCTAAGCACCTCCGGAATCTCAAGCTCAGGCGACAGAGACTCCCCAACCCGCCTCAGCCAACCCCTCCCCTCCAGCGCCTCTAGAAACTCCCTCAGATCAGAAAACACAGCACCACCACCACGCCCCCTTTTAAAACTGTGTTCAATAAAGCTTCTTGATGCCGAAGACCCCGCCCAGCCACTCGCCGATCATATAGGTCAAGAAGGCGGTGCCCAGCAGGAGGCCCACAGTCTGCAGAAACTCAAACTTGAAATCCCTTTCCGCGTAGACAGCCGCCTGAAACGTAAGAACAAACGACAACACCACGCCCACGGCTATTGACGCGGCGAAGGCCAGATATATGTCATGCGTGAGGAAGTAGGGAAGCGACATGAGGACCACCGCAAAGATGTACCCCACCCCCGTCACCAAAGCCGCAACGGTTGGCGACTTCCCCAACTCGTGCCTAGTCTGGAGATAAGACGCCGACGCCATAGAGATGGCGGCGCCCAGACCCACAATCACGCCAATAACCCCCGCCACTATGGTGCTGTTGGTGGTGCCAAGAGTGCCGGCGTGGGCACCCGTGATCTCTATAATGGCATCCGCAAGCCCCAACACAAGCGCCCCCATGTACTTAACAATCACGTCGTCTAGCTGCGCGACAAGAGACCTCTCATGCTCCTCCTCGTCTTTGATAACCCTCCGAAGAGCCTCCCTATCCGCCTCCGGGAGGAGATGCTCCACAGACCTATACCGCGCAACGGCGGCCTCCTCCCCCCTCTCCAGAAGCTTAGCCACAAAAGTAATCCCAAAGAAAAGCCGCAGAAACACCATGAAATATGCATAAACCCAAACCCACCGCCCAGGCCTCACCTCGGCGAAGCGGCTCCAGAACTTGAAATGATCCAGCTCCTGCTCCGCAAGCCTCTCCAACACAGCCCTCCTATCCCCCCGCCGCTCCATACGCGCCAACGTCCTATACACCACGTACTCCCTAAACTCGTCCAAAGCCGCCTCCCGAGCAACCTCAACCAACTTCGAACTAGAAACAACTTCCATGAAGAACAGAAACCGGGAATTTATAAACTTGACTGCCCCCCACCCCCTTCCCCCCTCCTCCAGTAATACAAACTCTTCGCAATAGAGACAAGCGACGAAGACACATCCCCCTCCCCCACAGACCTCACCGCCTCCAAAAACGGCGTAGACCCCTCAACCCCCCTCGACCGCAGAAACTCCCAAAGATCCCGGAAAAAATCCATCATCCTAATAGAACCCACATACGCGTCAAAAGAATCCCGAAGCACCACCACCCGCCGCCTCCCCTGAACAACCGTAAACACAACACCCTCACGCTCCAACACATAGAGATGCCACTGCGCCGCCCCATAAGAAATCCCCAACTCCTTAGCAATCTGATACACCGAGGCGCCACCCCGCCCCCTCAAAAACTCCACAATACGCCGCCTAACCCCCTCAGAATCCACAAACACACAAAACCCCCCGATATAAAAACTCTGACCCCACCCCCAACAACAAGCCTAAATATACCCAACGGTGCTTACAAGCGGCGGCACCCCGGCACATCAAAAACAGCCCACGCCAAACAGCACACAAAAACCACAGCAACCGCACCAAACAACCCACCACAACAAACAACAAACCACACAAGCACGACAAAACAGCCGACAGGCGTAAAACACACCCCCTCTCTACATATGCGCCTAAAGCCCCGCCGGGCCACACGCCAGGCAAGAGAAGGGGAAACTAGACAAAAACGGCAACCCCCACCCCACCACGGCACCAGCCACGTCACACCCCTCCACAGCCGCGGCGCAAACACGCAGGTTAAAGACGACAAGACGCCGGCAACCACCCAGAGATCAAGAAGCTTCGGCGCATAACAACGCGGCGCTACATACACTACATACCTGACACACGCAGACCCGCAGAACCGCCGCCCCAAACAGATAAAAACCTCCACACACCACACAGCCAACGCGGCGACACACAGCAGAGAAAAACTTTTAAACTACCACGTTCAGGAAAATCCGCGCTCTTACAAAATGACGCCGGGCAAAAGCCCGGCAGACTCACCCTCATGTTCCCCGGACGTCCCCTCCTGGACACACAGCCCAGGCCGGGGCGCCGGGGAGAAAACCCCACGCCGCCGCCGAGGAGAAGCCCGGACAAAACCCACCCCCCGGGCGGCCTTGCGGCCGTCCGAAACCGGTTGATCCTGCCGGACCCGACCGCTATCGGGGTAGGGCTAAGCCATGCGAGTCGCGCGCCCGGGGGCGCCCGGGAGCGGCGCACGGCTCAGTAACACGTGCCCAACCTACCCTCGGGAGGGGGACACCCCCGGGAAACTGGGGCCAATCCCCCATAGGGGAAGGGCGCTGGAAGGCCCCCTCCCCGAAAGGACGGCGGCCGATCCGCCGCCGCCCGCCCGAGGATGGGGGCACGGCCCATCAGGTAGTTGGCGGGTTAAAGGCCCGCCAAGCCGAAGACGGGTAGGGGCGGTGAGAGCCGCGAGCCCCGAGATCGGCACTGAGACAAGGGCCGAGGCCCTACGGGGTGCAGCAGGCGCGAATACTCCGCAATGCGGGCAACCGCGACGGGGCTACCCCGAGTGCCGGGCGAAGAGCCCGGCTTTTGCCCGGTCTAAAACGCCGGGAGAATAAGCGGGGGGCAAGTCTGGTGTCAGCCGCCGCGGTAATACCAGCTCCGCGAGTGGTCGGGGTGTTTACTGGGCTTAAAGCGCCCGTAGCCGGCCCGGCAAGTCGCTCCTGAAATCCCAGGGCTCAACCCTGGGGCAGGGGGCGATACTGCCGGGCTAGGGGGCGGAAGAGGCCGCCGGTACTCCGGGGGTAGGGGCGAAATCCGTTAATCCCCGGAGGACCACCAGTGGCGAAAGCGGGCGGCCAGAACGCGCCCGACGGTGAGGGGCGAAAGCCGGGGGAGCAAAGGGGATTAGATACCCCTGTAGTCCCGGCCGTAAACGATGCGGGCTAGCTGTCGGCTGGGCTTAGGGCCCGGCCGGTGGCGAAGGGAAACCGTTAAGCCCGCCGCCTGGGGAGTACGGCCGCAAGGCTGAAACTTAAAGGAAAGGGAGGTTGGGAGCTGGGCGCGAAGGCTTAAATAGCTCCCCGGCCCTCTAGGGCATGGTGACGCTCAACGGGGAGCTGGCCTACTTAGCAGGAGCTTTACGAGACGGGACTGTGGTGATTAGAAGCGGGTACGACTACGAGGTCAGGCTTGCGCAGAAGAGCCGCGAGTGGCTTGAGGTGCTAAACGACCTCTTTGCGAGGATCTTCGGGAGAAGCGGCTCCATATACCGCGAGAAGAGGAGAGGCGCGTCCGGCGCCGTGAGGGCATATTACGTCCTGAGGATATTCGACAAGAGAGTAGTCGGCGAGCTGATAAGGCTCTTCGACATAGCTACGCCGCAGACCAGGTGGGGAACCCCCGACATAATAAGGCGCGCAGGCGCAGACATTGTGAAGCACTACGTGAGGGGGTTCTTCGACGCCGAAGGCGGCTTGCCCAAAGACCCCACCCGCGCCAAACAGCACTACATCTCCTTCGACCAGGCGAACCTCGACGCCCTGGCCTTCATCAGAAGCCAACTGGCGCAGATGGGCTACCGCCCTACGAGGATCACCAAGACGGGTGGCGTGTGGCAGTTCAGGCTGACGCGGAGGGCCGACATTATGAGATTTAAAAACAAAATCGGGTCGTGGCACCCCGAAAAGAAGCGGAGGCTCGACCTCCTGTACGCCTCCCTGGGACGACAAGACCTCCTTTTCCCCTCCAGTCCTCTTCATCCATCCGCCCAGCTCCCGCCTCCCCCTGAATTGGCGGGGGGGCACCACAAGGGGTGAAGCTTGCGGCTTAATTGGAGTCAACGCCGGAAACCTCACCCGGGGCGACAGCAGGATGAAGGCCAGGCTAACGACCTTGCCGGACGAGCTGAGAGGAGGTGCATGGCCGTCGTCAGCTCGTGCCGTGAGGTGTCCGGTTAACCCGTGGATGGGGGGTGATCTTTAAACCCGTAGGCGCGGGTGATCTCTATGGAGATCCTTGAGTACTTTGTCGGGTTTCTCCTGGGGGATGGCTACCTCTATCACTACAAGAAGGAGGGGAAGTACCTCGTCAGGTTTGCTGACAGTAACAAGGAGTTCTTAGAGATGCTTAGAACTGAAATGTTGTCTGCTGGCTATAAAGGCCATATATACAAGATAAAAGGCCGAAACGCGTATGTCCTGGAATTTTCAAATAAGAAGCTGTATTACTTATGTCTTGAACTGGCCGCAAATTTGCTGAAAAATCCTACAGCTCCCTTTGTGGCAGGGCTGATAGATGCAGAGGGCTCGCTACAAAAGCCGCGAAGAGGGTCGCTGAGGCTGTGTTACCAACACAAACTTCACGTTGTTACATGCGGTGTCAAACTATCTGCGCCAGATAGGCATCGAGGCGACGCCGAAGCCGTATGGAAAGACCCGGAGAGGGGAAAGACAAAGATACCGCATAATAGTCTACGGGAAGGAAAAAATAACAAGGATTATTTCGGCCATCCCCCTGAGACATCCAAAGTTTTATCCCCCACCACGGGGCCGAAAGTCCGGCAACGAGCGAGACCCCCACCCCTAGTTGCTTTCCCGCTCTTCGGGGCGGGAGGCACACTAGGGGGACTGCCGGCGTAAGCCGGAGGAAGGAGGGGGCCACGGCAGGTCAGTATAGGGCCTCGGGCCGCGAGGCAGAGGCCCGCTGAAGCCCCGAAAGCCGTGGCCCCGCCCTTATATACCCCCATCTAGAGGGGTATGTGTCTAAACTCTGGGCCTACCTAGTGGGCTTAATCGCCGCAGATGGACACGTCGAGAAGAAGAGAGTTGTTCTTGCGCAGAAAGATGTGATATATCTATCCCTGGTGTGGGCCATGCTGGCGCGGCTAGGCGTCGCCGCCACGAAACCCTTCCTAGATAGGAGAGCTGGCGTGTACAAGATCTACATAAACAGCCGCGAATTCCGCCGGCGGGTAGTTGCTTACGTACCGATGGGCAGAAAAAGCAACGTGTTGCCTCCTCCGCCGCTGGAGGGCGAGGAGGCCCTTATGTACATCGCTGGCTTCACCGATGGAGACGGGTGGGTAGAACACGTCATAAAGAAACGCGGAGAGAAGAGGTACTGCTATCTAAGAATCGGGATAAAGACAAAAAGCCAAAAACTCAGAGACTGGATGCACGACACTCTGCTTAAACTCTGCATAAGGGCGCACAAGGCCGACAAGAAAAGCGGATATGAAGTCCACATCGACACCCCAGACCTATACAGGCTAGGAGACCTCCTCCTAAATCCCACCCACGTGAAAAAACTCGCCCTTCTCCAACGGGCGGGGCCCGGCCGGGAAACCCCGGGGCTGCACGCGAGCTGCAATGGCGGGGACAGCGGGATCCGACCCCGAAAGGGGGAGGCAATCCCGTAAACCCCGCCCTGGTAGGGATCGAGGGCTGCAACTCGCCCTCGTGAATGTGGAATCCCTAGTAACCGCGTGTCACCAACGCGCGGTGAATACGTCCCTGCCCCTTAGGCGGGTTGCTGCGGCCTTCCTCATCCTTCTTAAGGTCGGTCTTTCTCTGCCGTGTGGATTACTCGTGGATGGTGGTGGGCGTAGGAGTCGCCCTCGAGGGCTATGTTTACATCGGCAGGAGGTCGCGCGCCGAGGTTGTGTTTGTGAATATCGACGAGGCGGTTAGGCGGTTCTACACGAGCCATCTAGAGAGCCTAGGGTTTAGATATCACGTGAGGGGCAAGAGGATTGTATCCTATATGCTGGAGCTCGCCGAGGAGCTGAGGAGGCGGATATACACGGCCTCCGGCGTCAAGAGGCTTCCGCCCGAGTCGCATATGTATGCGCGGGAGGCCGTAAGGTGGGCCTTCACGTTAGACGGCGGAGTTGTCTTGTCCAGAGACCCCAAGAGCCGGGAGGTGGTCTTCCGATCAAAAAGCGTGGAGATAATCGAGGACGTAGGCGCACTGCTGAGGGCGGTCGGGATCTCCTATGGAATTAGAGGCAACGGCACGTTGCTCTACATAAAGCGCAGAGAGGACTTGAGGAAGTTCGCGGAGATAGGGTTCCTAGAGGGAGCCAAGGCGGTGCGCGGCAGGCATAGAGGGCGCGAGAAGAACGATCTGTTGAGGCTCCTCCTCTCCCATCCCTAGCCGCGGCGCCCGCCGGGGAAGCACACACCGCCCGTCGCACCACCCGAGGGAGTTCTCTGCGAGGCCCCTTGCCCGGGGCAACCTGGGTGGGGGGACGAGCAGAGAACTCCCGAGGGGGGTGAAGTCGTAACAAGGTAGCCGTAGGGGAACCTGCGGCTGGATCACCTCCTAACCCTCGGGGCGGGAACCCTAGAGGGCTCCGCGCGCGGCCCCGCAATCCGCCGTCCGCACGGCCAAGCCGTCCGGTGGATGGCTCGGCTCGGGCGCCGAGGAAGGGCGTGGCAAGCTGCGATAAGCCCGGGGTAGCCGCAGGCGGGCGTTGAACCCGGGATCCCCGAATGGGGCTTCCTGCCGGGGCCGAATAGGCCCCGGCGCCCCGTAGGGGGCGGGAACGCGGGGAAAGGAAACATCTTAGTACCCGCAGGAAGAGAAACCAACAGGGAACCCCTGAGTAGGGGCGACCGAAAGGGGGAGAGCCCAAACCAAATCCCTTCGGGAAGACCGAGGGGAGATGTGGTGTTGTGGGCTCGGGTACCGCCGGCGGGCGGTAGCCGAAGTGGGCTGGAAAGCCCCGCCGTAGAGGGTGATAGCCCCGTAGGCGAAACCGTCCGTGGCGGAGTCCCGGGATCCCGGAGTACCTCGCCTTGGTTTTGGCGGGGGAAGCCGGCGGCCACTGGCCGCCAAGGCTAAGCACGTCCCGAGTCCGATAGCGAACTAGTACCGTGAGGGAAAGCTGAAAAGAACCCCGGAAGGGGGGTGAAAAGAGCCTGAAACCGGACGGCTACAGTGGGGCGGGCCTCGAAGGAAGCCCCCTCCCGAAGGAAACCCCGGTGACGGGGGAGTACGAGGGAGAGGGTCCAGGGTCCGCCCTTACGTCTAGAAACACGGGCCGGGGAGTTCACGGCCGTGGCGAGTCTAAGGGGTTCAACCCCGTAGGCGTAGGGAAACCGACAGCCCGTAGCCGGCGAGCGCCGGCGAGGGGCGGGGTCCGAAAGGGCCCGTAGCCACGGCCGTGAGACCAGAAACCGGGCGATCTAGCCCTGGGCAGGGCGAAGCGGGGCGAAAGCCCCGTGGAGGCCCGAAAGGGTTCTGACGTGCAATTCGTTCCCATGACCTGGGGCTAGGGGCAAAAGACCAACCAAGCCCGGTGATAGCTGGTTCCCCCCGAAGCGGGTCCCAGCCCGGCCTCCCCGGAGGCCGCCGGCGGGGTAGAGCACTGATCGGGGACGCAGGGCCCGAAAGGGTCCGGTCCCCGGTCAAACTCCGAACCTGTCGGCGCCGTAGAAGGGGGGAGGCGGGGCCAGTGGGGTAAGCCTCTGGCCCGAGACGGGAACAACCGGGACCGGGGTTAAGGCCCCAAAGTGCGGGCTAAGTGTCAACGTGCAAGGGCGTCCCTCGCCCAAGACAGCGGGACCGTGGGCCTAACAGCAGCCATCGGCCAAGCAACGCGTAACAGCGGACCCGCCGAGGCGAGGGGCCCCGTAGATGTAGAGGGACTCAAGCCCGCCGCCGAGACCCCGGGCCTCCGGCCGTTGGCCGGAGTGCGGTAGGGGGGCGCGGCCGTGGGGCAGAAGCCGGGCCGAGAGGTCCGGTGGACCCGCGGTCGACGAAGATCCCGGCGGTAGTAGCAGCTAAGAGGGGTGAGAAGCCCCTCCGCCGGAAAGGACAAGGTTTTCCCGGCAACTTCAATAGGCCGGGAGTAAGCCGGTCCTAAGGCGGGGCCTAGTAGGCACCCGCCGAAAGGGAAACGGGTTAATATTCCCGTGCCGCGGGGGTAGGTTCTGCGGCAACGCAGGCCCCGTCCCCGACGCCTCGGGATAGGGCGGGCGGGACCGCCGTCCCGTTTAACCGCTGAAGGCCGGGGAGTGCCGTAATGGCGAGAACCGGCTGAAGGCGGGAATAGCCGGGGGTTTCCCCGGTCCGCCCGACTCCTGGGGCCCGTGAAAAGGGGACGGGGAACGAGCCCCCGCGCCCGTACCGAGAACCGACGCAGGTGCTCCTGGGTGGAAAGCCCAAGGCGGCTCGGGTCTACCCCAGGCCAGGGAACTCGGCAAATTGGCCCCGTAACTTCGGGATAAGGGGTGCCTGCGGTCTTGGGGTACACCCTCGGGACCGCAGGTCGCAGTGACAAGGGGGACCTGACTGTTTAACAAAAACATAGGTCCCCGCTAGCCCGTAAGGGCGGTGGGCCGGGTTTATATAGGAGACCTAGGTACTGCCGTGGAGGATGAGCTGTCTAGATACGTTGCAGCTCTTGCGCTGTTTGACGGATACTACAGGCTGGAGCCTAGGAGGTGGGAGGTGATCATAGCAGACGAATCTAGGGAGTTCCTGGAGGGGCTGTGCAACGGGCTCCGCAACTTCGGCGTCTCTTGTTCCGTTAGGCAGTACCGCCGCGATAATGCCTACAGACTGCGGATTTACGGAAAAGAGGCTGTAACCCGCCTATATGTCCTTTCGCAGGAACTTCTCAACGATCCCGACGAGACGTTGCTTGCGGCGGCTATAGACGCCGAGGGCAACGTGAAAAAATACAGAGGCCAGCCCTTTAGGACGAAGATCGTGCAGAAAAGAGGGGTAAAGGCAGATGCGATCAGGCAGGCGTTGCAGAGGCTCGGCATAGCGTATAGGGAATACGCGTTCTGCAGGGCGGCAAATCAGTGCGACTACGTCCTCTTCGTGGTCAGCAGCGAGGAGGAGAACCGCAAGCTCTACGGTAGGGTAAAGATAAGGCATCCGGACAAACTCCGCGAGGTCCACAAACTCCTAGGTCTCCAACCCCCTTAGTTTTACTTCCATCCCGGCCCCGCCCCGGGAGAGGGTGTGTACGGGGGCTGAATCCTGGCCACTGGCGGTACGTGAACCCCGGGTACAACCGGGCGAAGCGCCGCTGAAGGCCGGGGGTAAACTCGGCCGTCCGCAGGCCGTAAGACTCTTAACCTAGGCGCCATCCAGAGACGTGGAGTGCGACGGAGACGAGGCGTTTGCCTACCTCATCGGCGCCTTGGGTGACGGCACTCTTTATACGACAAACGATGGCCATTACGTCGTGGAGTACGGCCAGAAAGACGTGAGGTGGCTTAGAGTCATAGAGCAAAAAGCCAGCTGTCTAGGCTACGCAACACATATAGTTAGGCACAAGTCCAGCTACTGGAAAGCCAAGATATACAGCAAAGAGCTCTACACAGCCCTCTCAGAGGCCAAGTCTCGGCTACACGACGTGGTGAACTCGCTCGATGCGAGATTATTTGCGGTGTATCTAAGAGGACTCTTCGACGCAGAGGGCACAATAACGCGCCACTACAGAAAAACTGTGAGAATCAGGATAGCACAGAAAGACGCGCAACTCCTATCAATCATAGCAAGGCGGCTAAGAGAAATGGGAATTGAATGCACCGACCCATTCCCAAGCGATAAACACGGCACATACGTCATCCAGATACCACACAGGTCAGTAAAACAGTTCGTGGACTTAATAGGCACGGAACACCCCTCTAAAAAAGAGAAGTTCGCCTCCCTCCTTCCCTAACCCTCATCTTTATCCCAGCGGCCTGCGGAGGCCGGGGCCCAGCTCTGACCCTCTTAACGGGGGCGTTCCCCGCACGAATGTAGGACGCCAGAGTTAAATACTGAGGCGGCCTCCCTCCTCCATGGAGTCGGGCTGCGTTGGTGGCGATATTGCCATAGGGTATGTCGTCGGCTTTATCGACGCGGAGGCCAGCTTCTCGGTGTCGATAAAGTATCAGCGGGGATACGGCCTGAGGCTAGATCCCGTCTTCAGCATTTCGCAGTTAAACAGAGAGCCGCTTGATGTGATACACGGCGTAATAAATGCAGGAAGAATCATCAAGAAACCAGGACAAAAACACCTACACCTCTACATCGTCGACAACATCAAAGAATTAACAGAACGCCTAATACCATTTCTAGACAAATACCGACACCTCCTATACTCAAAAGGCAAGGCCTATTGCCTATTTAGAGAAATCGTCATCTCACTCTCTAAAGGGAAACACAGAGAAAAGGAAGAAATGCGGAGGCTCGTGGCACTGGCATACGAACTCTCACACACAAACCCCAAGTCACGAAGAAAAAGAACACTCGATGAAGTACTGAAACTCCTAGACAACCCACCTCCCAACTCTTGATTCTTATCCTCTTCCTGCGGGGACCCCCCGGGAGGAAGGTAGCCAAATGCCTTGCCGGGTAAGTGCGGTTGCGTGGAGGAAGGCTTAAAGCCAACCCCCAGTTGCGTCGATGTGGACATCGACCAGATTTCTGCCTATTTACTTGGGTGGATAGTTGGCGACGGAGGGCTCTACAAGCTCAGCTACAGCGGAGGCCGGACGGAATACCGCGTGGTCGTAACGCAGAAAGACTTGTCTACAGCGACGCGGTGTCTAGTGCCGTTGTTTGAGAGCCTCCGTAGCATGCTCAACGTGACCTCCAAAGTGCGCGTCATCCCGGGCAGTACTAGGGTGGAGGTCAGAGTCTCCAGCAAGAGACTATATGAGCACTTCACCTCGCTCTTAACAAGACTGCCTGAGTTCACCGAGAGTGAGAGGCGGCTGTTCATAGCCGGCTTCTACATGGCTGAAGGCGAAAAAAGCGGGAGACGCGTCAGGATGTGGAATAAAGACATACAGTTGCTCAAGCTGATAGGCAGCTGGCTGAGAGAATTCGGCATAGAGAAGTTCAGCATATACCTCGACGACAAGCGGCATGGAGTCTACGTCTTAGAGATCCCCAGCAGATACCGGCATCTGTTCTTCAACATATGGGGGTTGGAAACACCCTGTGATCTTTACTAACCTCCACGCGCCGCCCCCCGAGAGTTCCGGCGTGCATGAATGGATCAACGAGGTCCCCACTGTCCCGGCCTGGGGCCCGGCGAACCCACCTCTAGGTGCACAGTCCTGGGACCCCCGACGGGGCGAGAAGTCCCTGTGGAGCTTCACTGCAGCCTGTCGTTGCGGAGGGGCGGGGGATGCAGAGCGTAGGCAGGAGCGATGAAACGGGGCCTCCGGGTCCCGTGGATGCGGTCCTGGAACACTGCCCATTCTCCGCCCCTCCGCTAACCTGGGGGCGACCCCGGGGACAGCGGCAGGCGGGCAGTTCGGCTGGGGCGGCACACCCCTGAAAAGATATCGGGGGTGCCCTAAGCTCGGCTCAGGCGGGTCAGGACTCCGCCGTAGAGTGTAAGGGCAAAAGCCGGGCTGACTGCGCCCTTGAACGCGAGGGGCGCAGGCGGGAAACCGGGGCCTAGAGAACGCTCGTGCCCCCACCAGTGGGGGCCGGGCATGACAGAAAAGTTACCCCAGGAATAACCGGCTCGTCGCGGGTGAGAGTCCCCATCGACCCCGCGGTTTGGTACCCAGACGTCGTCTCTTCCCATCCTGGCGGTGCAGCAGCCGCCAAGGGTGGGGCTGCCCGCCCATTA
>Ga0080005_125830_pt1 | contig 23340 bp, 31 predicted proteins | sample JossMetagenome_2_FD_69208 | JGI IMG/M metagenome (GOLD analysis project Ga0080005, IMG submission 69208) | Hot spring sediment microbial communities from Joseph's Coat, Yellowstone National Park, USA - JC3_ASED (SPADES assembly) (version 2) | ecosystem: Environmental > Aquatic > Thermal springs >...
TCATTATTGAAATATAATATTGAGATGGATTATTAATATGGTAGAATTTAAATATTGAAGTTAAAATAAATACAACTCCTCCAAGAGTTATAATAAATATTGGAAGATAATATCCTATAAATAGCATAAAATTATCAAAAATTTTTCCCCTCATTTTATTATATTTGGAATTGATTGATTTGTAATATTATTAAAGCTGTTATTAAGAAAATTAAATGACTCATTTGTTGTATTATTTCCGCCTAAAAATATATTATATCCAAACAAAACTGCCAAAACTAATATAAATAATGCAATAATAATAATAATTACCATATCTATTGCTATATTATTTTTCATATATATCTAAAAAATCTCATCAATTATAAATTTTATTCAAAAACTTTCTTTTTATAATAATATAGAATTATACCAAAATTAATAATTAATATTCCGTCTACTGTAGAACAATATAAACATATTGAATGAATTAAAAATAACATTAAATATAATGAAAATATTACAAATATAATACCAACTAATCTATATAATAAATTATAAATTATCTTCAACTTTTTCTTATACAATAATAATATCAAAAATATATCAATTATGAAATATGCAATTACATATATTTCTAAAGGTATTCCAAACAATTTTGAATATGGACTTCTTATTACATTTTCACAATTTATTGGGGTATTATTAATAGAACAAAATAATGGTAATGAACTATTTATTAAAACAACATATGATAAATAAATATATATAATTAAACCTATTATTGAGAATATTGTTAATAATAATAACCTTTTATCAAATTTTAGATCCATAAAGATAAATAAAAAACAATATTTATAAATTTTTGAATAAATAAACAAAAATGAAAGAAGATTATTATTTATCATTTGAAAAAGAAAAAATCATTGAAAAAATAAAATTGGAAAATGAAGAACCATTATTTATTATTAATTACAATCCATTTATATATTCATTAAGATATACATTTCCATTATATTTAATTTTTTCTATATATTTTGTTACATTCTTAATTTCAGAATATTATAATCCAAATATTTTATCTTTATTTTTATTATTTTTTATTATTTCAATTGTATATTATATTGCATTTAAATATTATGAAAAGGCAAAGAACCATTATATAATATTTACAAATAAGAGATTAATATTGATTGAAAATGAAAATATAAGATCAATAGAAAATTCATATATAAATAATATAGAAATATCTCAAAGTTTATATGAAAAGATTAGAAAATTATATACAATAAAAATTTATACACATACATTTTTATTAAATAAAAATGTAAGTTTAACAATTGAATTACCATTAATTAAAAAGGATGATATGATAAAATTAAGGGAAATTATTTTAAATAATTTACCTAAGAAGCCTGAACAGGAGAAACCTGCTCCTTAAATTTTTCTAAATGTGCTGGATGAACAATTATAATTTTTTCTTTTCCTTTATCATTTACTAAAACTTCATAACATTTTCCTCTCTTTCCTAATATCTTTCCAACCATTCCATGATATTTTGGATGAGGCATTGTTTTATTATATGATGGATCAATCTTTATTACAACTTTATCATTTATATTAAATTCTTGTAATATTTTCCTTATCTTTATTTTACCATGTTCCCTTATATGTAATGATAACTTATCCCTTGTTTTTCTTCTAGAACCCTTTCCCTTTCTTGCAGTCATTAAATTAAAAGTTCATGATATATTTTTAAATAATATTTAAAAAGATATATAAATGGAAGTACTGAATAAAAAGCTTATAACACCTGCAAATGTTAAAAATATATTACTAAAAAATAAAGAAAAGAGAAATTTATTATATGTAGAAGAAAGAACATTAAAATTCCTTAATGATACATATAAATTAGATGAAAATCAGGAAAAAGAAATATTAGAAGAATTAAAAGATATAAATTTACCTGATGAAGTAAAAATACAAATATTAGAATTTTTACCAAAAAATGAAGAAGAATTAAGGACAGTATTATATACACATACTTTAAGCAAACAAGATATGGAAAAAATATTAAATGTAATAAAGAAATATGGATAAAAGAGAAGAGTATGCAATTGTAATATATTATTTGCCAGGCGGAGATCCAACAAAAAATATAAAGGAGCCAGTAGTATATACTGTTGGAAGGGATTATTTTACATTATTATTATTAACATTAAAACCTGGTGTTACAGTAAATTTATTTGAAGAATTATATATTGGAAATAAACAAAGGGATAAAGTAAGATCTATATTAAAAAGATTATCATTTGATGAATTACCTGAAATTGCAAAGGCAAATTTAGAAAAAGCAATAAGAGATCTAATAGTAAAAAATGAGAAAAAATTTGTAGATTTCTTTAATAAAGCTGGTCCATTAAATATTAGAATACATACATTGGAATTATTACCAGATATTGGAAAAGTAACTGTTCAAAAAATTATTGAAGAAAGACAGAAGAAACCATTTGAATCATTTAAAGATATTGAAGAAAGAGTAAAGGGAATTAAAAATATACAAAATATAATTTATGAAAGAATAATTAGAGAATTGTCTGGAAAAGAAAAGACAAAATTATTCACTATTTAGCCTTATATTATTTAACTTTGATTTTATCTTTAAGTATTTTTCATAATTTGTTAATTCAATATTGCTTTTTTCCTTTATATCAATTAATAATAATTGTTTCATAAATTTCTTCCATTTTCTTTTATTCATTGTAACATTTCTTAAATGAGATTTTATTAAATGTCTACTATATTGCTTACTATTTACAAATATATGACCACATAATGGACATTTATATATTTCCCTTCCATTTCTATCAATTTCTCTTATAGCATGCAGCATTTTTTATATATTTATAATAACCTTTAAAAATTATTTATTTTGAACTAAAAACATCGAATGATCAATATGATATGGTTCCAATCTTACTTCTTTTATTATTTTTAATCCATAATCTTCCAATTCTTTTCTTACTTCTTTAAATATTTCTTTTGGATCCCTAGATACATCAATTGATCTAGCTTTTACTGCTAAAAATCCATATCCCTTATTTTTTAAATAATATTCAATATTTTTAATAAATATTTTTACCTGATGTGGTTGTGCAACATCTTGATATATTAAATCAACCTTTGTAACAATATGTAAATATTCCCATGGTTTATCAGCATCTGCCAATATTCCAATAATATTTTTTCTATCATATAATATTGGAACTAAATCCCTTAATATCCTTGCAGAAACATCTACACCAAATATTAATCCATTTTTATCAATTATATCAGAAATATGTGATGCAGTTGTACCTGATGCAATTCCTAAATATAATATTTTATCACCTTTATTAATTGGTACTTCTCCAATATTTTTCTTAATTGCTGCTGCTAATTTTGATCTATTTGTAATCCATTCTCTATATTCCTCATTATTATATTTTACCAATCTTTCTCCATATACATTTTTTCCAGGCGCCAAATTCTTTGTATATAATCTTCCTTTTTCATCAATAAATATATTCTTATTCTCTTTTAATTGTTTTAATTTCATTTTTCAGATAATTCCTTAAATCTTTTATCCAATTCTTCCTTCAATTTTTGATATATTATCCTTCCACTCAAATCTGCTTTTACTGCAATAGAAATTTTTGATGCCAATGTTCTAGCCATTGCTCCTCTTCTTTTTGGAGGTAATTTTTGTAAATATGGATGATTAAATATTACACCATGTTTTGGAGGTTTTATACCTTTAGATAAATGCAAAAACAATGCTTTTTCTGCACCTAAAACTTGTATTGTTGAAGAAGGTAATAATGATAATTCCTTTAATCCACCAGCTAATAATATTAATCTTGCACCAATTTTTGGAGTAGCAATTTCTGATAAATTTGGAGCAATTTCTTTCATTAATTTTTCAATATAATCTTCCAAATTTTTTCTTAAATCATAAAGTTCCTTTATTTTTAATGATATTTCATTCATTATTTCCAAATCTTCTTTTTCAAATATTTTTCCACCCATTGTTTTATTAATATTATATTTTTTCATTAATTCTTCCCTATTTGAATTTACAATTGTTCTTATAAATTTCTCATGATCCTCAATTTCCTGTGAAATTTCTGGAAAATATAATCCATACCATTCCCTAAATCTTTCCATAAATAAATTCAACGATTTATTTAAATCATCAAGAAAACTTATTGCTTGAATTATTATTTCATCTCTACTTATTGAATCTGATATTTGTTCCTTTAATAAATCAATAAATAATTTATTATCAATTTTTTCTTCCCCAATTTTTTCCAATGCTTTTCTTATTATACTTGTATCTTCTGTATATTTATATCCTTCAAATCTTTGCCCAATGAAAATATTATTTTCCTTTATATAATTTTTTATCTTTTCAGGTAACTTATTTTTATATATTTCTTCTAAATCTTCTAAATTTAATTCAACATCAATTTTCTTAAAATTTTCTAAATTATCATCAAATATATATAATCCATTATATCTCAATAAAATATAGCTCATTTTATTATCTTTAATGATATTCTAAATCCTTTTGATGGAATTTGCATATTTATAAAGTAATTTTTGAAAAATCTTTCATCATTTGCAACATCTAAAAATCTTCTATATATTCTTAATTGATATGTTTCATATATTTTTGTACCTCTCTTTCCTAATGTTCTCATAGTAGGTATTCTAATTATTTTTGTTGGTAAATTAACAGGACCCCTCTTTTCAATACCCAATTGTTCAATTATTTTTAACAATTGATTAGTAAATTGATTCATTGTTTTTAAATCAGTTCCCCACATTTTAATCCTTATCATTGACATAAATTGATAATATATATTATATTTTTAAATACTTTCTACAGGTTCAATTTTCAATATATAAAATATTTTATCCAATATTTCTTTCGTTAAATATACTAGGAATAATCTATGTGGATATTTATCTTTATAATTTAATATTGGAACATTTTGATAAAATTCATTAAATGATCTAACCAGATCTATTAAATATTTATATAAATGATTTAGTTCTAATGATTTTTCAATATCATAAATTACATCCTTAAATTTAAATATATTAATAATTAATTTTTCTTCATATTTATTTAATTCATTTATTTTAAATTCTTCAGGTATTTTATCAACTTTATTTAATAATGATTTTATTCTTGCATATGTATATAAAAAGTATATTGCATTTCCCTCCTCCAAATTTAACATTTTATCAATATCAAACAATATTGTAGTATTTCTATCATATTTCAACATTTCAAGTGCTATAAAACTTTTTACTACTTTTTCAGCTTTTTCTTTATCCTTAAATTTATCATATGCAATATTATATAGTTTCTCATATAAATCATCAACATTTATATATAATCCCTTTCTTCCAGACATTTTTATATCCTCATTTATTCCAAATATTTTTGCAGTATTTCTATGCAATCTAACTAATCCATATCCATAATATATATATTTTGAATCTTTATCAATTTCTTCAATTACTCTTTTTACCATTAATTGATTATGCATTTGCTCCATTCCAATTACATTTACTGAAATTTTACATGGTTCAATTTCTTTTCCTTCATTATTTATTTCATATATATATTCTCCATTTGGTTGTTTTATATATTCTTTAAATTTAATAGCCGATCTAATTATACCATGTTTCCACATTGCATATGCAATATCCTTTGCAATATATGTAGTAGTTCCATTTGATCTTACAAGAACCTTTTCTTTATTTGAATATGCTTTATATATATCCTCCCATCTTGTTAAATCTAAAGAAATTGTATCATCCTTTTTTATCATTTTATTTTCTTCCAATACTTTTAATGCATTATCAAATAATCCATACTTTAATATATCAGATTCTCTAATAATTAAATTAAAATATATATTAAATCTCCACAATGTATTTAATTGTTCAAATAAAATTCTATCAGATATTCTTTTGGATAAATAATATACTTCATTATTCCCCTCCTCAATCATTTTTATAATATTATATTTATATTTTTCCAATTCAGGAATTATTTCATATAATTTATTAACTATTACATATATAAAATCTCCATAATAATGATCAAATTTTTCAGGAACTTCATATCCATATAAATTTTTCAATATATTCATTCTCTCCAAAAATATTTTCCTAATTTTTTCTTCATATTCTTCCTTATATAAATTTTCTCTTATTAAAAATTCTTTAATATTCTCTATTACATTCTCTAAATTGAAATCTTTTGGTTCTTCAGGTATTTTTAAATAATATATTCCCAAAATATTATCACTAACTTGAACACCAGTATCATCTATATAATTTATTACATTTACATCATAGTTTAATGTTTTAAACAATCTATATAAAGAATCTCCAATAATTGAATTTCTTAAATGACCTATATGTAATGCTTTATTCGGATTTGCAGATGTATGCTCTAAAAAAACTCTAATATTCTTTTTTTCAAAATCAAATAATTTTCTATAATTTTCTAATAATTTTCCTTTATTCAATTTAATATTTAAATATCCATTTAAAAACTTATAATCTAAAACAAATTCTTTTATTTTTTCAATTATTTCATTTACTAATATATTCGGATCTTTTCCCTTTTTTATTTCTTTAAATAATTTAATCGATATATCATAATCTAAATTTTTTGGAGGTTCAGAAAATTCTATATCATAATCTTTTAATTTTTCTCTTAATATCCACATAAAATTAATCTTTTATAAAAAATTTAAAAATGTAGAAATTGTATAAAAATTTATGGTAAAGAAAAGCCAATCACTAGCAATTAATACAATAATTATATTAATAATAGCACTTGTTGTTTTAGTCTTTGTAGTATTATATTTTACAGGTACATTTTCTAAGGGAATATCTGGAACACAAAATGTACTAAACCCAACATTAAATCAAACAAATCAAACAGGTCAAACAATAAGTAATATACAAAATCTAGTAAAAAGTTGATCTAGCTCATCCTAATCTTCTATAAGTTCATCTTTTATATAATAAATTAAAAAATGAAAAAATCTGATGCCATAGATTTTGTAATTTTTTTAATAATTGGACTTATTGTTCTAGTGGTAGTTATAATTTTTGTAGCTCCACAAACCTTTAAAATTATGTCATCTCAACAAAATTTATCAAATACATCAAATAATATTTTAAATCAAACATTTGGCAATATATCAAACAATTACAATATTTAATTTAAAACTCTTTTATATTATTCTTTAGTCGGTCTTGGGCCCGGGGGGATTCGAACCCCCGTCAATGGGTCTGGAGCCCACCGTCCTGCCACTAGACTACGGGCCCTAAAACTCTTCCTCAATCTTTAAATATCCTTTCTTTTTTAACCATTCAACTTCTGAATCTGTATATGAATATAATATATCCCCTTTTTTATCAGATTGTAACTCCCAAGGTTCTACTAATACATATGTACCCTTTTTTAACCATATATTCTTATGCATTTTCTTATTTTGCGGAACTCTACATATTCTTGTTTTTCCATCAAAACATCTTACCCTTGCATGTGCCCAACCAACAACCTCCTCAATTATTCCTATAACTTGCCTATCCTTAGGAACAGGAACCCCTTCTTCTTCGAAAAGAGACATTTAAAAAATATTATAAATTAAACATAAATAAATTACCATTCTTCTTCCTCCTCTTCCTCGTCTAAATCCCAATCTTCTTCCAAATCCCAATCCTCTTCTTCATATTCTTCCCAACCTTCTCCTTCATCCTCTTCTTTCATTCTCAGTTGCTTTACCCTCTTTTTTAGATCTTCCCAGTCCATACCCTTTATTATTATGTAAACTTTTATAAGGTTTTTCATGTATCTTCTTCACTCCTTAGTAGTATTGTTACAATATATTTTTTATTTCCACTTTTTTTATCATAGCCAAACAATTTTTTACTTAATTTTACTTTCCCATATTTTTTTAATATATTATAGTAGCTCTTTATCCTATTTTTTCCTACATATAAATATATATCAAGATCATTTTCATTTATTTCATCTACCTTTTTTATTATATCTTTATTTTTCTTTGCTATTTTTAATATTTCATCTTCAATATTTTTATTATATCCTCTTATTTGTAAAATTAGATTTGCTTTTTTAATTAAACCTTTACATCTTGGACAAACAGTATATTCATATTCAAAATTATCTATATCAAGATTATTATACCATTTATTATGATATTTTATTCTTCCACAATACTTACATATATATACTTTCTCTTTTTTCTCTTCTTTTTTATTTATTTTTAAATAACATTCATAACATAAACCATCATATAATTTTTCAACTTCTCTTCCACAGGAAGGGCATATCCTCTTCATAAATATATAACAAAAGTATATGGTATTCCTGCAATTCTTTTAATATCTTTTTCTTCAATTATTTTTTTCTCTTTTAATATATTTACAGACTCTTTCCCAACAGCATATATAAAATATATATCTTCAAAATCCTTTTCATCAATTTTTTCTTTTTCTTCTCCCTTAAAAAATTCATTTAATTCTAATACAAATTCTCCTTCCTCAAATTTTTTTCCGTATATATCTTTATCACATAAAACTAGAGCATATCCATAATTATCCCTATACTTTTTTACCAATATCATTTTAACTTATATATTACAGGACTTTCTGCACCACAGGCTAAGCATTTAATAATATATACCCTTTCCCTCTTTTCCAATCTTGTATCTAACTTTTTACATATTGGACATCTAACAAATATATCTATAAATTTATCTATCTTTGCCTTTATTTTATCAAATTCTATCCTTTTCTGTAATATTATTTTCTTATCTTCAATTTTTGATGCAACATTAAATTCCTTTTGTAAAAATTCTGCCAATAAATTTATATCTCTATTTACTATATCACAAATTGTTCCAGCATTTTCTATAGATGTCCATTTTCCAACATAATTTATTTTTGGTAATGGTATATTTATCGATCCCAACATAGATCCATGTAAAACTTTTATACTACTTAATTTCTTATATGCTTCATCTAACATTTCTTCGTATGTTGGTATCATATAACTTTATATTTTTCTGGAGAAGATTCATAAATCTCTCCAGCAGATAATAAATCCATTATAATATTTAATAATTTTTCTTCACTTATATCAAAGAAGTTTTCTATGTCTTTTAAAGATACCCCATCACCTTTATCATTATCTCTTATATATTCTAAAATTTGTTTTCTTAATTTTACTTCCTCAGGTAATTCTTCATCATATTCTTCATTATATATTTCTTTTTTTACTTCTTTTTCTTTAACATTATCCTCACCACTCTCTTTTTCTTCCATTTTATTTTCTTTATTAATTTTCTTTATATTTCTTTTCATTTTTTTAATGAAAAATTTTCTCCATATAATTTCATCATCTTCATTTAATATACTTATGTATCTTGCAGTTACAGAAAAATTATTATTATATTCTGAAACTTTTCCTAAAATTAGTAAAGTATCAAATAATTTAATATTATATATATCAAATAATACAACATCAAAAAATCCGAATGTATCTAATAATTTTAACCTAATTAATTTCTTTTCTTCTTGTATATCTATTACTTTTCCAATTAAACTTACTTTTTTATCTTTATAATTCTTTAAATCTTTTGAAAATATTGGCAAATACATATTTATATAGCTTTATATCTCTTATCTCCAGATTCATATATATATCCTTCCTTTAATAATTTCTCAATTGTTTCTTTTACTTTTTCTTCTTCCAAATTATATTTCTTAGATTCATTTAATATTTCATTCAATGGAACACCATCAGGAAAATCTTTTTGTAAATCTTTTATTATATCCAATACCTTTGATAATTTTTGTCTTTGTGTAGAAGAAATTCCAGACATTATTATATCTATATCTAATCTATTAGTTTCTGGATTTATTCCAACTTCTTTCAAACTATATAATAATAATTCTTTTGCAAGATTTACATCATCTTCAGTAACTACTGGAGATAATCTTATTTTTGCAGAAGCTTCAGCTATTCTTATTATTGACATTAATTGTCTTGTAGTTATTGGTATTGTATCTTCCCCAGAACTGGATCTTAACTTTATATAGAAATCCTTTACAATATCTAAAGCTGCAGTTGTCCATTGAGGTTCAATTTTCTTTGCATATATTATATATTTTCTTAATAGATCTTTATCCAATGGTGCTTTCTTTTCTTCTTTCAAACCTTTCAATAGTTCATCAACAATTGCTTCATCCTGTTGAGGATTTGGTTCATCTATAAGAACAAATATTAAATCAAATCTATTAATAATTGTTGGTGGTAAATCTATTTGATCAACTATACTTTTCATCTTATCCCACCTTCCAAATTTTGGATTTGCAGCTGCCAAAATTGATGTTTCTGTCCTCAATGTTGCATGAATATTTGCTTTATCAATTGTTATTGTTTGTTGTTCCATTGCTTCATGTAAAGATTGCAATTCCTCTGTAGATAATTTATCAAGTTCATCAATACATACAAGTCCTCCAGAAGTTAATACCAAAGCTCCAGCTTCCAATACCCATCCACCTTTAAATATTTCATCCCTTCTAACAGATGCAGTTAAACCTACAGAAGATGATGTTACTCCAACTACATATTTTGATTTTGGAGCAATTTCTGATACATATCTCAATAATTTTGATTTTCCTACACCAGGATCTCCTAAAATTAATATATGTATATTTTTTCTTTCATCAACACTTCTTCTTCTTTTTCCACCAGATACTAATTGTAATGCAATTGCTTTTTTAATTATTTCATAATGCTTTCCATATAAACCTGGAGCAACCGAACTTGCAATTAAATTTAATACATCTGCAGATTTTGCCAATTCTTTTATTTTTCTTTCATCTTCTGGAGATATTGATATATCTTCAACATCTTTATCTACAGGTTCAATATAAATTGCATCTATATATAAATCTAATATTGCTTTTAAATTTGAACTTTTCAATTCTTTTACAATTCCATATATTTTTACCCTTATTCCAGGTAATGTTTTTCTTTCCATCCTAGGTTCACATAAGTCTTCCTTTAATATTACAGTAATTTGTGCAGGTTGCTCTCCCTTTTCAATTTGATCTGCAGGTTCTTCAATTAATAATCTTTGTATATCTATTGTTTCATGATCTGTTTCAATAAATTTTCCTCTTGTACCGCCACATACAGGACATTTCTTTGGTTTTTCTATTACAAAATTCTTATTTTCAACCCAAAATTCTCCACCACAATCTTCATGTAAATACTTTGTTTTTATAATAAAAGGCCTTACTTCTGAAGATATTTTTATTATACCCTCAACCTGTATTAATTTATCCTTATGTTCAGATCTAATATCCCTTATCCTTAAATATCTTAAACTTTCAGGAAGGTTTTTTATCCTTACTTTTACCTTTCTTTCTAATCTTTCAGAAAAATATATGCTAAGTTGTTCTAGAAAACTTTCTGTTTTATTTAATAGGAGATCTAATTGTTTATTATTTAAATATGATTTTATTTTCTCATAATCTAATACAATAGATTTTTCTTCTTCCTTAATAAATTTTTCAATTTCTTCTTTTGAAGCATCAAAAATTTGTCCTAAAAATCCAGAATCCAAAATTTCAACTTCCTTTGTACTATCCATATATATTATATTAGAAAAAACGCATATAAGAAAAGATATAAAAAATTAATAAGTGAAATTATGTATAAGGGCCCGTAGCTCAGAGGTGGAGCGCCGGCCTTATAAGGCTACGCTCCTAAGAAAGCCGGAGGTCAGGGGTTCGAGTCCCCTCGGGCCCATAAAAACTTAGAATTATTTAAAATAAAATAAAATTAAAAAATTTACTTTAATTGTATCTGCTTTTCTTTTACACTTAATACCTGTCCAATTCCAATTGTTTTGTTCATATCTCTAATTGCAAATCTTCCCAAAGATGTGTTTGGGAAATCTTCAAATCTTTCTACTACTAATGGTTTTGTTGGTACAAACCTTACAATTGCTGCATCTCCTGTCTTTAAGAATTGTGGATTCTTTTCAACTTCCTGTCCAGTTCTTGGATCTATTTTTGATTGTATTTCTACAATTTTACATGCTACTGCTGCAGTATGTATATGTATTACTGGTGTATATCCTACAGCAATTGCAGATGGATGATATAATACATAAATTCTTGCAGTAAATTCTTCTGCTAATTTTGGTAATGGTTCTCCTAATTTTCCACATACATCTCCCCTTAATATATCACCGCTTTCAGGTCCTTTAACGTTAAATCCAATATTATCTCCCGGTAATGCCTCATCTAATCTTTCATGATGCATTTCTATTGATTTTACTTCACCTACAACACCATTTGGTTTCTTTGATGGCAAGAATATTACTCTATCACCAGGTTTTAGCCTTCCAGATTCTACCTTTCCAGTTGGTACAAGTCCTACACCTTTAATATTATATACATCACCAATTGGGATTCTTAATGGTTTATCTACCAATCTTGGAGGTTCATCCAATAGATCAAATGCTTCATATATTGTTGGACCATTATACCATGGCATTTTTTGTGATTTTTGTGTTACATTTTCATCTGATAAGAATGCAGCAATTGGAACAATTGCCTTTATTTGTTTTTCAGTATAACCAATCTGTTTTGCTAATGTTAGTACCATATTCTTTACTTGCTCATATCTCTTTTGATCATAATTTACAGCATCCATTTTTGATATTGCAATAATAATTTGTTGAATTCCCAATGTTCTTAATAATAATAAATGCTCTCTTCCCTGTCCTTCTGGACTTAATGCAGTTTCTGCTTCACCAGGTGCTGCAGAAACAACTAATATTGCAGCATCAGCTTGCGCAGTACCGCTGATCATATTCTTTATAAAGTCTCTATGACCTGGAGCATCTAATATTGTTAATACATATTTCTTTGCAGGTATCTTAATTGCAGCTACATCAATTGTTACCCCTCTTTTTCTTTCTTCTATTGATTTATCTAATAAGAATGCTAAATATTCTGATTCCTTTCCAAATTCCTTTGCTATATTTTTTAATTCTTCTAATACTTTCTGATCTATTAAATTCAAAGATACCATTAGCCTTCCTACTAATGTTGATTTTCCATTATCTACATGCCCTACTACTACCAAATTAATATGTGGTTTTTCTCTTGCCATTTAAGATTATATTTATAAAAAAATTTATATATAATTCAGCCAGATACTAAAGGCTGTAATACACTATTAAAGAAATTATATGGTAAAGCACCTGCAAATTCAAACATTATATAATTATAATCTGGAGTTGTATACACTGAAGGGCTTAATCCATATTGTTTTAATTGATTTAATATACTATTAACTCGTTGAACTGTTTGATATGTAATAGAAGATGTTTTTACAGCTATTATAAATGTTGGAGTTCCTCCAATTCCATATGTATTCATATCATAATTTTCTTCATTATATATTTGATAATAATATTCTGAACTATTTACACATGATTCTATTTTATTAACATCCAATCCTAAAGCCTGAGCCTCTTTATTAAATTCATTGTATACATCTTGTTGGCTTGGCAAAGTATCCCATGATACTCCTTGCATTTGATTGTACCAAGTCCAATTTGCAAATTCTTCCCATGTATTAAATCCGTATAATTCATATACACATGTTAAATATTGTGATGATATATTTGCATATGGATGTATTTGATATAATGGGAAATCTACATATACCCATGCTATTTTTCCATTATCTATATAATTTTGCTTAATTTGTGGAAATGTTTGTAAATAAAACATATCACAATATGGGCATGCATAATCTGAGAATTCATATACAATAACATTTACATTATTTGGATTTCCATATACTGGATCTATATTTGTAATATTTGGTAATGGAACCTGCTGTAATGTTTGTAAATACATTTGCAATTGACTTGAAGAACTACTAGATGATCCATATATTTTTATATTTGATATTGAATTTGCTAAAATATATGATCCTAAAACTACTGAAACTGCCAATACTATAAATCCTATTATTATTGACTCTCCCAAACCAAGATTAAACTTCCCTTCTTTCCTTTCATTATTTTCTTCTTTTTCATTCTCCATTCAAAATATTTTAATAAAAGATTTTTATTTATTTAGATTCTTTACTTTCAAGTAAATAAAATATTCCCATTATAAATGGTATTACTGATAATGTTTTTGAGTAAGTTAATATATAAGTTAAAATTCCTAACAAAATTATTATCCCAAATATTATCATATCTTTCCTATTCATAATCATTATTGTAAGAAAACATCTTATATATCTTATTTTAAATATATAAAATTATGCCAGAATATCGGATCTATGAACATGAATTGGAATAGAAATATAGAAGAAGAGATAAAGAAATTTTGGAAGGAAAATTATATATATGAAAAATGGATTTTAAAGAATGAAAAAAATAAAAGATATATATTTTTAGAAGGTCCTCCATATACAACAGGTTCTCCACATATGGGACATGCATATAATAGAACAATTAAGGATATTATATTAAGATATTATCAAAAGAAAGGATTCAATGTATGGAATCAGGCTGGTTTTGATATGCATGGATTACCAATTGAAGTAAAAGTTGAAGAAAAATTAAATATTAGGGATAAAAGAGAAATAGAGAAAATTGGTGTTGACAAATTTATTAAAGAATGCTTTAATTTTGCATATGGATCAATGAATGAATTTACAAAATTCTATGAAGATATGGCACATTGGCAGGATATAGATAATCCATACTTACCAATTAAAAATGAATTTATTGAAAAAGTATGGGAAGCCTTGGCAAAAGGTTATGAAAATAATTTAATATATAAAGAAAAGAAACCTGTTTGGTGGTGTCCTCATTGTCAAACATCATTATCAAAACAAGAAATAGATTTGGGATATGAAGATCCTTTATATAAGAAAGAAACATCAAATGCCATTTATGTAAAATTTAAATCTAAAGATATGGAAAATACATATTATATAATTTGGACAACAACTCCCTGGACATTATTATATAATTTAGGTATTATGGTAAATCCTGAATTAAAATATGTAAAAGTAAAAGTTCCAAAAATATATGTTGAAGAATTGGAATTAGATTATAATAATCATAAAATTATAAAAATGAATATTAAAAAAGAAAATGATTATGAATATTGGATTGTTGCAAAAGATGTATTAGAAAAATTAATGAGTAAATTAAATATTGAATATGAAATAGTAGATGAATTTTATGGAAAGGATCTTGAATTTAAAGAATATGAACCTTTATTCTATGATGAATTAAAAGATTATATAGAAAAGTTTAAATCTGAAAGCAGTGGAGTATTTAGGATTTGGTTATCAAAAGAATATGTAAATACACAGGAAGGTACTGGTTTAGTTCATTCAGCTCCAGGTTGTGGTTTTGAAGATTATGAAGTTGCTAAAAGATATAATGTCCCTCCATTTAATACAACAGATGAAACTGGAACTATTTTAAATATAAAATATTTTGAAGGATGGATTGCAAAGAAAGATGATTATAAATTTATATTGGAAGTATTAAAGAAAAAAGCTTTATTATATTTTGAATGGTATGAACATGATTATCCAATATGCTGGAGATGTAGAAATAGAGTAATTGTTAGATCTCCAGAACAAATATTCATTAATATATCTTCAATAAAATCAAAGGCATTATTAGATATTGAAAATATTAATTTTATACCTAAAGCAGCAAAAAATGCATTTATAAATACTGTAAAATCCGCACCTGATTGGGTAATATCTAGACAAAGATATTGGGGAATTCCAATACCAATGTGGGTTGATAAAAATGGACATGTAAAATTTGTTAGAAATATTGAAGAATTGGAAAAATTAACTGGATATAAATTTAAGGAAATAATAATAGTAGTAAAGTTTACAGATTATGCTGAAAAATTATTGCAAAGATATTTTAAAGAAAATAAAATATATTATGAAGATGAAATAAATGATATAAATAAATTATATGAGATATTTAATAAATATGAAAATAAATCTATAGTAATTGTAAATAAGTTTAAATATGATATATTAAATCAAATAAATGATCTATACTATGTAAGAACATATGGATCAAGAGATTATGAAATAATATATCTATATAATTATAATTTACATAGACCATATGTAGATAAATTTACATTTAAATGCGAAAAATGTGGAGAAGAAATGAAAAGAATTCCAGATATATTAGATGTATGGGTTGATTCTGGTTCAGCAACAGTAGCAACAGACACATATCCTGTAGATTTTATAACAGAAAATTATGATCAAATTAAAGGATGGTTCTATTCTTTAGCAATGATAGGAGAATTATACTATAATGATATACCATATAAAAATGTATATGTTGGAGGATATGTTTTAGATGTATATGGAAGAAAAATGTCAAAATCTTTGGGAAATGTTATTTCTCCATATGATATAATTAATAAATATGGGGCAGATACTATGAGACTCTATTTAGGATCAATTGTAGAAGCATATGAAGATATAAAATTAAAATGGGAAGATATAAAAGTTAAATATCAAATATTAAATACATTATTAAATATTTCAACATATTTAGAAGAATATTCTAAATATTATAATATAAATCCCGCAAAAATAAATGTAGAAAATTTAAGATGGGAAGATAAATATATGTTACATTTCATAGAAAAAAGCAAAAAAGAAATATACAATGCATTAGATAATTATTTAATATGGAAAGCTGGAAGAATATTACAAGACATGATATTAGAATTATCAAGATTTTATATAAAAGCAACAAGAGAAAGAATAAAGAGAGAACCTGATAAAGTATTATTTGTAATATATAAATCTCTATATAACATAATAAATATTGGATCTATTATAATTCCATTTATTTCAGAATATATATATCAAAAATTAAGAAATTTATATAGATTGGAAGGAGAATCAATAATATTAGAAGATCTACCAAAGGTTGAAGAACAATATATAGATGAAAAAATAGAAGAAGAATATAAACTATTTAATACAATTGTCGAAAATGCATTAAAATTAAGAAATATGCTAAATATAAATATAAGAAGACCATTAAAAACACTATATTTATATAAAGAAGATGGAAATATTTTATTTGATATTCTAAATAATTGTGATATTGTAGAATTATTAAAAGATTATCTAAATGTAAAAGAAATAAAGATTGATAATGTAGAAAAGGATTATGTAAATGCACAATCCGATTATGGAATTATAAAAATAGGATTTGATACAAAATATTATCCAGAATTGGAAGAAGAATGGCTATATAGGGAAATAAGAAGAAGATTACAAGATATAAGAAAGGAAAACAAATTAAGAAAAGGTCAAAAAGCAAATATAGAAATATATGCTGATGAAAAACTACTAAATATAATAAAGAAATATAAAGACATGTTAGAAAAAGATACTGATACTATAATAATAATAAAGGACTCTAATGAAGGTCTAAACAATGTAGAAAGAATATATGAAATGAACATATTTTATAAGCTAAATATTTTATAAGTTTTTATTAAATTTATTAAAAATGGTTACATGGGAGATTTCGAATGCCGTTGTTACAATATATTTTAATGTAAAGTTGCCATTAGATAAAATCGCAAATTTAATTCCTTATGCTCAATACGATCCAGAAACATTTCCTGGATTAATTATACCATTAAAAGAAGGTGGAAATAAAGAAGAAAATGTTAAAGCATTAGTATTTAATAGTGGAACAATAAATATATCTGGAATAAAAAGATTAGAAGACATAGAATATGTTGCAGAAAAATTAAGAGAATTATTTAAACAAATTGATATAGAATTACCAAAAGATTATAAAATAAAGGTACAGAATATTGTTGTAAATGGAAAATTTGATTATGATAATATAGATATAGTAAGATTAGCAGATGAAATACCGGATTCTCAATATAATCCAGAAGCTTTCCCAGCTGTCACTGTAGTATTTGATGTAGCTGAGAATTATAGAGTAAAATTTAATGTATTTAAAAATGGAAAATTTGTATGTCCAGGGTTAAAAGGTGAATTTAATAGTTTTGATGAAATTAAAAAACACGTAGATTATGTATTAAATTCGTTCCAGGAAAAAGTAATAAAAAAATATGCAAAGAAATAGCTTATAAATATATTTCATTATAATAGAACTATGACTGAATCATCTGGAACAACAATTGTTGCAATAAAATTTAAAGATGGAGTATTAATTGCATCAGATAGACAAACAACAGCAGGAATGATGGTATATCATAAGAAAACACAAAAATTATATCAAATTACTGATAATATATTAATGGGGGCTGCCGGTTTGGTCGGTGATATTCAAACTTTAGTAAAAATATTACAAGCAAACCTAAAATTAAAATATTTAAGATCAAAAAATGAACCAACTGCAGAAGAAGCTGCAAGTTTTCTAGCATCCCTAATGAATTATTATAAATGGTTCCCATTCTTTTCAGAAGTAATAATTGTTGGAAAAGATAATGATGATTACCATATATATTCAATAGATGAAGCTGGAGGATTAGAAAAATTTGATGACTTTATATCTACAGGTTCCGGAATGGTATTTGCTCTAGGTGTATTAGAAACAGAATATAAAGAAAATATGAGCGAAGAAGAAGCAAGAGAATTAGCAAAGAAAGCAATATCAGCTGCTATAAAAAGGGATTTGGGATCTGGATATGGTATTGAAATATGGACATTAACAAAGGAGGGATTGAAGAAAGAACTTTATGAGGTAAAGGAAGAATTACAGAAAAAATAGTTTTTTAAATTTATAATTAATTATAAAAGGTATTTACATTATTTATGATGAATATTAAGGAAGAATTATTAAAAGAATTCCAACCAAAGGATATAAATAAGATAATCTTTGAAGGACCAAAGATAGTTATATATGTAAACAATGTAGATTTATTTATAAAAGGAATTGAAATAGGAAAAAATCTAGCACAAAAATATAAGAAAAGGATTGAAATAAGGATAAATCCAAAATTATTAAAGGGAGAGGAATATATTAAAGAAAAAGTGAAAGAAATATTAAATGGAATAAAAATAAAAGATATATATCTTGAAAAACATAGATCTGTATTATATATTGAAACATATGAACCTGAAAAAATTGATTTAAATTTAATTAATAAATTAAGAGAAGAAACACTATGCAATATTATAATACAAAGGGCTCCATTAAAATCTTCAAAAATAATAAACGTTATTAGGACATATTTACATAAAAATTCTTTATATAAATCTGAATTTTTAAATAAAGTTGGAGAAAAAATATTGGAAAGAAAACCACAAAGATTAGATCATTATAGGATTGTTTTTTTAGGTGCTGGAAGGGAAGTTGGAAGATCTTCATTTTTATTACAAACAAAAGAAAGTAATATTTTATTAGATTGCGGATTAGGTGCAGGAAATTATTCAGAAGATAGATATCCAATATTAAATATTCCTGAATTTGATATACAAAATTTAGATGCTGTAATTATTTCACATGCCCATTTAGATCATGTTGGATTTGTTCCATATTTATTTAGAATTGGATGGAGGGGACCTGTATATTTGACAGAACCAACAAGAGATGTTGCAGCTTTGGTTTTATTAGATTATCTAAAAGTAAGTAATAAACAGAGTAAAAATCCTATATTTACAACAAAAGAAATTAAATTATTTTTAAAACATTCTATTACATTAAATTATTCTGAAGTAACTGATATAACTGGTGATATAAAAATATCATTCCATAATGCAAATCATATAATTGGATCTTCAATGGTTCATATAAATATTGAAGGAAAACATAATATATTATATACTGGAGATTATAAATTTAATAAAATTCCTTTATTAGAAAGACCAAATACATTATATCAAAGATTAGAAACATTAATAATTGAAAGCACATATGGAGGATTTAATGATAAACACCCATCAAGAGAAGAAACTGAAGCATTATTCATTCATGATATAAAGGAAACAATTGAAAGAGGAGGAAAAGTATTAATACCAGTATTAGCAGTTGGAAGGGGACAGGATGTTTTATTAACATTATTAAATGCAATCGAAAATAAAATGCTACCAGAAATAAATATATATTTAGAGGGAATTGTTTGGGAAACATCAATGATTCATACAGCATATCCAGAATTTTTAAGTAAAGAAATTAGGGAAAAAATAGAATCTGGAAAAAATCCATTTGAAAGAGAAAATGTAATAAGGGCAAGTAAAAAAGAAAGAGAACAAATTATAACATCTAATGAACCCTCAATAATAATTGCAACATCTGGTATGATGCAAGGAGGTCCTATATTGGATTATTTTAGTTATGCTGCAGAAGATGAAAAGAATTTATTGGCTTTTGTTTCATATCAAGCACAAGGTACTTTAGGTAGAACAATATTGGATGGACAAAAAGAAATTGTATTAAATGATAGAAAAATAAATATAAAAATGAGAATAAATAAATATGAAGGTTTTTCAGGTCATGCAGATCATTTTGAATCAATATCTTTTATTAAATATTTAAGACCAAAACCAAAACAAGCTATAGTAGTACATGGCGAAATTCCAAAACCATATGAATTAGCATGGAAAATATATAGAAAGTTTGGAATATATTCATATGCACCAAAGAATGGTGATATAATTAGATTATAAAATTTTTTTAAAAGAAAAATAAATGAAATATAAATATATTGCAATTGAAGGAATTGATGGATCAGGGAAAACAACAATTGCAAATTTGTTATATAATGAATTATCTAAAAAGTATAATAAGATAATATTGATGAAAGAGCCATATGATAAAGATTTATCTAAAAAAATAAAGGAAATAATTTTAAAAGAACATGAAAAAAATTTGGATTATGGATATTTACTAGCTTTATTATTTACTGCAGATAGAAGTATAAAAAACATTGATTTAAAGAAATATTTAAATGGAGGTTATATTATTATTTCTGATAGAAGTATTTATTCTTCATTTTCTTATCAAATTTTATATGAAGGAATAGATATTGAATGGTTAAAATGTATATCAAAATATATAATTAAGCCCGATATTACTTTTGTATTAGATATTGATCCAAAAATTGCAATGGAAAGAATAAATTCAAGGGGTAAAAGTCTTACAAGTTATGAAAATATTGAATTCTTAAAAAAAGTAAGAGAGAACTTCCTAAAATTAAAGGAAATATTTCCAGAAGATAACATAATTTATATCAATGGGGAAGAGAAACCTGAAGATATATTGAATAAAATATTAAATATAATAGAAGGATAATAAATTTTTGATAATTTTACTATATATTATATTTTTCATATTGCTCAGCTAACTGCCTTTTATTTTCAAAATATAAGCATTTTTCTTTTATTAATAAGTCAACTGATGAACGTAGCTCAACCATTTTTCCACATACTCTAATTTTATATTCGCCAGTTAATATATTATATTTTATCTCTGCTTCACGTATATCAATACCTTCTAGATATGATTGATTTTTTAAAAACTCAATAGAAAAAGCCAATCTTTCATCTTTTTCTCTCAATTTTTCTAAACTATGTAGAGCATCTGTTTCTCTTTCATATTTTTTAATATTCATTTCCTCTATATTATATGTTTTTTTATTCATAATTTCTCCTTTTTTTAATTCTAAAACTAGCTTTTCACCTTCAATAGTCAATATACCCTCCAATCTTCTTATAATTTCTATATTTTTTCCTAAAGAAGGTTCCTTTGAATATACAGTTCCAATATATTTAATAGTTATTGAATCATAAGATTGATCTTCTATAACAGTATTTTTTATTTCTCCGTCAAGAAGGTAATTTATTAATGTATTTGATAAAATATCTGAAAATTTTATGATTTCATCAAGATTTTTATTATATTCGCTTTGAAACATTTTTTGTATATCTTCTAACATTATAATATTTTTTATAAAAAATTTTATAAAAAACATATTGTCAGAAAATCAATAATCTTTAAATTAAAAACCTAAATATTTAATTATTTTAATATAGCTAATCAATAAATTATATAATTCAGAAAAATTAAGGAAAGAACTAAAAAATATGTAAAAACCAAAAGAAATAATTATAGAAAATATTGCATCAGATAACCAGTGTTTTAAAGTAATAATTCTTATTATTGGAGCTATAAATACTAAAATGTTTCCTGTTATTATAAAGGATAATGTTGCAATAACAGTATGCTCACTTGGAAAAGAATGATTTTCATAGACTAATATAGCAAATCTTTTATCAAAATAATAATATGGTCTTTTTCTATTAACTATTAATTTTAACAAATAAGTTATTGCTGTAGATATAATAAAAAGAAAAATATAACTAAAATTAATTAAAAATATTATATAAAAAACAAAAGATATGTTTATTAAATATGAAATTGCATCAATTACATAAACAAGATTTAATTTATCTCTTAATTTATTGTAAAAAAATTCAGATATTTTGTAATCAATCATAAACATTTTATTGAAGAACATTAAATTCTTGTCCATAAATTTTTTATATGAATCGCAACTTTTTTGTAATTTATAGTTCATTCAACAATATATCAATTATATTTCTAAGAGAGAATAACTCGTCACAATCTCAAAGTAAGATATAAACTAAAAACTACATTTTAAACTGGCTTCCTGGATAATTTGAATATCCTGGGAATTGTTGTCCCTGATAATATGGATATCCTGGATAATACTGTGGTAGCATACGCTGTCTCATCATTTGTTGCCTTTTATAATTCTCTGCTATTTGATTTAAACTCTTTTGAACTAAATATGGCATAACTATACCTAGGAAGTAGAATAATAGAAAGTACAATACTACATTATTTTTCCTAGTAACATAAGCCCATCCTTTTGTATATCTATATAACCAATATATATTTACTATTGGTATGAAATATAGTATAAATGATGGTATATCTGCTCCTAATTCTTCTAATTCCTTTTTTGTCTCATATAACCAATATAAAATATATATTCCAAATGTTACAAAACCCAATATATAAATAAGAAGTATATTTCTTTCTTTTGGTGGCATTTAATTTTTAGTTTTACTGTTATTTATAAATTTTATTAATTACTTTTTAATTTTCTTTTATTTAGATAATCTTTAATAAA
>Ga0080005_118976_pt1 | contig 23271 bp, 21 predicted proteins | sample JossMetagenome_2_FD_69208 | JGI IMG/M metagenome (GOLD analysis project Ga0080005, IMG submission 69208) | Hot spring sediment microbial communities from Joseph's Coat, Yellowstone National Park, USA - JC3_ASED (SPADES assembly) (version 2) | ecosystem: Environmental > Aquatic > Thermal springs >...
TAGGATCTGTAGATATTACATAGCGTTTATTTGATATATGCCCTCATTATTGTACATTAAAATGTCTTCGACAATTAGACAATATTGCGTGAAAATTTTGATATGAAAGCTTTTTATAAGCTTAATACTTATGATAATGTATCTAAGGAAGATCTTTATAGATAGGGCTAGATACAATAGCGAAAACGAATACTGCCCCACATGTCACAAAAAGATCTATTGGCCTGAGAAGTATAGAGAGAAAAAGTTTTACAAAGACTATGTAAGACAACATGGTCAAAACGGTTGGACAAGAAAAGTCGTAGAATGTCGTATTAATAGACGCTAAGGAGGGCTCTATAAATTGAGAATATCTAAAGAGAATGTTTTCGTGAAAATGATCATATTTGATATAAAGAACTCATGTTAGTAAGTTCTATAAAGCTCAGTATAACATTGGTTGAAGTATTTCTTAATAAATGCTAGTTATAATAGATCAATGTTCTATCTTTCTTTTTTAATTTTTTATATAATGAGAATATGTCGGGTGGTTTTATAGGAGGTTTCGTGTTGAAATCTGAAGATGATGTCTTGGATCTATTGACGGGGCTTGGTTTGATGGGTGCTGGTGGTGGAGGATCTTTTGAGGTGGGTAGGAAGCTTTTGCTTAAAGATATTGAGATAGGCTCTTTAGAGGTTAGAGATGTTAATGATGTTTCTGATGATCAGCTTGTTGCTGTTGTTTTTAGAATGGGTTCTATGGCTCCTATGACTGAGGAGAAGAAGAGGCTGTTAGAGAGACTGAGTCTTCGCAGAGTATTTTTAGATGAGAAGTTTCCTATAATAGCCTTGTCGTTGTTAGAGAGATATTTGAATAGAGATGTTGATGTTGTTGCGGCTATTGAGCTTGGATGTTCTAATACTCCGGCTCCAATGTCTGTTGCACATGCTTTGGGCAGGATTTTTGTTGATGGAGATTTTGCTCAGAGAGCTATTCCAGAGATTACTCAGACGACGTTGTGTCTTAATAATGTCTCTCCAGCCCCTTTTGGAGTAGCTGATAGATATGGAAACACAGTCATAATAACAAGAACAGTCTCATGTGAAATGGCTGAGAGAATAGGAAAAATGTTGAGTGTGGCATCTCTAGGCACTGTCGCTATGGCTGGTTTTGTGATGAATGGGAGAAGACTGAGAGAGACTATAATACCTGGGACAGTATCAAAGGCATATGAGATCGGTAGAATAGTGAGAAGAGCTGTCTCAGAAGGCGACGACCCTGCCAAAAGACTTGTTGAAAAGGTCGAGGGGTCCTACATACTTTTCAAGGGAAGGATTGTTGATGTTGATTGGAGAGATGATCCAGAGGGGTACATGATAGGCACAACATATATAAAAGGAATAGACGAGTATAAAAATGATCATATGAAGATATGGTTTAAAAACGAAAACCATATAACATGGCTAAACGACAAACCATTTGTGACAAGCCCAGACCTGATATCACTAATGGATCCAAACGGAAACCCGATAACAAACAATGCATTAGCCAAAGACCTGAAAGTTTATGTAATAGGATTCAAAGCACACAACATATTCAGAACAGAAAAAGGACTAGAAATATTAGGACCAAAACACTTCGGATTCAACATTGAATACACACCAATTGAAAACGCGATAGAAAAAATCAAAAATTATAGACTTTGATTCAATATAAGATTTAAATTTTGAATAAAGTCTCGATCTATCTTTATCTCTTTCAGGGTATTCATGTTTTCCAAACAGATTAATTAAATAAAAACTTATCAAGTATAAGCATCATTTTACTAATTGTTTTTTAAAGTACTGGTCATTTATTAACTTTTTTGGTCATATTTATACATGACAGTGATTAAAATGGCGCGAGCTTATCTAGGTTTAGAGAGAGATAGTATAAAAGCTCTTACAGCCGCTTTATTCGGTTTTTTGTTAGATGCCTATGATCTATTAATAATACTGTCTTTACTGCCCACAATACAGATCTTATTCTTTCCTGAGCTGACTGGTGTTTTAGGTTTACTAGCAACTTATGGCACGCTGACAATTACTCTGATATTTAGACCCTTAGGATCTTCTTTATTTGGATATTATGCAGATAAAATTGGAAGACAAAGAATTCTTGTGATCACTATCACCGGTTTTGCTATAATAACTTTCTTAATGGGATTACTACCAACTCATGCACAAGCAGGAGTTTTAGCTCCTATTCTGCTATATATACTCAGAGCTGTGCAAGGAATCTTTATAGGTGGCGAATATGCTGCAGGAAATCCATTCGCCTTAGAATTTGCTCCTCAAAATAGAAGAGGTCTGGTCAGCGGTATATTAGCTGCTGCATTTGATGCAGGAGTGCTGTTGTCCTCTTTTGTAGTATATGTACTTAGTTCGACATTAACAAGTGATGCTTTCTTAAGCTATGGTTGGAGGATCGCGTTTTTCACCGGCATAATACCGGCGGCATTAGCTCTATATATAAGATTGACAGTGCCTGAATCAAGAGTTTGGGCGAAAATGAAAACACAAGCCGCTGTATCAAAAAGATCGATAAGAGAAGTAGGGCTTCTTATTGTGGCAACATCACTTTTGATGACTGGTTTCTTATATACTTACTATAGTACTGTTGGAGTATACACTACACTTGTTAAAACTTATTTGAACTATCCTATAGCAATGGCTAGTTTAGTTCTTACAGTAACTAATGGATTATTGATACTTACTCATCTAGGGGCTGGATACATGTCTGATATAATAGGGAGAAGATTAAGTTTAATAATTTTAGGCATTATCTCGATTATACTCACAATACCCACGTTCCATTTTATAACTATTATATCAGCTAATTATAATTATCTGCTCATCACACTAGCTATCATTGGCGCAATAGTTAATTCTGCATATGCGATACATGGTGCGTATGTGACAGAAAGCTATTCTACATTACTTAGAGGATTCGGCTATGGACTTTCATATGCGATCGGCTTGATTATAGGAGGATTTGCACCAATGATCTTAATATCGATAGGAGCTCTCATAGGATCTATATTCACAGCTGTTATAATAAATGTTGTCATAGGTCAACTGCTTGTTGTGATTATAGCTCTTTTGAGACCAGAGACTAGATATCTAGCTATGGAGAGGTGATGTTTATGAAATATGATCTTGTGATAACAGGAGGAAAACTAGTGATACCTAATGTAGGCGTAGTCGAGGGGGATGTGGGAGTTAAAGATGGAAAGATAGTTGCCATAGGCAGATCACTAGATCTGAATCAGGCTGAGAATGTTATTAAAGCTAACAATCTTCTTGTGACTCCTGGCATAGTTGATGCCCATTATCATATAGGCATATACAGGCCTTTGAGAGATGATGCATACAGCGAGTCTAGAGCCGCAATAACAGGTGGAGTGACTACCATAATAAGCTATTTCAGAACTGGGAGATATTATCTCAATACTAGCGGACCGTATCTAAAGATCTTTCCTGAGGTACTTAAGATGGTTGATGGAGCATTTTACACAGACTATGCATTTCACTTAGCACCTATAATGTCGATACATCTCGATGAGATGGAGATCCTGGCAAAAGAGTATGGTGTAACTTCGTTTAAGTATTGGAGGATCTATTCCGGAACAACGCTTAGAGGCGAGTATAGAAGAGGTAGAATGGAGGAGGAGTTTCTGCTCTCTGATATATCATATGATCTTGGTCTTCTCTACGAGATCATGTATAGAGTTTCAAAGCTTCGAGAATATGGTGCAAGAGTAAGTTTTCATGCTGAAGAGCCTGAACTGATCGGAAGATTTGTAAGGATCGCGAGACAAGCGTTAGCAGAAGGTAGAGTAAAGCCTTTAGAAGCTTATCATCTCTCTCGTCCTCCTGAGACTGAGGCGCTTGCAATAGCTGAGGCTATGTATCTTGCTAAGTTTACTGATTGTCCAGTTAATATACTTCATATAAGTAGTGCTTTAGGATTTAAGGAAGCTATTAGACTTCGAGATGCTTTAAATGTTGATGCAGCTTTGGAGGTCACTTTACATCATCTGACGCTTACAATAGACTCGCCGGCGCAAGTTAGAGCTAAGGTCAACCCACCTATAAGAACTAAAGATGATGTTGAGGCTTTATGGAGATATGTTAGAGAGGGCAAGGCAGATATGATTGGAAGCGATTCAGCTGCGTTAAAAAGTAGCATGAAAGATAAAGATCTTTGGGAGGCTGAGGCGGGATTCGCAGGAGCCTCTCTCTTTCTACCTATATTATATACCGAAGGTTTTATAAAAAGAGAAATACCTTTAGAGAGATTATTAACACTTGCAACTATTAACCCAGCCAAAATATATGGATTATGGCCTAAGAAAGGAAGTTTAAATATCGGGGCTGATGCAGATATAGTAGTCTTCGATCCAAATATTGAGAAGGAGGTTAAACCAGAGATCCTTAATTCTGCCCAAGATTTCACACCGTTTGAGGGGATGATATTGAAAGGCTGGCCTCTTTATGTTTTGGTCAGAGGAAGCATGGTAATGGATAAAGGAGAAATAGTGGGTAAGCCAACTGGTAAATATATTAAAAGACCTGTATGGAGATGGGGTGATTAGTTTGCCCAGGATCTTAAAAGGAAAAAATCCTGGGGCTAGTAAACTTAGAGAACTACTTGAGACTAGAGATATAATTATTGCACCTGGGGCATATGATGCTTTAAGCGCTAGACTTGTTGAAGCAGCGGGATTCGAAGCTATTTATATGACAGGTTTTGGTACTGCAGCATCAATGTTTGGATATCCTGATGTAGGATTATTAACAATGACTGAAATGGTTGATAATGCAAAAAGAATTGTTGAGGCGGTTAATATACCTGTTATTGCCGATGCTGACACTGGCTATGGAAATCCTATTAACGTGATTAGAACTGTTCAAGAATATGAGAAGGCTGGTGTTGCAGGTATACATATAGAAGATCAAGTTTTTCCAAAGAAATGTGGTCATTTAACCGGTAAAGAACTTATTCCTATGGAGGAGATGATCGAAAAAATTAAAGCTGCCAAAGATGCTAAGAGAGATCCGAACTTTTTATTGATTGCTAGAACAGATGCAATAGCTGTAGAAGGTTTTGAGAAGGCGATTGAGAGAGCTAGAGAATATTACAAGGCTGGTGCAGACATGATATTTATTGAAGCTCCGGAGAATATGGAGCAGATAGAGGCAATACCTAGAGAGCTGAAAGGCATTCCTTTACTATTTAACTGGTCTGGACCTGGAAGCAAAACGCCTCTTGTTGACATAAATACTCTGAGAAGACTTGGCTATAAATTAGTTATAGTTCCTGTAGCAACTTTGTTCACAGCGTTTAAGGCTATTAGGGAGATGCTTGAGATCATGATATTAGACGGTGTACCTTTAAAAGCTATAGATAAGATGGCTGACTTCAAAGAGTTTGTATCATTTATAGGAGTTCCTGAAGTTCAGGAGCTAGAGAAAAAATATGTTGCTAAGTCAAAAAGTAAATGATCAGACCTAAAGATTAGGAGGAGGCATTATTAAATTGGGCAAAACTATTGCTGAGAAAATTCTTGTATCACATATGATAGAGAAAGCGGCTGATGTTAAAGCTGGAGATTATATTTTAGCAAAACCAGATATAATACTTCTTAATGATGTCAGCGGTCCTGTTGCCGTTAAACAGTTTAGAAGAATAACAAATAAAGTTGCAGATCCAGATAAAGTCGTGATAGTAATCGATCATTTTTCACCTCCGCCTAACTTAGATGCGGCTTCTAATAATAAATTGCTAAGAGAGTTTGCCAAAGAACAAGGTATAAAGATTCTATTTGATATTGGAGAAGGTATTGAACATACATTACTTCCCGAGAGAGGTGTGGTAAAACCTGGGTCACTAGTGATCGGTGGAGACTCGCATACAACAACGTATGGGGCGTTTAATGCTTTTGGATCTGGATTCGGAGCTACTGATATTGCAGTTGCATTGGCATTAGGTTATCTATGGTTCAGGGTGCCTGAAAGCATTAGATTCGAGTTTCACGGCACTAGACCGCCGTTTGTCACTGGTAAAGATCTGATATTACATGTGATTCATGACATAGGTGTTGATGGCGCCACGTATATGTCTATGGAGTTTGGCGGTGAGGCGCTTAACAGATTTAATATTGATGAATATATGCATATGTCAAATATGGCGGTAGAAGCAGGTGCTAAGGCAGGCATTTTTGAACCTAATGAGGTAATAATTGAGTGGGCTAAATCTAAATACGGATCTATTTTTAACAGTTTTGTCAAGGCTGATCCAGATGCAAAATATGTTGATATCAGAAAATATGACATTTCCACTATGGAGCCGATGATCGCTAAGCCGCATTCACCTGGTAATGTCGTTCCTATATCAGAAGTGGGGGGAGTGTCTGTTAATCAAGTCTATATTGGTAATTGTGCTAATGGAACTCCCACAGATCTGAGGCAAGCCGCTGCTATACTTAAAGGTAGAAAAATAGCTGATAATGTCAGACTGATAATTGTTGCTGCAACAAGAAATATATATAAACAAGCTCTTAAAGAAGGCTTGATAGATATATTTATTGAGGCAGGGGCATTTGTGACTCACTCAACATGTGGAGCATGTGCAGGTCTTCACATGGGCTTGCTTGCGGACGGTGAGGTTGCTGTATCTAATATCAACAGGAATTTCAGAGGTAGAATGGGGTCTGCTAAAGCTGAGATCTATTTAACAAATACTTATGTAGCTGCCGCTGCTGCTGTAGCTGGTAAAATTGTTGATCCTAGGAAAATAGCCGATTGGAGTGAAGTTAAAAACTTTGTTTATGGGGCGAGAACATGATTATCGAAGGATATATTCATGTTCTGGGTGATGACGTAGATACAGATGTGATAATACCTGGTAGATATCTGATGATTACAGAACCTAGCGAGGTTGCTAAACATATTTTTGAAGGTGTTGAGCCAGATTTTGTAAAAAGAGTTAGACCCGGCGATGTAATAGTTGCCGGTAAAAATTTTGGTTGTGGCTCATCTAGAGAACAAGCTCCAGTAGGTCTTAAAGCACTTGGCATCAGCGCTATTATAGCAAAAAGTTTTGCAAGAATCTTCTTTAGAAATGCTGTTAATATAGGTCTGCCAATATTTATAGCTCCTCAAGTTGTGGACTATGTGAACTCATTATTAGAAACAGCAAATGTCATAGGCTCATTTATAAAAACCACAGATGTCAAAGCAAGAATCGATGTGGATACAGGAATTATATATATTGGTGATAAACAGTTTATGACAACCTCCATACCAAAATTTATCCAAGAAATAATGAGAAGCGGAAGCTTGATAGAATGGGCAAAAGAAAGATTAAGATCAAAGCAGATATTATGAGAAGGATATTCAAAAAATAAATTTTTTAACCTAATTTTAAAAGGAAAAGCCTAGTAAAAAGTCGTGTGAATGTATCTTAAATAAGATCATGAGAATAACAAAAATGTAAATATAAAGACAAAAATGTTCTTCGCGAAATTATGCTGCGAAATATAAATTATGTTGTTAATGTTATTAACAGAAGAGATCTCTGATGTAATATTCTTGATATATTTTTCACAAAGGCTTTTTTAAAGAGTTTCTAGAGGTATGTTCTCTCTCGATAATCAATGATGTTAGATGTTCTGTATTGTCTGTAGGTGTCAAAATTCTTGCTATTGATCTTGAGACAGTTGTTGAGAAGAAGATTTTAGCCGGAGAAATAGGTTTTATATAATCTCTCACATGGGAGAAGGATTTGATTATTATAAAGTTTTTAACAATCAAACGGCCTAACACGTTTATTGATTATTTCAGTCCTAAAATATTGCATAGATAATACCGCAATTAGCACCTAGAGATGAGGTGTCAGATAATATATTTATGTGTGTTCTTAAGATTCTTTAGATGATCTATTATCACGTTCATTAAGCTGATCAACTCTTTAGCTTCTTTATTAATACCCCCGGGCCTTAATCTAAGAGGCTTGTTTTAATCTGTATTGGAATGATCTTATGTAGTTCCGTCTCGGAGGGCTCTCAGAGAGATATAATTATTTTGGAGGCCATATTCTGTGAAAATATATGTTTTTAGATTTTACTGAGAGAGGTACTCCAAAGACGTAGTCTGCATCTATAAGTCCTAATTCTTGTGCTGCTACACCAACGCTGAACATGATCCTATTGTCAACATTCAGCATAGAAGCGATTTTTACGGCTGATCCTAAGGCTATACCCAGATTGATCAAGCTCATCACGATATCTACATCTAGACTCCATTTCTCAGGTTTGACAAGACCTGTCTTAGCCATTTTGCATCCGATAAGTACTACAACATCGCTCTCCATTATATTATTTGCATCTTGAACGAAGAAATCACCATAGATCTTTGAAAGCTCTTTCATCTTACTTGCCAAAGCCTCAAGATCTTTTTTCTCACTCAAAATCTTGACCACAATGTTTCCAATACCACGTGCCTTTGGCGCAGTTATGGCAGAAATAGTCTAAGCTTTGCTACATAAAATATCATATCTCTGATCTCTTCAGCCATTTTACAAAATACCTAGTTGTAATAGGACTACAGAGAATATATAGATGAAGATATTAAAAGAAAAGAAGCTTTGTTTCTCCCTATGTTCCTAGAGAGAGTCCATAGCTGTAATGTCTCGAGACAGCCGAAGCGATCGAGGTCGGTAAGCCCCCTATGCTCTCTGAATACTGAAAGTCTTATTTTCAGTATTGAGCTGATTACAAAAATTCTGAGGATTTTCAATGTTTCATAAGGTAGTCTATAAATCTATGGACTATCGGGATCAACACATTTTTCTCTAACCTATGAGAAAAAGATCCTCTCTCCGACCTCGAGAGAAAGATCCCTATTTTTCAGATCGGTTCCAATCTGAAACATGATTCATAAAAAGATTCTCAGGTGAAAAATCTGAGATTCACCAAATTCGCACCTAAGAATCATTGTGATCATAAGAAGTTAGTAGATAATGATCTCGGTAAGGGTCAGAAGAAAGATCTGATGAAAGGATCCTTTCGGCGATCTTTATCGAGATAATGATGAAGAATAACAGATAATACACTTAGCCTAAGATTTTAATTCTAAAAGACAAGGATCTATAATGAATTATATGTTAAGTAGCACATACGCTATTGGATTCCATGACACAGGATCATATGTGTGTAAGCATAATCTCTAGATCTTCTTCGTCAAGATCTTCCTCTATTCTTTTTCCATATATTTCAATCAGTTTATTAATCGATACTTCTTTAACTTGAATATCATATATCTTTTTTATAAGTCGTGTGGTGCCTCTTGTTATTATCCAAACCTGTTTGTTATAATCTTTAATATCATACTCTTTTTCTCTCCCAGGTTTTAAGACTCCTGCTCTCAACTGATTCACATAATTATGAATTTGTTGACTCTTTTCTTTTTCAAAGTCCTTTTCTAATGTGCAATCATATATGACAGCCAAATGCTTTCCAAAGACAAAGAATCCATCTGGCTGACCTTTCTGCTTAACATATCTATGTATATTATGTATCCCAATTAATTTTAAAAGCATGAAAACGTATTTCTCAAATTCTTGCCAATCTTTTGTAGTCAACAAAGAATAAAAGAAAGGCGAATATAAATAATGATCTGGTGAAAATATTCTTTTCAAACTCCAATTTTCCACATACCAGCCTTCTTTAAGAGAAAAATATTCATGCGGAACCTCTGCGAGAGAGATCTCTCTTTCTATATTCACCTTAAAGCGAACCTTGTCTTTCTCATCTCTAAAATCATAGACATATCCTACCCAAGCTCTCTCCGGGACTTTTGTTTCATCATTAAGTAGTTTAATTTTTATAAATAAGGTCGAAGCATTTTCTACGAGATTATTTAATACTTGTTTATCTATCAATCTTTTTGTATAAAAAGTCTCCTGATCAGGTAGATCATCCCAGTGTTTATCCCAATGAGTTATCATAATATACTTTATAGAGCTAATACCGGTCCCCCCAAATAATTTTAACTAGACTGATCTTTTAAACTTTATCATTTGAGACTAGAGTAAAGTTCTTTACATAATTTACAAGAACGATCTCTAAGGATCTTAAGATTCTGAAAACATCTAAATATTATGGAAACATTATAACAAGGAATTTTTCATGTTCGATTCATGATCTGAAAGAGACCTTAATTTGTCTATAAGATCTTTAAATAAGATCTTAGACCTCTACTTTTATTTCTATAAAAAGCTTTTAATGATATTGATTCACTTTTTGTGCTCCGAGAATTTATTTGATAAAAACAAATATTTTGTTTACCAAAAATACTGTGAGAGACTAAGACCTTTTAAAATTTTAGAAAAACTCGTCTATTATAAGCCGCAGCTGTGGAGGTACAGATTTCTCCATCATTTCGTCTGTGAGGAGAAGGATCTTTTTAATCTTCTCTCCCTCTTCTGGAGAGATCTTTCTGTTCTCAATTCTTCTAATTCTTCTCACAACATCTATAAGACCTAGATTTAGAAATATTAGAAATGCTGGAAGATTATTCTTCTCCTTCGCCTCTCTGATTTTCTCAAGAATCTTCTCGTCAGCTTTTAGCTCTGTCAATAATCTGCATATCTCCTCTGCATTAGTCATGTCGCATGATATGCACTCTACTTTTTTCTTCAGAAGATTTTCTCCTCTCATCCACATGATTTCTTCTTCGGAGGTCATGTTCTCCCCGAAAAAATAGATGATGTTTTTTGGAGGAGAGATATGTTTATTAATCTTCTTCTGTTTCTTCCATGGCTAGCGTCTTCAGCATTTTTATATAATCTCTGATCTGATCCACAAATATTTTAAGGCCGTAGACTGTCTCAGGATCTTTTCTTATCAATCCTGAGAGCACTTCTATAACAATATGTGTCATAAACATGAGAAGATTATGAAGATCTTCATAAGTCTCTTCGCCATAGACAATCTTTATATTATTCTCAAGATCTTCATGAGTAAGTATGTGAGCTCCCACGCCCTCGTCCCCCAGACTTCTTCTCCTAGTGAATATTATCAAGGCTAGGACCTCTTCATCTTCTCTCAAATGTTCTAAGGCTTCTCTCAGAAATTCTTCAGAGGAGGACATACGATCCCCGAAAAAAGAAATATTTTGAGAGATCAGAGGGAATATCTCTTGATAAATCTTATGCTGTGAGACATGTTTTTATTCTTTGAAACATCTCATCTCCTTCAGAGCGTATTCAATGCTGTAGTCGCTAACTACGACTGTCTTCTCATACTCTCCATATATGCCCCTGTAAATATATTTGTGGAGGATCGCTAGTGGGATGTAGCATATCTCTCCATCTCTAAATCTGACAATGACCTGCCTAGAGACCACTTTGAAGTTAGGCAGATGAACTAGCTCGTCGAAATCTTTGATCTCAGTGGTGTCTATAGGCTTACCCTTGACAACAAGAGCAAGCCTCACTCTTTAGGGCGTGGTATATTTTATAAGTTTTTATAATATTTTTGAGGGTCGGGTCTTTGGCGGGCAGAAAATTCAGGATGTCCGGCGGGGGGAATCCCCGAGACGTGTCCGCCGAAGGATCCGACCCTCTAGAGGCATTTAAGAAGATTGTTGAGAAGAGAAAGAAGAGCAATAAAAGAGCTGTCAGGCTGAGACTGCTTCCAGAGAAGCATGAGGAAGAGATATTATTTGATATTGGCTTGACATCTGTGAGGCTGTGGAACGAGCTTAACTACGAGAAGAGACAGCTGTTCTTTAAGGATGATTCGACGCCTGAGAAAAGAGAAGAGATCAACAGAAAATATTATCACAAGTATAAGAAAATTTTAGGCGTTAATACCGGTCAAGTAATTAATAAAAATGAGGAGACCTGGGAATCATTCTTTAAGCTTCTGAAAATGAAGAAACAAGGAAAATTACCACCTAATATCAGTAAGATTTCTCCGCCAGGCTATTGGAAAGATAGAATCACAGGTAAAAAGAAGATCCATATTTTGATTAGAAACGATAGATATTATTTAGAGACTGTTAATAAAGGTGAGGGCCGTCTGATTCTTAAAGATTTTAAATTAAATATAAGATATGCTGGCAGGATCAAGTGGGAGGGAAAACAAGGGAGGCTTGAGATTATATATGAGGCTAATAGATGGTTTGCTTATATACCTATAGAAGTTGGTGTAGATCCTCCGAAATCAAATCCAAAGGGATATATAAAGCCCAACTACAGAGATGAGAAATATAGGATCTTTAATCCTAAAAGTATTAAACAGAGAGATCCTGTTGGAGATAAAAAGGCTTTCATAGACGTAGGTCTTAACAATCTATTTGCCGTAGTAGTCTCAGACGGATCAGCATTGCTCGTCAAAGGAGGAATAATTAAATCTGAGTATTACTGGTGGAAAAGAGAGATCTCTACATATCAGGCTGTTAGAGATCTATTAAAGAATGCTGAGATCTCGACATGGATGAAGTATCATGAGAAGCTTCTTAAAGCGTTATATAAGAGGAGTGAGAGGCTTAGACATCTTTATAGAACGGCTATAAGATTTCTAGCTGAGACATTATGGAGTAGAGGAGTTAGAAGAGTATATATTGGATACCCTATTATGCTTAATCAAGATAATGGTAATGAGTATAACGCTAACATATGGTGGTATAGAAAGATAATATTTTGGATGATAGATGTGTTCATCGAATATGGTATAGATGTTGAGATTGTTTCTGAGGATTATACTAGCCAAAAATGTTCTATATGTGGAGAAATACATAAAAATGGAAGAATATACAGAGGACTATATATATGTAGAAAGACTAATAAAAAAATAAATGCAGATATTAATGCAGCGCTAAACATAGCAAGAAGAATAGGATATAAAATAACAATATCAAGAAAAATAGAGAGCTATCTTATAACACATAACGGCGTGAAATCATTAATCCCCCGCCAGAGGGCTAACACCCGAGACCCAGAGGTTCGAAACCCCGCCATTAAAGGCGGGGAGGGGTCATCTCCGTCAGGGGTTCCCTATATGTATACAGATAGGGGGAGTATCCGCAGATCTTATCAAATATAAAAGTTTTTATAGAAGTGCATTGTTAAAAAGGTTTTTAAACATTAAGTCTTTAACATTTTCAGCTTTGCACATAAAGAAAGATCAGTGGATATTTCGGATACTGTAGTTGTTAAAGATCTGAGGTAAATAAAACTTCTTGAGCAAGTAGATGATGCTTTATTTTTGATTTCTATCTGAGCTGATGTAGAGTTGTCTAAGCATATCATTAGATCTTTCTTATTAAATCATGTTTAATAAATAATTGAGGTATAATAATTTTTATTTTACAAGTGATTTTTATTGTTTTGAGAGAATATATTATGGACTATATATTCGGTCGTGGATGAGTTATGAATTATTCAGATCCCTCTCTCTGTGGAAATGTGAGAGGTTGTTTGAGTTGGTCGAATATTTTTATAGTGTTTGTGAAAAAAGATTTAAATCTATTGAAACTCAGAGATGTAAAATGTGGCAGATCAATAAATATTGCGAGTATATGAGATATGATATTCATTTTGCATCATCATATATTGGTTCTGAAGGCGAAATATATAATTTTGTAATATCATATAAACATAAAGCTGGAGAGTGAGACTATAGACTCGTTTACTTCTGAAATTCTCATAGGTCTAAAGGTCAGCCTTACCGAGGTTCTGAATGAGATCCGTGAAATTACTGAGAGAGTTAGATTAACAAATGGTACCGAAGAGGATTTGAAAATAAATATTGAGAAAGTTTTATATCAAAAAGTTTGGAGTGTTTTAGAAGCTCCTGAGCCTAAGTATGAGTTTCCTGTTGAAGATGTGAGAGGAGCTGTAGTAAAACATTACAGACTTGACGCACTCTATGGCTTAACAATATTTGAGTATAAAAGACCTGGTGTTCTCAGCAGATCTGCGGATAGAGATGAAGCTGTAAGGAAAATGAGAGATGAATATATACCTGCCTTACTTCAAAACGAGAGAATTAAGGAAATAGTTAGAGGTATTAAAAACCAAGGTTTGACTCCTAGAGTGGCAGGAGTGATTTTAGACGGCTACAGCGTTGTATTCATAGATTGTAATGTTGATTCTCAAACTGTTTGCAGAGTTGAGCCAGAGGTTGGAGCATATAGTTTAAATACAGATAAGCTTAGAAGGATCATTAGAGTTGTCATAGCTTCCTATAGAAAGAGGTTAGATGCAAAGACTTTAGCTGCAGACTTTGGCTATGCAAGCTCTATTGCGAGAAGAGCTGTAAGAACTCTCTACAATATGGTCGTAAACGCTAGGAGCATAAAGACTAAGACTATGTTTGAGGAGTGGAGAAAGATAGCATCAATGGTTTATCCGCTATCAGGTGAAGAACTAAGGAAAATAGCTGTGGATTATGGCTTTACAGAAGAGGAGGTGAATAATATAGATGGCGTCAAGCTATTTTATGCAATACAGACATATTATTCACTTATCCTAAAGCTGTTAGCCGCTGAAACGGCTGCTAGATTTTATGATACCGCTGCTAGTGAGTTTCTCAAAAGTTTGTTAAGAATTAGGAATTGTGATGAGCTCAGAGAAAGGCTTGATCATTTGGAGAAAGGTTTTGTCTATAGATGGTATGGCATAAGAAACTTTCTTGAGGGTGAGATGTTCAGCTGGTATATTGATGAATGGCGAGTCGAAGCATGTAATATTCTTAAAGAGATTATTGAAAAACTAGATGATTACGACATAGAGGTCTTGACTCAGGATCTCTCAAGCGCTAGAGACTTATTTAAGCTGTTGTATGAGGAGCTTGTGCCCAGGAGAGAGGTCAGGAGATATCTAGGCATCTACACAACGCCTGATTGGCTAGCTGAGTTGATACTTGATGAGCTTGGTTTAAGTGTTGAAGGTTTTAGAAACCTTGAGACTCAAGGCAGAGACCCGTTAAGCATTAAAATTCTTGACCCAGGTGTTGGCACAGGCACATTTCTATCGCTAGTTATACAAAGACTGGCTGCACATCTTAAGCAGAAACATAATGGTGAAATACCAAGCGATGTTGCTAAAAAAGCTCTACATGCCATAGCACGGAATATTATAGGTTTTGACATAGATGCCTTAGCTATTCTAACTGCAAAAACAAATTATCTAATTGCATTGGCAGCCTCAGAACTTCTAGCCTATAAAGAGGGTAAAGAGATAGAGATACCAATATACATGACAAATTCGATAATTACAGCTGAAGAAAGAGAAGAGAAAGCCATGATAACAGTAGATTCCAAGCTTATAACAGTAGATGTTGTTAAACTACCTGTAACAGTTGAAGAGGTTAAGGAGTTTTTGATACCACTAAAGCTGGTTAAATCAACCGAGTTCACAGCATTTCTATCAGCGATAGGCTCATTGCTTGAGCGTAATTTACCGAAAGACTCACCCGAAGTCTTAAAGACACTAAGTAAGTATGCCGAGAATAATGAGAGTGAAGAAGAGAGAAAGGCGTGGATAAAACTTTTAATAGAGTTCTACAGTAAGCTATTAAAGCTTAAGGGCAGAGGTCTAGACACGATCTGGATCCCTATAATCAAGAGTTATATTATATCAACAATGTTTGAGAAAGTATTTGATTATGTTGTGGGCAACCCGCCATGGATAGCTTATAGATATATAATGAACACTGAGTATCAGAATATTGTCAAGAACATGATCACAGATGTCTATAGCTTAGTTCTCGATGAGCATTTAATGACACATATGGAGATGGCAACACTATTTTTCGCGAGAGCATTAGACTTATACTTAAAGGATGGAGGACTGATCGGGTTTGTAATGCCTAGAGCAATATTCAGTGCTGATCAACACAACAATTTTAGAGCTGGAAAAGTTTCTAAAATTAAATATAAAATTGCCGAGATCATAGATTGTGAAAATGTTGAACCACTCTTCTACGTACCTACATGTGCCATTATCGCAGTAAAGTGTGGCGAGACAACATTTCCTGTGAAGGCATTGATTGTAAGCGGCAAACTGCCTGAAGATAAACACAAGATACTACCCCTAGCCGATGCGAAGAAGCTTCTCAAGATTGAGACAGGAAGCCTGTACCTTAACTCAATTGGTGCTAGAACGTGGCTGGATTACAAGCAAGTAGATATACAAGCTATACGAACTTCGCGAAGCTATTACTATAACTACTTTAGGCAGGGAGCGACAATAGTTCCACAAGCATGCTGGTTTATAGACGTGGTAGACGTTCAACAAGACTTTGTAGTTGTTCAAACAAGTAGAAGAGTTGAGATCAGGGGTAAAGTAAGTCGCAAAATGCCTGTACTACCGGTAGGGAGGAAGTTTATCTACGGCGTATTCACAAGCGCTGAAATGCTACCCTTCTGCCACTTGCCACCAAACGTAGCTGTACTACCAATAGTACCTGAAGGCTCTAGGTATAGGATAATAAGGAAGGAAGAGGCATTGAGAACTAGCTATACAAAGCTAGCTAAATGGCTTGAAGAAGCTGAGAAGATGTGGAGTGAGGTCAGAGGCGAAAAAGAAGAGAAGATGACAATATATGAATGGTTAGATTACCAACATAAATTATCACAGCAAAATCCGAGAGCTAAATACAAAGCTGTCTACCTCAGATCTGGTACAAATTTAGCTGCCACTGTAGTAGATGTAGAGGAGGTTCTTAAAGAAAAACAGTTAATAAATGGCGTTGTGATAGAAAGTACATTATATCATTACGATACAGATAATGCCGAAGAAGCTTATTACATTGTAGCAATTCTTAACTCATCGGTTCTCGACGAACTTATAAAGCCTATGCAATCTAAAGGAGAGTTTGGAGAGCGTGATATTCATAAGAAACCTTTGGAATTTCCGATACCTAAGTATAATCCTAAAGACGAAGTTCATTCAAGACTTGCTGAGTTAGGCAAGAAGGCTAGTGAGATTGCTGAGAATATATTGCCTCAGTTTCTAAATAAGCGTAGCTATGATAGGAGGCTTCGAGAGAGAGGTGTCTTGACGCCTCAAGAGGTCGGTACTATCAGGAGAGATATTAGAAACCATTTGAGAGACATTATACAACAAATAGACGATCTTGTCTTGGAATTGCTTAAAACAAGTGTCAGCAAAAACACGGGTGCAGGTTCTTTAGATAAATATTACAAGAAAACATGATTCGATCATGTATAATAGTATGGGGCATTATGCTACTACTTACAAAAATATTTGTCCATATCATTTAAAACGTCTTAGGATCTTTTCATGAAAACTTGTTCTTAATGCTCGTGTATATCAAAAATATTTCTCAGGCTTTTTAGATAATTAAGGTTATACTGCCAATTTTACGTCATTAAAGTTTTAAAAAGCTCTTCAGCCCATCTCATATATTTCATCACTATATGATCAGCTTTTCCTTTTAATTCTCCTAAGATCTTTTTAATTGATATAAGATCAGAAAGTTTAAGTCTTCTCTTGATCTCTTCAATATTGGCTTCATCAAAATCCCACCATATAAGAATTTTCGTGTCAACTCTTCTATTATCAAAACTATACTTATCTACAAAATCATTATTAAGAAACACTCCTACTTTCTTTTTTATTTTCTCAATATTTTCCAACGTGATCTTTTTAAGTCTCCCCTCTAAATATGCAGACCAACATTTTGCTTCAACAACATATAAAACTCCATTCTTTTCTAAAATAAAATCAACAGCCGCGCGTCCATTCTCATAAACTTCTTTTCTAACATCTCTATCAACAATATTATACCCTATATTTTTAAACCAGAACATAAGAAGATCCTCACATATCAAACCTAATAATTTAGCTCTGAAATTTCTAGCATCAATCTCCTCCTTGGTTAAACCTTTTTCTTTAAGCTTGACAAGTTTCTAAATCAAGATCTCATCAAATGATTAATATGAGATAGTTTATTTATTACAATAAAATAAATTATTGGGATAATATATGTGTAGACTATCTGGTTTATATGCTATTATTGTTATTCGACATAGAAACACCTGCTTATATTTCTATTATTGAGTCTTCTCTACTTCTGTCTTTTCTCTTTTTACACCTTCTTTAATCTCTTTACATGATATAGAAATCCTACCTGATACCACAGGATCGGCTATGCCTCCTACATCAACAATTTTTATCGAGACTTTTCCTTGGCGCGGTATTTTTCTTTTAAGAGGAATCGTTTCACCTGCTCTTACTATATCTATGTTAGCTAAACGTTCATTATCTAGTAGGATCATAAAAGATGCATAACCCTGCTCTACGGTTAATTTAACCTCTAATAAAGTACCAGCCTCGACTTCGCCAAGTTCGATCTGTGAACTACGTATAAAGTTCTTGGATATAGAACAAACTTCTATCTCCTCGCTCATGCCTGTTCACCAAATCATTTTTTATATTTTTTATGTCAAAATTTATATGTGAAATAATGTTTCATAATCGTTTATAATGAGAAGTTCTTTAATAACTCACATAATTGTTGAAGATCTAAGAAACGATTCTTTTGATCAAGAAATATCTTTTCAGGCAAGCTTTTTATTTAATATTGTGTCATAACAACAAAAAGATATACTCCAAGATGTCTATAAATCGAGAATGTCTATTTTAACAATTGCGAAACATATTGTACCAACTCTTCATCACCACTACCTCCTGGGTATACATTATCTATAATTTCAATATTTTCTTTTAACAGCTCTTTCTTCAGATATTGAGGAACAGGCTTGAGCGATGCTACAAGCATATGTTCGGGTCGAAAAATTTTTGCATACGGCTTTATTTGTTTTTCAACTTCTTCTGCCCATGTTATGTAGTCGAGATTTTTACATTCAATTATTAGTTTTATCAATGGTCTTATCATAAATTCCTCGACACTCTTTGCATAAGTGAAAACTATATCAGGTCTTAAGGGTATAGGATCTAATTTTGATTCATTTATAATCGTCTTAGCTCTTTTATAGATCTCTGCAAGTTCTGAAGAAATATCGTTTCTCCATAGATAGCCTCTGAACATTGTGTGAGGATTCAGGTCAAATTCGTACCAAACAGCATAATCTCCTAGAATAATTAAAGGAGAATCTGAGCTCTGTCTAAAAGTTAATGAGAGAGGCTCGGAGGTGAATTCTCTTAATATTTTTATTATAATCCAGATCTGATGTATCATTTTTGTTAAGCTATTCAATGACATAAGCCTGGCTCTTTCGCTATAAGGTATTAAAAAGGAGATAGGATAGCTAAGATCATTTTTAAGATGAATGTGTAGTAATGATGAAGTATATAAATATCCTTTTTTCTCAAAAATCTCTTTTTTTATATATCTAAGCATAGGTCTGTAATATCTATCCCATTCATATATTATGAAATGTCTCTCCTTTGGTCCGAGATATGTTAACTCATAATTATTCAATACTGTAAAAGGTTGCAACATGGCTCTCCTTTCATCTCTTTTCAACAAAAGATCTTCAGCCTTAAACTCCCATATAAAATCAAGAGGGCCTTCATTAGTTGAAACAACTTTAATAATTGTCTTATCTCTTATCTTCTCAAAATCTATATAATATGTAACGACTTCTCGAATCTTTCTCTTGCTAAATGCGTACTTTGAAATATGAATAAGTTTATTACCGTCTACAACGTAATAATAGAGGCCTCCGCGAAGACCACTATGATACTCATCCACTTCAGTGATACTAACCATTTAATCAACCTCTATATCTCTGCAATGTTATAAAAATATTATATTGAATTTAGTTGAAAACGTTTATTTCAACCATTCTTGATAGTCTGGGACAGATCTTTCTAATATCTCGTCTACTAATGCTTCACTTACAAATCTAAGCATATAATCGGCCGGTATATATCTTACCGTCACTATCTGTAGTGGATTTATAGAGCCTATATAAATTATTGCATCATCTATGATTACAGCTTTGAAATGAATTCTTGGTTTGGGAATAACCTTGATTCCGCATTTTTCTAAGATGCTGATACTCTCTGCATGTTCTTCTGGTCTCTCAACCTCTGATTTGTCAGATGGTCTTGTTACAACAATTATCTTTTTACCATTTTTGATCGCGTAAGAAACCTCCTTAAGACCACAGAATTTCTCTACCGTGTTTCTATTTAAAAATGGTGAGATGATCAGAGCATAACTGTTGATATTTTCAATATCTCTTCGTAATGATACAAAAAACTCCTCAGGATCAAAAATCTGAGTAGCTGCTTTAAAAAATTCCTCTCTTAATTTTCTAAGAAGAGGCCCTTTCTCTAATCTCTTCCTAAGAATATCACGAAAAATAGAGATCACCTTTAATATTATGTTTTCTAAAAATAAATTATTTTTGTTTCGAGATGCTAAACTAAATTATAATCATAAACGCTGACTTTAATCAAATCTTTTGCTTATAATGATCTTTATGATTAAATAATATTATTTAACACCTACAGACTTGATAAACCCGTGTTCTAAACTTACGTCTTTACCTGTATAGCGATCTAAAAATCTTTGTAAGGAAGAGGCTAGGTTAGGATGATTTATTTTTAAATATTCGAAATACTGGTCGGCAGGAACAGGTTTTAAAGGAGTAGTGAAACTTATATCAAATACATACCATGTACCATTTAATCTAACCTCTGGAAAGGCATGGTCTAAACCTACGAAACCGATCACACGAGTCTCACAGCCTAACACATCTTCCAATAATTTAGCCACTGCAATAGCAAAATCTTCACAAGAACCGGTTCTTGCTAATACTTCGACCTCTTTATATACATACAAATATTTGACACCATCAAATATTAAATAAACTTGTCTAGGTTTAGGCTCAGGGACACCATATGTGAAATAAAAGCTTTGTTTATATACGACCGCGACATCCCATGCCTTCTCTAATGTGCATGTATCTCCATATATGTTTTTGAAGTCATTGATATACATTGGATATCTCAGCTCAACTATGAGAGCCGTAGATATGAACAACGCTATAATTAATGTAAACAATATTAAGACGCCCATGTAAATCATTCTTTGAATATCTGAATTCTGATAACGAGATACAAGTATTAGCCCAATAGTTGAAAACCATAGGAGTATTATAACGATGATCCTAACTGATGAATTGCTTACAATACGTTCAAATACGAAGATAAGCGTATAGATGTATGGAATATAGATCAAGAGGATAAATTGTAAAAGCAGTATAAGAGCAACTATCTTATGAAATCTCATTTTAGCTGGAAAAAATATGTATATTATGAAAAATGATATCAAGATCGATATCAGCGGAATATTTAATGTTTCGCCAGATATAAATATGCTTTGATATATCGATATAGATCGGATGTTAAATAAGCCTATCGATATTAAGAGAGAGATCAATAGAAAGAGCCATATATAAAAGTTAAGAAATCTTTTCATCTTGTATTCTCCTAGTATAAATATTCGAATATAGTTTAATCAAGTTTAAGGTCAGCCTAAGCCTATCAAAGAATTAAGCCGAAAAGATATTTCATAATTTTGAGTCTGAAGCTAGAAAAGTGTAAGACGTCTAATCCATTTATTTATGCTAAAACTATGAAAAATGCGAAGAGTGTAGACAAAAGTTTAGGGGTTTTTAGATTGAATATTATTAGGTCATGAATGTATTAATAATTATGCGGTTTGATCCCTATTCTTACACGCCTTTTCTAAATTCGTTTAATACTGTCTCATATAAAACTTCTCAAAATATTTCGAGGATTCCACAATTTAATATATGCAAGATCCTTCATCTATTTGTCTTCTCTAATGCTTTTCTCACAGCCTCTCTATATAGAGGAGTCTGCCAGGCGACATATCTTCCAACTCCAATCTCAAGATCCTTCTCTGGAGGAGGCTGATCAATCCATAGACCAGGTCTTCTCTCATAAAGATTATATACTATAAGATTTTTTCTTATAAGCTTATCAATAAATTCTCTAGACGTCTCAGATCTCCATATGCTCTCAGGATCTTCAACAGCCTCTTCGAGACTTCTTCTCCATCTGCTTATAAAATCAGGAGTAAGCTCCTTAGATCTTACTATATAATCTATTGCATCATCAATATTCCATCTCATTGAATAAAGCTGTCTAAAGATCCTTGGGTTTCCTCCTGTGATTCTCCAGATATTCTCGAAGGAAGGCTTCTCACCAGGGATCTGATCATAAAGCTCTCTGAAATTGTTTTTGGACATGTTCCACATAGGCATTATATGAGCCCACAGGTGTCTGCCGATCTCAGCCCTAGATCTTCCCTCGCTGGTTGCCACTATAGCTATAATCTTATCATATTCATAAGATGAATGTTCTATCATATTAAGCAGAGACTTCACATATGAAGAAGCTTCTCTAAGCTCCATTCTTTGAAAAGCCTCGTCTATGAGAACCGCTATCTTTGGCTTTCTCAGTTTTTTCATAATTCTATAAGCTATTGTAAACACAAGATCTGATGGTCTTGTTATGAGGGAGCTCATAGGGATCTCTATATGTTGAAGTCCTTGTGGGATGACTTCTCTAATTATATCTTTTATATCTTCTGTGTATATGAGGGCATTCTCAAAATTTTCTTCAGCAGGATTTACATATATAACTTTATAATTCATCTTCTCCAAGATTTTTATAGACTGCCTGAGCCATGAGGTTTTTCCACAACCCTCAGGACCATAGACAACTATTGGAAAACCTACTCCTCTCTCGCCTCACTCAACTATTTTTCTAAGAGCAATTTCTCTACCTATGAATCTTATTTTGACTCCCGGGGCAAATTCTAGAGGGATCCTCAGCATATCTATATTAATCTCTTTGTCTTCGCCATACATGTTGATGTCTTCATCTATATATATCTATATACAATTGATTGTAATTATTTTATGTTAAACTATTTTCGTTCTGATCGATCCTTTTTTAAATTTTTTGTGGCAAGACTTTTAATGGCTAGTAGTGTTTGAAGATGAGAGAAGTATCTGTAGAAGAATATCTTGATTATGTGTCTAGAAACAAAACTATTGTTGTAGAAGATCAGACAATCTCTTTGGAGCCCATCAAGATCAAAAGGATCGAGCCTTCTTCTGAGGAGCTTACAGACGTCTCCACTACTGTGTGGAGTTTTCCTAAGAGAGGCTCATGGGCTACTCACAAAGGTGATTATAGAGGTAATA
>Ga0080005_139331_pt1 | contig 23108 bp, 26 predicted proteins | sample JossMetagenome_2_FD_69208 | JGI IMG/M metagenome (GOLD analysis project Ga0080005, IMG submission 69208) | Hot spring sediment microbial communities from Joseph's Coat, Yellowstone National Park, USA - JC3_ASED (SPADES assembly) (version 2) | ecosystem: Environmental > Aquatic > Thermal springs >...
ATTTTCCATACTTTTTAATATTATATCTCTACCAAGAGTTACAATATATTTTGATGGAATTGCCCTTAATTTTGCATTTTGTAATGCATTATATAATTTTATAATTTGATCATCATTTAAATTCTTAGGATCTGTATCTGGATCTAATTTTGCTTTCTTTAATACTTCTATTGCAGTATTTTGTCCTACAGATGAAAATGTTTTAGTTAAAAAATTTAATAATGTTTTTTCTTTTGTTTCTCTTATTAATCTATCAAAATATCCTAATTCAATCCCATAAGGATGCGGTTTTACTTCTTTTAATTCCGGAATTTCATTTATTATTCTTTTATAAACAAATTTCTCTCCATCCGGATTTTTATAAATTATATTTGCATGTGGATTTATCAATGCAGTTAATCTAATATATTCATCAACAGATTGCTTGCCTTTTATATATTGACCTATTATTTTTGCTTTTACAATTGTTCCACTTTCTTTTTTCATTTCAACTTCTTCTTTTTCTAAAATTATTGGGGTATTTGTTTTTACATCTATTTTTATTTTATATTTTATCCCTTTTTCTTTATTTTTCATTTTTGTAATAATTTCTACAGGTTCTTTTGTTGTAAGTTGTGAATATAGAGTAATTGCTGAAGCTCCGATACCTTGTTTTCCCCTTGTTGATATAAATCTATGAAACTTTGAACCAAATAGAAAACTACCAAATATTTCTGGAACATTTTCATATGGTATACCCGGTCCATTATCTTCTACAATTACTTTATAAACATCATTTTCTAATCTATCTATTTCAACTTTTATATCTGGAAGTATTTTATATTCTTCACATGCATCTAATGAATTATCAACATATTCTTTTACTGCAATTAGTAGTGCTTTTCTAGGACTATCAAATCCTAATAGATGTCTATTTCTTTCGAAGAATTCTGCTACAGATATTCTTTTAAACTTTTTATATAATTCAATTTCCTGAATATTTTGCTTACTTTTTTCTTTCATTTAAAAAATATCTATTTTAATATTTTAAAATGTTATTTAATATATTTAGCAAATTCTTTGTCTTTATTCTTTAAATCTTTTATATATTTATCCAAATAATTAAATACTGTACTATGTTTCTCCCCCTTTATTATTCTTTTAATTCCTTCATATGCTGATTGTAAAGAAATATTATCTCCAAGTATGTATATATATTTATCTTTAATAATTATATCAGCATTTGTCCTTTTCCTTAATTCTTCTAATACTTTTCCTTCTTCTCCAATAATTCTTCCTTTTATCCTGATTATATGATTTATTTTCTTTTCAAATACTTGTTTTAAATCAATTTCTAATATATCCCAATCATTATCTAATATATTTAATAATTTTTTAATATCAAAACCGGCCTTTAATCCTTTTACAAATTTATCGAATTTATATAAGAAATAGAAGTCTTCATAATAAATAATTATTTTATTTTTATTTCTACTATATTTTATATTCCTCTCTTTCAATAAATTTTCAAGTTCACTTACTTTTATATCCTTTATATCAAATTCATATGTATACATAAAAATAATATATTGTAAAAATTTTTATACAGTTATTTGACTTAAAACATCCAAATTTAATTCTCTATTTACTTTATAAAATGGTTGTACTTTCAATCCTTCATGTAATGTAATTCTAGATCCTTTATAAAATATGCCAACGGGAATTTTTGCATCTTCTCTTAATGTATAATCATATTCTAAAGCTTTCTTTAATGCCTCATCAAAATTTGTTGGATCATGTCCTACATCTTCTAATTTATACATATGTGTTTCATAATATTTCCTTGTATCATGTTGAACAGTACATGGTTGAATTATATCTACAAATGCAAATCCTTTATGTAATATTGCTTCCTTCATTATATATTTTAAATGATCTACCCATAATGCATATCCTCTAGCAACAAAAGTAGCACCAGATACCAATGCTAATGCAACAGGATTTAATGGTTTTTCAAATACTTTCATTCCTAAAGATTTTGAATAAAATCCTTCTTCAGTTGTAAATGTATGCTGGGCGGTTGTTAATGCAAATACTTGATTATTATGAACAAATAACTTTACATCTGCATTTTCTTTACATGAAGAAACAAGATGATCTATTCCTTCATTATATGTATCTCCATCTCCTTGAAATACTAAGACAGTTAATTCTGGATTTCCCATCTTTATTCCAATCCCCAATGGTAATGCTCTCCCATGTAATCCATTAAATGAGCTTAAATTTAAATAATTATGTATCTTTCCTGCACAACCAATTCCTGAAGTATATACAATCTTCCTTCTATCAATTTTTCCTTCAGATTCCAATTCTTTTAAAGTAGAAATTATTGCTGTATATATACCAAAGTTTGTACATCCAGGACACCATGTAATTTGATAACCAGTTCTTAGATCTTCCATGATATAGATAATATATACCTAAAAATAAAAGGTTAAAGATTAACTAAAAAGTGGAAATTATTTTGTAATTCTTATAATTAATCCATTAGAATATTTAACTCTATCCCAAATTAAATATCTATATCTTAATTCTGCTCTTGGCAATTCTATATTTTTATATTCTTTAATATCTTTTGCTTCTAATGTATAAGAAATAACTATTTCTTCATTTCTTCTTATACTATCAAATTTCCAGTTCAAACTATAATTATTATCTACTTTATAAACTGAAGATGGTTCTACAATTTTATATTCTTTTACTTTTAATGGTCCGTTTACTCTATCTATTAATTTAACCTGATTTAATGGAAATATACTTTTATTTTTTATATTTATTGTTACATCTATTGTTTCTTTATCCAAATCAATCCTCAATATTTCTTTTGATATTTCTATATTATCTCTTAAGAATACATAGAATATTATAAACAATATTACTAATATTAAAACAATAATTTCAGCTAATAATAGATAGTTAAAGTTTTCATATATTATATAAGATTGTCCTGGTAATAAAAATACATTATATATTGCATATTTAGATCCATTTATATTGCCAGTATAATATTGGTTTGGATAAAATGTAGAAAATATTCCATAATAACTTTTTAAATAATATGTATAATTAATTGGATAATTGTATGGATTTGTTATATTTATTATATATTTTAATCCATTTTTAGTTATTTCTATTATTGGGGTTGTATTTAATTGAAAAACTGTGAAATTTAGATAATATGTATTATTATTTGAAGCTATTATTAAATGATGTTCTCCTATAGAAACATTATTCGATATAAATATTGGAAATTGATATATATTTACTCCAGGACCTAACGTTTCATTATAGAATGCTGAAAAATTAAAATCAGAAGATATATTAATTAATAAATTTTGACTAAAATTATTTGGATTATTTATTATTCCTATTAAATATATGAAACTATTTTGTGCTGCTGTTGAACTTGATAATTCAAAGTTTATAGATAAAGGTAAAATAGTGGTTAAATTTGTTACAATTGGTTGACTATAATATAATACTGGAGTAAATTGAATTATATTTGAATAATATTCTGAGGTAATATTTAGATTATGCAAATATACAACTATTTCAGGTATTTGATTAACAAAACCTAAGGGTCTCATATATATTTTTATTTCCTCTAATTGACCAGGATATAAATATCCAGAAACTAATGTATTATTTTCTCCTATAATAAAGAACCATTGAGATGATAATGGAGAAATATCATAATAGTATGTATAATTTGTTGGATTGTATATATTTATTTTATATATTGCATAACTATTTGGATTGGATATATTAATTTGATTATTTATTACTGTTGGATATCCAACTATTGGCTGCTGTGAATAGATCTCTAACATTATTGGTATAATTAACATACCTAACAAAATCTTCTTCCAATCCATGTATATTATGTTTTAATTTAAATATATAAATTATTATATTTTAACTATATATTAAACCTATTAGGCTAACTATTATTGCTATACTACCAAGTATATAGTCAATATAATATATTTTTTTACTTTTTGCTAATTTCATTAAAATGCCAATAGTTAAGTAACCAACTATAAATGAAACAATTATTGCAGTTAAAATTCCATAATATCCTATATTAGATGCTACATATATAATATTAGATTTAGAAGCCAATATTGTTAAGAAAAATGCTCCAAGGGCTGCTGGTATATATAAAATATATGAAAGTGAAAAAGAAAATTTTGGGTCATATTCCATTAATAACATAGTAGATACTGTAATTCCAGATCTGCTAACACCTGGTAAAGCAGTAAGTCCCTGTGCAGTTCCAATAATTATTATATCCCTTAAATTAAGATCTTTTTTATCCTTTATTTTTATTTTATTCCTTGTATAGTATATATAAATTCCATCTAAAATAAGTATTAATCCTAGAATTATCATTGGTATAGATGCATTATATGCATTTTCCAATAATTTATCAGAAATAATATATAAAGGAGCACCAACCAATCCTGTAAAAATTATTGCAATAATTATATAGTATAACATTTTTTTATCCTTCAATATTTGATATATATCTTTTCTAAAGTATAATAAAGCAGAAAATACTGTTCCAATTTCCATAAACAATCCAAAAGTATATCCAATTGATGGATTAATATTCAGTAAATAATTTGAAGCTATTAAGATTTGTGTTTTACTACTTATTGGCAACCATTCACTTATGCCCTGAATTATTCCCAATATTATTGGATATAAATTCATTTTTATACTTTATTAAAATATCTTTAAAAATTTTATTAAAAAAACTAATTTATGATTAAAAATTATATATTGTCGTTAATTTTTTATATAGAATCTTCTATAGCTTTATACTTTTCTTATATCTATTCCTTAGATTTAATAAATAATTTATTATACTCAACAATAAATTATAGTCTTTTATTTATCTTATCAATTATTTTATTGTCTTTTTTAATAACATTTTATTTGGGAACATACTTTTCAAGAGAAATAGAAAATAAAATCTTCTATTTAATTATTGGAATGATATATTATGTTATTGGTCTTATTTTGTTTCATAATTTTGTAAATATATATATAACAATTTTATTATTTTTTATAATTAAAATAATAAAAAAAGAATATTCCTTTTTTGCAATGTTAATCTATTTTCTATCCATCTTATTCATTGTTCTTAAAAATTCAATATTTATTAATATAGCAAATCAACTTATACTTAATAAATTGGAAGCTCTTTATATTTCAAATATAAATATACAAGATCTATATAAAATATACGAATATAATTTGTTAAATACATATATTAGCGGTTATGGGGAAGCAATAAATATTTTAGAAAAAGAGGGTGATATAAATGGAGTATATATATTATATAATAATTTAGCATATGTAAATCAAACATTCTTAAATAATTTAAATTCAACAATAAATGAAGAACTGAATCGATTCAATAAAACTATTAATTATAAATTAGAGAATATTATAAACAATTTTTCATTTGAAATAAATATATCAATTGCTCTATTCTTTATTACTTTATTTGGAATATTTTTAGAAATAAATAAGAGAGTGGAAGGTTTATAAATATTTCTATAGAATATAATATTGCTATGAAATTTTGCCCAAAATGTGGGAGCTTAATGAAAAAAGAAAATAATTATTTAGTATGCCCAAATTGTGGATATAAAGAAAAAATAAAAGATGAAAATTCTTTATTACTTACAGAAAACATAAATAAATCTTCAGAAATTACAATTATGGAAAAAGATTATAATTTATATCCAATTGATAATGAAATTGTATGCCCAAGATGTGGAAATAAAGGAGCATATTTCTGGTCTATTCAAACAAGAGCCGGAGATGAAGGTGAGACAAAATTTTATAAATGTGTAAAGTGCGGATATACGTGGAGAGTATATGATTGAAAAAATAAAGAAATTAATAATAAGAATATTTTTTGGAGATGATTATTTAAGCGATATACTATTTCTAATATTTATATTTATTGTATATTTTATTATTCAAATTATATATCCCCCATTATTTTCAGTAATAGTATCCCCAAGCATGGAACATTATTATTTCAATTTCCAAAAATATGAACAATATAATATTACACAACAAGAATTTTTACAATTTCCATATCCAAATGGATTATATGCCGGAGATATAATAATAATTTTGCCAATTAATACCCAATATTTAAGAATAGGCGATGTAATTTTATACAGAGGGATGTCTTTATATAAAAATGAAGATATTTTTCATAGAATAATTGGTTATAATAATAGTAACTTTATAATTATGGGAGATAATAATCCTGGACCAATAATATTTGAAGGAGAAAATGATATGAATCCGAATAGAATTATCGGGATTGGAATATTAAGAATACCTTTACTTGGATATATTAAGCTTTTGATTTAATTTTCTATATATTTCTTTTATCTCATAATAAGAATCCTTCTTTGATAAATTTCTATTTAATATTCCAAATTTTGCATTATATCCAAAATCCCACTCATAATTATCCATTAATGACCAAATAAAATATCCTTTTATATTATATTTTTTTCTATTTTTTACAAAATAATGCAAATATCTTTTAATAATTCTAACCCTTAAAAATTCATCTTCAGTATTTATTCCATTTTCTGTTATAAATATTGGCTTATCCAAATTCTTTAAAATATCATCTAATATAGATATACTAAAAGATGATTTTCTCTTATATATATCTTTTATATCTTTATATACGCCATAATAGTTTATTCCATAGAAATCTATTTCCTTTGGAAATATCAAATGAATATTTGAACTTATTATATCCTTTAATAAAAAGTTAAATGGTAATTTTAATAATGATAAATTCTCTATATATATCAAATAAACATTAAATTCTTTTGTTATTTTATATAATTCTTTATTTGCATAAAATATATTGTCCAATATTGCTATTACATTCTTTAAATCTTCTATTGAATTTACTTTTTTAAATGGAGGCCATTTACCAAAGACATAAGAAGATAGTATATATATCCATGGTTCATTAAATGATATAAAATATTTAACACCCAATTTTGAAAATGTATCAATTATAAAATATGAATAATCAACAAAGTATTCTATATTTTCTTTATTCTCCCATCCTCCTAAATTATAAAACCATAAAGGATTAACATAATGCCATAAAGTTACAAACGGTTCTATATTGTTTTTTATTAATTTATCAGTAAATTCTACATATCTTTTCATGCTATAATAATCTATCTTATTTTTATTCTGATATATTCTAGCCCAATCTATTGAAAATCTAAAGGCATTTGCATTTAGATCAATTAATATTGGAATTATATCTAAATACTTTTCCCATAAATTACATGCATTATCTATTTCTGGTAACTTTCCCCCTTTAATAAAATAATACCAATCCTGATTATTATAATTTCCTTCAGTTTGAAATGATGATATTGAAAATCCTAAATAAAACTTATCCATATACTTTTAATAATTTATTTATACCATTATAAATTACTCTTTCATTATATCCACCTTCAAGTACATATATAACTTTATTGAATTTTTTCAAATAATTAAAAACATATTCATACGATTTTAATGTAATATCAAATACTGATAGAGGATCTTTTTTATGCATATCAAATCCCAAAGATACTAATATAATTTCTGGATTTATTTCTTCAATTATTGGAAATATTTTACTCTTCAATAAACTAATATAATAATTATCATCTATATTAAAATCTAATGGAAAATTAAAATAATTATTTCCAGATTCCAAACCAGTATTTGGGTATATGTTTTTTGCATGAGTAGATATATAATAGATGTTTTTCTTATTTTCAATTATATCTTGGGTTCCATTTCCATGATGAAGATCTATATCAAAAATTAATACATTTTTATATATTTTTCTTGCATACATTCCAGCAATTGCAATATTATTAAATATACAAAATCCTAAAGTTTTATCATTATTTAATGGATTTCTTGGAACATGATGACCTGGAGGTCTTGTAGGTATAAAAATATATTTCTCATTTATTTCTATACTTTCTAATACACCTTCAACAGATTTAAGGATAGAATAAAATGATAATGGAGATATATATGTATCAGAATCTAAATAAATAATTCTATTATTTTTATAAGAATACTTCCAGGTCCTTTTTATCATTTTTATATATTTCCAACTATGTGCATAATTTATATATCTATATATATCTTTCCTTATTTTTCCTATTTTCCTATAATTATTTTTTATCAATTTTTTTATTACTAACAATCTTCTATTATTTTCTATATGGTTTGGATCATTATGATATAATAAATATTTTGAATATAATATTAACATAACATTATAATAATTTCTCATAATAAAAATATTATGTATAATTGTATATTAATTGGTATTGATGAAATATGGACAAAATCTGAAAAAGTAAAGAAAAAAATGATTAATATACTAATAAATGACATTAAAAATAGAATAAATTTTGATAAAATAGAAAATAGAAGAGGTAGAATAATAATATGGAGCTATAAAAATGAGTGGATAAATATATTAAAAAATATTCCTGGAATAAAAAATATATATCCATCTATTTATTTTGAAACATCTATAGAAAATATAAAAAAATATTCTTTAGAATTTTTTAATAATTTTATTGGAAATATTAGTAAATTTAAGGTATCTACAAAGAGGATTGATAAAAAATTTCCTTATAAATCTATAGAAGTTAATAAAATTATTGGAGAAGAAATTTTAAATAAATATAAATTGAAAGTTGATGTAAAAAATCCTGAAAAAATATTATATATTGAAATTCATAGAGATTATACATTTATTTATGATAAAATAATTAATGGACCTGACGGATTACCAGAAGGATCTGAGGGAAAGGGAATTTTATTATTTTCGGGTGGATCAGATTCTTCAGTAGCCTCATATATAATTTCAAAAAGAGGATTAAAAATTGATTTCTTATTTATTAATATTGCAGGAGATATTTATTTACAGTATGTATATAATGTATATAATAAATTAAGAGAATATTTTCCAAATTCAAAATTATATGTATATAATTTAGATATAGAACATTTATTTATTGTAAGAGAAGGATATAGACAAATATTATTTAAAGCAATAATATATAAAATTGCGGAAAAATTTGCAAAGAAAAATAATTATGATTGTATAGTTACTGGAGAATCCTTGGGACAGGTTTCTTCACAAACAATTGATTCATTAAAAGTATTAGATAGTCTTATAGATATTTTAGTATTAAGACCATTAATTGGATTTAATAAAAGCGAAATATTGGATTTATCAAAGAAAATTGGTATATATGATATAAGAGCACCAGAAATATGTAAAATTGAAAATCATCCAGTAACAAAACCAAAAATTGATATAGTAATTTCTGAACTAAATAAATTAAATATAGATTTTGATAAAGAGATTGAAAAGATTAGGGAAATTAATAATATAAATATTGAAGAATTCAATTTAAAGATTCCCAATAAAAAAGATTTAATAATTGTAAGATCTAAAGAATTTTCTAAATATAATTTTGAAAAAGGTAAGAAATATTTATTAATATGCGAAAATGGAATACTATCTAGATACTTTGCTAAAAGATTAAGAGATAGAGGAATAGAAGCATATTATATGGACGAAAAAACTGCAAAAATGTTGAAGTATATATAACTCTGTTAACCCTATATGTCTTTCTCTTAATATATAATAGTTATGAATGCAAATGAATATATTAAAAGGGCTGATTATAATGATATAAAGAATATTGCAGAATTTATTAGAGAAATTATTGAAGAAAACAGATTTTATTTCGATTTTGAAAAGGAGGGAGAAAATTCATATGAAATTTATAAAGAAGATTATATAAAAGAGCGATTAGATAGGGGAGATATTATTCTTTTATATATAGAAAATGGTCAAATAGTAGGATTATCTCATTGGACATCTATGAATGGAATATTGTATAATCTTTATACTGTTGTTAATAATAATAATTCTAAGAAAGGAATTGCAAAAGAACTTTATTATTATTTCTTAAAAAACGATATATCTGTAGCTGCAGATTTTGTTGTATATTTACCAACTTCAAGTAAGATATTTAAAATATGGGAAAATTATGGAATAAAAATTTCTGGTTTTGCTTCATCTTTTATATATAAAGATAGTAAAAATAATCCATATACTACAATTATTGGATATAGATCAAAAGATAAAATGTTAGAATTAAAGATACCAAAATATTCTGAAAGATTTTTCAAAAATTTATGTATATTAAATAATCTGGAGTGCAGAATTTCTACATTTGAATATAAAAGAAATGAAAATAATGAAAAGTATCCAAAATTAGTATATACAACAAATATAGAAGGATATGAAGGAAAAGGATATTATTTAACTGGATTTTTATATAATAATGGACAGATAATTTATGCATATTCTAGTAAAGTAGATAAAAATGTAAAAGAACCAATTGAAAAATTCTTTAATGATTTAGGAAAAGAAAATATGAAAAATGCCATTTTAGATTATATTGATAATTTATCCTCACTATGAGTCTTGATAATATTATGATGAATGAAGAAAAGAAAGAAGTTATATTTTTATTAGGTGCTACTGGTGGTATTGGTAAATTATTAGCAGAAGAGTTAAAAAAGAATGGATATATAGTTGTTGGAAATGGAAGAAAAGAAAATGTATTAGTTAGTATGAAAAATGAAGGAAAGATAGATGATTATATAGCTGGAGATTTAACAAAAGATGAAGATAGAAAAAGGATAATAGAAAAAATAAAAGAATATGTAAATAAAGGATATAAAGTATTAGTATTTTACAATATTGGAATTTTATATGATTATAGAGGGGATATATCAAAATATAGTATAGAAGAAATAAGAAAAGCTTGGGAGACAAATGTAGAATCTATAATAGCGACAGACATTGAACTATTAAAGAATACCCTTATTTTAGATACTATATATATGGTGTCTATTTCTGCACATTATGTGGGTGGTTGGGATCATATATACCAAATTACTAAAGCTGCTTTAGATAGATATGTAGCTGCATTAAAATATGATGACGAAGTAAACAATAGAAAAAGAAGACTTATTGCACTATCTCCAGATACTATAAAAACTGGAGAAGAAGGAATGGGAAGTAAATTAAAAGAATATCCAAAGATACCTGGAGAAATATTTGTAAAGAAGGTTGTTGAAATTATTAATGGAAAATATAAAGAATATTCTGAATTTGCGTTTGAGATAGGTGACGATAATAGGATTAGACTATATGGAATGAATCCATCAAAGGATAGGAATATATTTGATTATCGTGAAAAGAAATTTATTGAAGAAATAGGAAAAGCTGTTTATTAATTTTTTTATTAATATTTTTTAATGATAATAATACCAGTTGCATATGACTCATTTTCAACGAGATCTATGGCAACAATTGTTAAAACTGATATTAAAATATTTATAGATCCATCTATTGCAATTGCTCCTTATAGATATAATTTAAAACCACATAGAATTGAATTAGAAGAGTTAGAAAATAGAAAAAAAGAAATAATTGAACTATCGAAAGATATTGATTTAATAATTATTACTCATTATCATTGGGATCATTGTCCAAATCCAAAAGAAGAGCATTTTAAAATATTATATAATAAAATGTTGATTATAAAGGATTTTAATAATTATTTAAATAATTCTCAAAGAAAGAGGGGAAGAAGAGTATATGAAAAAATAAAAGATAAATCTGAAATAATTATTGGAGACGATAAATCATTTGAATTTAATAATACTTATATAGAAATATCTCCTCCACTATTTCATGGAATAGAAAATTCAAAGCTAGGTTACGTAATTGGTACATATATAGAATATAAAAATAAATCTTTATTTTTTGGATCAGATATTCAAGGCATTCTAACAGATTCTACATTAAATTATATAATAGAAAAAAATCCAGATTATATTATATTATCTGGTCCTCCTTTTTATCATAAAAAATGGGATATTTTATATAATGAAATATTTTATAAAAATATTGAAAATTTGTTAGAAAATACAAAAGTTAGTAAAATAATAATTGATCATCATATGGCTAGATCTCTAAATTATATAGAAATCTTAGGTAATTTAAATGAAATTGGAAAAAATTATGGTACAGAATTTTTATCTGCTGCAGATTATCTAAATATTAAGAATATACAATTAGAAGCAAATAGAGAACTATTATATAAATATTATAATGAATAGCGCCGCCGGTGGGACTTGAACCCACGACCTGCCGGTTAACAGCCGGCTGCTCTACCAACTGAGCTACGGCGGCATATATATAGATTACTTAATAAATTTTTAATAATCTTTTTATATCTCACTTTCTATAAATAGTTTATGGATATATTGGGTATAGGGTTAAAGTTATCTTTGGAAGAAGGTAAGGTAACAATAAAAAAAGAAAAGGAAAAGATGATATTAGAATATAATAATAAAATAATATCATCGTTAAATTATAAAGATTATAAAAAGAATTGGCAAGCTACATTATTAATAAAAGATAATAAAATAAAATTAATAGAAAGTAATGTAAATTTATATATATATAATTTTAATGATTTGAGTGATAAAAATAAAATTTATGGTCTAAATCAATTAATATATTTAGGATATTTATTAAAAAAATCTGAAGAATTTATATTAGAATATGATAAATATTTATTATCCCCAACTGAAAAAATATCTATTGGAAATGGAAAAATTGGATCAGATTTTGATTCAAAATTAATAAATGAAGAAAAGATTGCTAGAGATATATTATATGTTACAGATGGCATTTTAATTATTAATAATATTATCTAAATAATTTTTTAATAATTTAATTTTATTTTTAAGCTCTTCATTTTTTATCCCCTCTATTTTATCATTATCCAATCCCATAGTAATCCATATTAAAGAATCTATATGTAGTAATGGTATATTTATTTCTTTTGATAATTTTATCCAATAATTTTTATCTTTGCTAATTTTCCCAATTCTATTATCTATTGGTATAAATATTTCAAATGGGAATATTATTTTATATCCAATAATCCTCAATCCATAACCATAAATTTTTGTTGAAAATACTATTGTTTTATCATAAATATTTTGTTCCATTACTTTTGCAATTTCTGAATTAAATTTAACTAAATCATCTTTATAAATTAATAAATCTTTATCTTTAATCCAATTATAAATTCTATTTAATCTTTTTATTTTTATTTCTTTATATCTTCTATTATATAAATCTATAAAAGATAAAAAATTATTATATATATCGTCATTATGCTTAGAGAAATATATAGAAAATATTTTCCAGAATTTTTCTCCCTTATATGATAATTGGAATGCTAATAAAGAATTTATTACAATGAGCTTCAAAAATAAATCCTGATTTTTTATATTTTTATATAAAAATCTTAAATATCTATATTGTAAATCATAATTTTCTTCAAAGTATAATATTTCCTCAATACTAAATTTAGATAAAATATCTATAAGATCCATTTATTAAAATTTTAAATAAATTATATAAATGGAAATAAATAGGGAGGAATTCTTTTATTATTTAAATAGAGAATATAAAAAATTGGAATTAATATTTAAGAATATAAAATTTTTAGATAATAGGTTTGAGAATTTCCTTATATCTTATTATAAAGATTTAAAATATTTTTATGAGAAAAAAGATTTTGTAAAAGCATTTGAATTGGAAAATTATATTTGGGGAATTTTAGATACATTAATTAATTTAAAATTAATTGAAGTACCTGAAGAATATAAAAAATGGTTTAAGTTATTTATTTAGACTTTCATATATTCTAATTAATTCATTTAGTTTTGCAATTCTTTCTCCATTTACAATTCCAAATTTTACAAATGGAACTTCAAATCCAACTGCTAAATGAGCTAATATATTACTTTCAGTCTCTCCAGATCTATGAGATAATATTGGTATAAGACCATTTTCTTTACAGAATTTTACAGCTTCATATGCTTTAACAACTGAACCTATTTGATTTGGTTTTATTATAACACCCTTAATTGATTTATATATTAAAGATTTCTTTATCCTTTCTATATTTGTTACAGTTAGATCATCTCCAACAATTAAACTCTTTGTACTATTATTTATTTCTGCAAATCCTTCAAAATCCTCTTCATATAATGGATCTTCAACATAAAATAAATCATATGTATCTATAAGAAATTTTACATATTTTATTTGATCTTCTCTAGAAAATACTTTATTTTTATATCTATAAGTTCCATTTTTATATAATTGAGTTGCAGCAAAATCAATTCCAAGATCAACTTTTATATTATAATCTACTTTAACTTCATCAAAGACCATTTTTATTATATTGAATACTGTTTCATCTTCAAGAGATGTTGTCCATGCACCTTCATCATTTCTTCCATATAAAAATTTATCATCCAATAATTCTAATCTTTTTCCTAATAATTTATGTATATATGATGCAATAAAAATAGATAAAGGTAAATTATCTGTATCAGGAGAAACTAAAAATTCCTGAATATTTGTACTTCTACCTTTTGCATGGGCACCACCACCAACAACATTTGCTAATATTCTTATATTTATTTTTGGATTTTTATTAAAAAATTGATAAATTGGCTTTCCTTCATAATTGGACCATGCCCTTAATATAGCATATTCTATAGCAATTAATGTATTTCCTCCATATCTTTTTATTCCCCCAATTGATTCAAATTCATTTTCAAATTCTTTTAAATCATCTAAAGATGCTATATCAAATGTTTTTAGAAAATCTATTAATTCATTATTAAATAATTCTGCAGCTTTTTTTGGATCTAAATATGTAACTTCTCCAGAACCTTTACTTGTTCCTTCAGGAGCAGCTTCTGAATAACCATTTATTTCAACTTCTAATGTAGGATCACCTCTAGAATTTAGAACAACTCTCGCTTTTGCAGATTTAATTTCCATAAATAGAAATATTTATAGAAGTCATTTATTCTTTTAATTAACTACTAAAAAGTAAATCACTGTATTGTATATCCATTGGATATTGGATTATCATAATAATATATATAAATAGTAGAACCGGCTAGGGAGGATATTCCAAAACTAATCATATTGACTGTCATATTTATTAGAAATATTTGATTTTGAGGTATTGTACCATTTATATATGAGTTACCAGATGACGGATCTGTTATATTATATATATAGCATTTCAAATATCCTCCAGCATTTCCGCTTAAAGCTAAAGGACATTTTTGACTTTCTCCACTAATAGAAGAAAACTCTACTAAAAGCTTATCTGCAACTAATTGAGTAGATCCTATATTTTGAACTAAAATAGATATATTAGCAATATTACCATTCGAATTAGGAGGAGATACTTGTAATATTTGAACTTGAGCAGCTAGATTTGTAACTTGACTACTTACATAACCCCTTGCCCATCCAACTATAATTGCACCTAAAGCCACTGTTAAAGCAATTAATATAATTGTTGCAATCAAAGGTGATACAGCCTTTATTTTCATAATATATTTAAAATCTTTAGTAATATATAAACCTTATACCTTCTTCTTTATATTTAATTTTAATCTTTCCCATGGTCTTATATTTATTAATTTCCCATCTAAAAAAATTGAATAATCATCAAAATAAAAAATAAATTTTGATATACTCTTTGGAACTATATATATTTTATCTTTACTCTTTATATAAAATGTATTTTTTGTTTCATCTATTATCTCTCCATATATACCTTTTAAACTTTTTATTTTGCAATCATGTACTTCTACATTTAATCCAATAAATTCATAAGATAAAAAATATTTATTCAATTTCATTAGATATTTCTATATTTTCTTCTTTAAAACCTAAATCTAATAATAATTTCTTTATTTTTTCTCTATGATCTCCCTGCAATTCTATTAAATTATCTTTATATGTTCCTCCACACCCCAATTTTTGTTTTAAACTCTTCAATGTTTCCTTTGCAATAGATGGATCTATACCCTCTAAAATTGTAACAATTTTTCCATAACTCCTTCTTTCAGCTCTTACAATAATCTTCTGAAACTCTTTCTCTATTTCTTTTGTTGTATTCTCTAAATCTATTGGAAGACCTGAGAAAAGTTTCTTTTTCATCCTACAACAATATTTTCTCTAGCCATTTTCTTTCTTAGATTTCTTATTGCTTTTGTATTACTTCCCAAATTTTTTCTTCTTGCATTGCTTCTCAATTTTATTAATTCAAGCAAGGTGTTCTGGTCCACCATTATATTATAATGATTCACAATATAATATTTAAATTTTATATTCAATATCTTCAGGTCTCCAATATGGATTAATTCCATCAATTATATTCATATCTTTTTTATACCATAATATTCCAGTCCATGCAATCATTGCACCATTATCATTTCCCAAATCTAAAGGAACAGTTCCAAATCTCGCATTCCTTTCTTTACACATTAAATATAAAATCTCTTGTAACCTTTTATTTACAGCAACTCCACCAGTTAATCCAAATTCTTTTTTATCTAATAAAGATAATCCTCTTTCAGATATTTCTGCTAACATTGAAAATACATATTCTTGAATAGAATATGATAAATCATTTATATTAATATTTTCTCTTTTTATTAGATTTTTTATATATGTATATATTCCTCCCAATTGTATATCCATTCCTTTAACAGAATATGGTAATTTTATTAGATTTTTTCCTTTTTTTGATAATTCTTCAATCTTTGGACCAGCAGGAAATCCGATATTTAATAATCTACCAATTTTATCTAAAAAATTTCCTACACCCATATCTAAAGTCTCTCCAACAATTCTATATTTATTTCCTTCAAACGATAATAACATTGTATTTGCTCCTGAAACTAATAAAATTAAAGGATCAGTGAATTTATTATATAATTTTACAATTTCAGCATGTGCTATTAAATGATTTACTCCAATTAATTTTGAATTAAATATTTTAGAAAATAATTTACCACTAAAATATGCCTGAATTAATGTTGGATATAAACCAGGTCCTGCAGAATATGAAATCAAATTTATTTTTCTTTCAAAACTATTTAAATTATTTATATATAAATTTAAGCTATTTTCCAATTCTTTATTATCAGAAACTATTTTATTATTTTCAACCCATATTCTATTATTATTATATATTATATACCTTTTTCTATTCCATGGTTCATCATAAAATATTTCTTCAGATCCTTCTAATTTATTTTTTATTTCATATAATGCATCTACAATATAAAATTTATTATTTATTTTCTTAAAAATAAATCCAGCTTTCCATACAGAATTTTTTAAAATATTAATACTCTCTTTTGAATGCAACTCTGCAGCTTCTCTTGGATGTATTCCTCCTTTCTCACTTTTATATATTATCCTTTCATTAGAATATATATTTCCATTTTCATTAACAATTCCAATTGAATATGTATGAGCAGTAGATTCTATTCCTAGAGAAATTATCATTGAGATTTTTGAGATTTAAATTCCTCATATATTTGATTAAAATCTTTATTTCCATATTCTTCTATTTTAGTATTTATTTGTACAATTTCTGAAGATATTGTATTTCCTCTAACCAATTTTTTAACTCTCGCCTTTTTATTTTTATACCACCATACATATTTTTTACCCATTCCTTCAACATAATTTACCATTGGAGCACCTTCAAATCCAGAACCACCAGTTATCCTTAATTTATATCCATCTAAATTAATTATTGATCCATCAATTATATCCCCAATTTTCTTACCTATTAAAGATTCATCTTTTGTTTGTACCTGAATAGACTTTCCAGTTTTTGGATCTGATACCACAACTTTAAATATAATTTCTTTTCTTTTGTTTGCCATTTTATATCAATTATGAAAAATATTTTTATTCTTTAATGAAAAATTTTTATATAACAAATACTTTAAATTTATTATGAAAGAACTATTACACATTGAACAAGATGATGAATTTCCAAATTTTTTCAATGGAATAATATTAAATTTACCAAATAAAAATGCAATAAGTATAATAGATTATGATTTAAATATAAATACTTATATGAATTTAAAAGTATCATATCCTTTTTATTTTGGATTTATTCCCAGAACTTATATTGAAAATTATCCATTATTTTTCTCTTTTTTCTCAGATAAAAAATTTGATATATTTAGTTTATTAAAATTAGAACCTCTATACTTTTTTAAAGTCCCAAAAGATATTACAATAAATATAATTTATTCAAAATTACCTAGTCAAAATATAAATATAGATAAGGAAAGCATTAAAAATATATTAAAAGATTTCTTTGATGTAGATATTGTACCTTCATTATCAAAACCTTCCCATATTTTAGAAAATACAAATAGAGAATATAAAAGAAAATTTAGCAAAATTAAAAAATTATAAGCCCCAGGCAGGATTTTCTTTTCTCATTATATTTGCTATTTCTTTTAATATTTCTTTTTGCTCATCATTTAAAATATCTTTATTTTCTTTAAATTTCCTATAATCATTTTCAGATATAAAAGTATATAATATATCATCTTCAAACAAATTTCTTCCAACTACTGCATCATCTATAGATATAGCAACTTTATCATTTTTCATAGCTAAATCTATATTCTTTTTTTCTTTTTGTATTGCCAAAATTTTTCCAATTATTTTTCCATCTAAATTAATTAAATATACATCTTTTCTTATTTCTCCTCCTAAAACTTCAATCCCAACAATTGCAGGATTTGATCTTCTAAATATATTTCCCTTTAATATTTTTATCTTTCCTATCGGTGGCAATTCCCTTAATATTTTTTCTTTATTATATTTTATCTCATTAATATATTTCTCAATTTTTTCAATTAAATCATATATAACATTTGATATTATTAAATTTATATTTGAAGATTTTATATATTCCCCATCATTCTTATTTATCCCAATATTAAATCCAACTATAACAGAATATTGTGGATATTTATCTTTCATAGATAATGCTATATTTACATCTTCTTTATTTATATCCCCTATATCTGCCTTTTTTATTGGAATATTTCTATCTCTTAACATTTTTACTAATACTTCTAATGATCCCAAAGTATCTGCTTTAACAATAATACCTTCTTTATCAGTTTGAAATATTATATTTTCAATATCCTTTTTTAATTTTTCTTCTATTTCTCTTAATTCTTTTTCATCATTATATACATAGATTGTAGAACCTGGTAGAGCATTATCTAATCCATCTGCAGATATCCTTATACCACTTGCCGCATATGCAACATCTATTTCTTTAAATTTATTTCTACTAGCAAATCTAATATCTGTTAAAGGTACTGGCTTTAATATTAATTTTACTTTTGTTGTTTTAATACCATCTTTTGATAAAAAAGCAATTTTATCTCCTTTCTTTATTTTACCATCATATAATATTACATCTATTACACTACCTAAACCTTTTTCTTCCTTTACTTCTAATATTACACCAATACCATTTCCTTCAACATTTATTTTTAATTTTTCTTCTAAATATCTTTGAGAAAGTCCTGCAATTAATAATAATAAATCAGGAATACCTTCTCCAGTTTTTGAAGAAATTGGAACAATCGCAACCTGTCTTCTAAAATCTTTTACTCTATCGTATCTATCTGAATCAAATCCCAATTCATATAATTTAGCTACAACATTATATGTATGCTCTTCTAATTTATTTATTACTTTTTGATCTTGATATTTTATACTTTCTAAAAATGGTTTATTTTCATAAGGTTTCCATCCATCTATTTTATCTATTTTATTTAATGCAATTAAAAATGGTACTTTTAATTGCTTGCATATTTCTATTGCTTCATATGTTTGTTTTTGAAATCCTTCCAATATATCTACTACAATAATTGCTAAATCTGAAACGGATCCTCCTCTTTTTCTTAAATTACTAAATACTTCATGACCAGGAGTATCTATAAACAATAAAGAAGGAATCTTTAGATCAAATTTAAACATATTTAATAATGGTTTTGATATTTCTTTAATTACATCAATTGATACTTCTGTAGCTCCTATATGCTGAGTCATTTCACCAGCCTCCTTTTTTGTATAAGATGTATTTCTAATCTTATCTAATAGAGAAGTTTTACCAGCTCCAACATGACCTAAAACAACAATTATTGGAGATCTTATCATTTAAAAATAATTTATAAGAAAAACTTTTATTTATGGCCATATCCATCTTCTATATAAACCTTTTTCATTTACAAAATTATTTGCTTTTTGATAAGATTCTATTGTACCAATATCAAACCAATATTCACTATCATCATTATATACATATCCATATAATTTTTCTCCTCTTTTTATTAAATATTCAAAGAAATTTCCCATAGAATCTTTACTATAATTAGAATTCATGTATTCATCTAATAAATGCAATTTTTCTTTTGGAATATAATATATTCCAGTAGATATTGTAGTATATAATGGATTTTGGGGCTTTTCATAAAATTCTTTTATTATATTATTTTCTATTTTTACTACTCCATAATTTTTTGCATCATTATAATTCTTTATATCATATATTGCTAAAGCTATAGAATTATTTTCATTCCCCAATTTAATTATTTTATTTAAATTAAAGCTAAACAAATTATCACCTAATAATATTAATAAATTATTATTTATACCCATTTCTTTTATTGCATAATGTAATCCTCCAATTGATCCTAGTTTATTTTCTTCAGAATTTGATGGTTCAATTACTAATCTTATTTTTCCAATTTGATATTGTTCATAAAAGGAATATAATGCTGCTAGAATATGTCTAAAATGATTTTCATATTTTTTATTTGTTGATATAATTATTTCATCTGAACCTGTTTCTAATGCTTTTTCTATTATATAATATATCAAAGGTACTCCTCCTACTGGAAATAACGGTTTTGGTACATAATCTGATAATGGTTTAAATCTCTTTGCATAACCACCTGCTAATATTAAAGTATTCAGACTCATAAAGAAAAATTATCAAAAAAATTTATGAATAAAATAGTTCATAATTTCCAAATCCTTGGGGTATAAATGTATTATTTGTAGATATTATGTTTCCATTACCTCCTACTATTTTTTCTACAATATAACTATTAGCAGGTGGTAGATTAATAAATGTAATATTTCCATTTATATTTCCTATTATTGATATTCCTGCATAATAGTTATATAATGTGTTATTTACATTTACGTTTGATATTACACTACTTAAACTATTTATGAATCCTTGTGAATTATTATAATATACATTTACACTTCCTGTAGATGTTGTTAGATTATCTATATATCCACTTCCATATATTTCAATACCTAATTGTGAATTATATAATGATATATTTGTTGCGTTACCTGTTAAATAATATCCAAATAATCCTCCATTTGTTGTTACATTTATTATATTATTTGGTTGAGTTTCATATAATCCAAATACTTGTCCTACTTTTATATAATCATTTTCTATATTATTTCCCGAAGATGTTAAATATATTCCAAATATATTTGACTGTATGTTATTATTTATTATATTATTATTATTTCCATTGTTTATCTTTATTCCAAATATATTTGATATTATATTACTATTCTCTATTATATTATTTATTGCATTTCCATCAAAATAAATTCCAAATATTTGTCCATTTACATTTGAATTATTTATTATTACATTATATGGATTATTAATATATATTCCCCATACTGATGATTGTATATTGATATTATCTATTGTTGAATTTTGTATATAACCATATATTCCTCCTATATTTCCATTTATTGTAGAGTTATATACATTTACTACTGATGGATTCTTTATATTTATTCCAAATAATCCTGAATTTATATTTGAATTTATTAAATTTAATTCTCCATTTTCTACATTTATTGCAAATAAATTTGTATTAATATTTATATTTTGTATTGTTACATTTGATGATAATATTTTTATAACAGGTAATCCTGGATTTGCTGGTTCAAATATTGTATTTTGTCCTAATAATGTTATATTTTTACCTTGTGGGTTTATTACTAAGTTTACTAAATATACTCCTGGAGAGAATACTATTACAGGTATAGAACTATTAATTGCTGAATCTATTATTCCTTGTATTTGTGTATTACTTAATGTTGGGTTTATTACTGATACATTATATGCATTTTGTGATATATATATTACTTGTGGATTTGTATATTGATATAATCCATAGTTATTATATGCATATACCCTATACCATATTGAATAGTATCCGTTACTATTTAATACTGCATATTGTTGTAATATTCCATTATATAATATATCTGAACATGAATTTGCTATTGTTATCCATTGATTACTTGTTTGATTTAATAATTGTATTTGACAATAATCTTTACCTAATGTATTATCATATACATTTGCACTAACTTCTAATAACCATATATTTTCTTGTGTACCATTTGATGGTGTAGGATATACATATGATACATTAAATGTTGGCGGAGGTAATGTATAAACATATATTCCAGTTGAATTTGTTTGTCCAAAGGGATTAGATGTTGATAATTCTATTGTAATATTTCCACCATTTGGTATAATATTATATAATCCTGGTAAATTGTATGATGAATTTTCATAATTTAATTGGATAACATTATTACCCGGTGTTACACTTATATTATATGTCTGTCCATTTATTGTTACACTTACATTTGGATAATTCGTATAGAATGATATATTTAGTTGATAATAGTTTGATACTGAATTATTAGATGGAGAAATAATATATATTTTTGGATTAACTATAGGAATTACTGTAATTGTGTTAGAATTTGTAATTCCGTTTGCTGCAACACCAGTTACTGTTACACTATAAGTACCTGGTTGTATATTACTATTTGCACTTACAGTTAAAGTTACAGATGCATTTGGAGTAACAGTTGTATT
>Ga0080005_132087_pt1 | contig 23044 bp, 28 predicted proteins | sample JossMetagenome_2_FD_69208 | JGI IMG/M metagenome (GOLD analysis project Ga0080005, IMG submission 69208) | Hot spring sediment microbial communities from Joseph's Coat, Yellowstone National Park, USA - JC3_ASED (SPADES assembly) (version 2) | ecosystem: Environmental > Aquatic > Thermal springs >...
CATTGCAATTCCTCTACCAACCCATCCATATCCGGCTACTACGACAGTTTTTCCTGCGAGAAGAATATTTGTCGCTCTTAATATACCGTCTATAGTTGATTGGCCAGTGCCGTATCTATTATCAAATAAATATTTTGTCTGAGCATTATTCACAGCGATCACTGGATATAAAAGGATGCCCCCTCTCTCCATAGCTCTTAATCTTATCACACCTGTTGTAGTCTCCTCAGTTCCTCCGAAAATTTTTCTCCCAAGATCAGGATGTTTCATATGTATTCTCCCATGAAGATCAGCACCGTCATCAACAACTATCTCTGGAGAAAACTTTATCACGTTATCAATACAGCTCCAATATTCTTCAGAAGACTGTCCTCTCCACGCACAGACATATACTCCTTCGGAGGCTAATGCAGCCGCGACATCATCTTGTGTCGACAATGGATTACTGCCTGCCAGATGAACTTCTGCTCCGCCTGCAACTAATGTTCTGATTAAAACTGCAGTCTCCTTGGTGACGTGAAGTACAGCGCCTATTCTAACGTTTTTCAGAGGCTTCTCTTTTGAGAATCTCTCTCTTATCTTTAAGAGAACAGGCATGCTTCTCTCTGCCCAATAGATCTGTTCAAGACCTTTCTTGTATAAAGAAGGATCTTTGATAAGACTTTTCATCGTAATCCACTGATTAATATTTTTAACGCCTTAATATAGGGTTTGTTTTAAATATTCATCTGGTGAAAAGTGTATGACGAGAACTAAGATTATAGTGAGCATAGGTCCTTCAACATCTGATCCAAAGATTATTAAAGAGCTTCATATGATTGGTGTAGACTGTTTCAGAATAAATTTCTCTCACGGAACTCCAGATGATTGGAACCGATATATAGACATGATAAGATCTGTAGAAAAAGAGGTTGATGACCAGATCTGTATATTAGGAGATCTAAGAGGTCCTTCTATCAGACTTGGAGAGCTTAAAGAAAACATAAGTATATCCAGAGGTCAGAAAATAATTTTCTCAAAAGATCCTTCGAAAGGTATTCCTATAGACTCTGAAGAGTTTTTCAAATTATCTGAAGAAGGAGATGTGCTTCTCATGGATGATGGTAGAATGAGATTTGAGATAATCTCTGCTTCATCAGATCTTGTCGAGGCCATTGCTCTGACAGATGGAGTATTAAGCTCTCGTAAGAATATAAATATTAAAGGAAAAGATCTTAAGGGATCAATTTTATCAGAGAGAGATTATGACGCTATAAAAATCTCTGTCGAGAAAGAGATCACTTATATAGGAGTGAGCCATGCAAGAGCCAGAGGCGACATAGAGATTGTGAGACGAAACATAAGACTTCTAGGTGGCAATCAAAAGATTTTAGCAAAAATCGAGAACAGGCTCTCTCTAGAGAATCTCAGCGATATAATAGAGGCCTCAGATGGCGTAGTAATAGCAAGAGGAGACTTAGGCATGAGCATAGGTTTAGAAGAGGTTCCTCATATTCAAGAGAGGATTGTTAGAGAGTCTAAGAGAAGAGGTAGACCAGTGATCTTGGCTACTCAATTACTTGAGTCTATGATAAGATCACCTATTCCAACAAGATCTGAGGTTCAGGATATTTATAATGGAGTGGCTCTGGGAGTGGATGCCATGATGTTGACTGGAGAGACTGCCGTAGGCTTATATCCTGTGGAGGCTGTGAAATGGCTTAAAAGAGTGGTCGAGACTTCTGAAGCAAGATTGTCTCAAGAGAGATTTATTAGAGAGGAGATTAAACAGCCGGAGGATGTTTTAGAGAAGTTTCTCTATGGAGTGGTAAAACTGGCTGAGTCTATAAAAGCTGATATAGTTATATTCAGTAGAAGCGGCAATTCAGCATATAAACTTTCTGTTTTCAGACCTTCTGTAAAAATAGTTTGTGGAACAAATAATAGAGACGTGTATAAAGCTTTGAAAATTCTATGGGGAGTAGATCCTGTTTATGTTGAGGAGAATAACTATGATGAAGGACTTGAGAAGACAGTTGCTCAGGCACTGGATAGAAAACTTGTTGAGAGAGGATCTCTAGTGATCAAGTCTTATGCAAGGCCTCAAGAAGATAAATATGTCGTCTCAGTCAAAAGACTTTTATAATAAATCTTTTTTACCAAAGGATCTTCTGAGCATTCTGATATGTTCATATAAAGATCTGTCTATGCCTCTATCAATCATCCATTCTCTTAAAGATCCTGTTATCACAATCGGTTTTTTGATCAGACTATTTAAATCTTTAGAGCCTGTCAAGAATAATACAGCTCTCAGCTCATGTATTAAAGCGTTCAGATACTCATCAAGTTTGTCAGCGAAATATGCTTTAAGTATTGGATAAGCTATTCCAGCCATGTCAGCTCCTAATACAATAATCTTAGCAACATCTAATCCTGTCTCAACACCTCCGCTACCAATTATGAAAGAGTCTGGAGCTGCATATCTAGTCTCTATAACTGAGGCGGCTGTAGGAATCCCCCAGATAGAGAGGTCTTCAGCAATCTTCTCTTTAATAGATTCTCCTCTTCTATGTGCCCTATATTTCTCGATAAGAACCCAGTTTGTGCCTCCAGATCCTGCTACATCAAAATATCTGATTCCTATCTCTCTAAGTTTTGCAACACTCTCTCGAGACAGTCCCGTCCCGGTTTCTTTAATAATGATCGGTTTGTTGATGCTTTCTGCAATATCTCTTAATCTTTTTAAAAAGCCTTTGTAAAAAGGCTCTCCCTCAGGCTGTACTGATTCTTGCGCTGGATTCAGATGTATAGCTATTCCATCAGCTTTTAACATATCAATTGCTTTAAGTATCTTATCAACATCATAACCTTTTACTATCTGAGCCGCGCCTATATTTGCTAAGACAACTGTTGAAGGAGCTCTCTCTCTAACAATAGAATATGTATACTCAAGCTCTGGATTCTCTATAGCAGCTCTTTGAGAGCCTACGCCAATAGCTATTCCAAATTTCTCAGCAGCCTCAGCAAGCGCCTCATTGATTTTCGCAGTATCTTTGTGTCCTCCAGTCATTCCGCTGATAATTATAGGAGCCTTAAGTTTTTTACCTAAAAACTCTATAGATAGATCTATCTCGTTAAAATCTATCTCAGGTACTGCATCATGAATCAGATGAACATGTTCAAGCCATGTGGTTAGAGGCCCTCTAATCTCTTTGGTGATAGCTATATCTATATGCTCAATCTTTCTTTTCTCAGTCTCGCTCAATATTCCACCACTGTCCCAACGATCTTTTCTCCAGTTAATGCTTTATATATGTTTCCAGACACCTCTCCATTAAATATGAATCCTTTGACCCCTCTTTTTAAAACATCAATTCCTGAATAAATCTTTGTATACATGCCTCCTGTAACATCTATATGTCGAGATCCTTCTAACACTATATTCATCTCCTCAGAGATCTTTATTTTCTCAATAATTTTTCTGCCACCTTTCTCAGGAGGTTTGTCATAGACTCCGTCAACTGTAGACGCGAAAAAGACTATATCAGCACCTAAGATTAATGCGGATCTCCAGGCCAGCTCGTCTCCTGATAATATCTCAAAATCTTTATCAGATAAGATCACGTCGCCAAATGATACTGGAATTATCTCTCTATCAATTAAAGATCTCAGAGGCTCTGGCGATATAACGACTTCTCCACCTCTTTTATATACAAATGCTCTTGTAGAAAGCTGTACAGCCGGCAGATCTTTCTCTAAGAAGCTTTTGACAATAATTCTATTAAGCTCATTCATATACCACGCGATCTCAGCAAAACCTTTTTCATCAATATGTTTCTTTGATGATAATATTTTTGAGGCAATATAATGACCGAAGCTTCCGCCTCCATGTATAACAAAGATCTTTTTATAACCCGATAGCCACACATCTCTGATCTCGCCACTAATTCTTTTAATAACATCTTCTCTAGGTGTCAACGGCTTGTCCTTGTAAGTTACTAATGATCCTCCTAATTTTATTATCACAGGTTTTTTCATCAAATTTCTCTCTCCTCTCTCTTAATTCTCTCGCCATCTCCGAGAACCCAGAAGACCCCGTCGTCTCTCTTCTCCATCTTCCATATGCCTGTGGCATGTTTCACAAGCTCTATAGCCTCTGCAACTGTCTCAAAAGCTTTTCTCCTGCCGACGGATTGTGCGATTATTATAGTGGCTATGTCTCCAGGTTTTGTCTCTCCTTTGACATGAAAGATCTTTATACACTCTATAGAATATTTCTTTTTTAAATAATCTGTTATCTCTCTAAATCTTCTAAGCGTATATTCTTCATATACCTCGTAATAAAGCTCTTCAACTTTGTGTCCTTCCACAGGATTTTTAACTATGCCTATGTATATGACGACTCCTCCAAGCCCTCTCTCAGCAGCATTTCTACTAAGCTCAACTAATATACGGCCTAGATCCGGAGGATCTTTTGATTGATAAAGTCTATATTCCACACATTCTTCATTAAGATCTGTCATTTAAGATCCTCCTGATGCCGGTGGAAGAAGATCTAATGTATCTCCGTCTCTAACGAGAGTGTCAGGCGGGGCGTAGACACCATTTAATAATATTATTATAGATTCTCCTCTGCTCCTCATGAAATCTCTGATCTTATCATTTTTCTCAGAGATCTTCTGTAGAATCTTTTCTACAGAGACTCTGTCCTCATTAAATTCTAAAACTTCCTCTGAGAGACCGTAAAGATCTTTTAATAAAGCATATAATCTTATTTTTACTCTCATCCTAATATGCCCAAACTATTATGTCTACAATTCTATATTAGCATGTCTATTGCTCATATCTTTCTCTGAGACACCTAATATACTCATTAATTCGACGATCAATGAGTCTAAGAATATTATTGTTGTATCTTCAAATAATGTTCCTAAAGGAGCCAGAGGCTCGTGAATACCTAAGATCTGTCTTGCGAAATAATCTTCTTCTGCAGATATTTTTGTTCTTCCAGGTATTATCACGACAACGTCTGATAATAAGGCCAGAGGAGAGTCTGGAAAAGATGTTATTGCAAGTATTTTTGCTCCAACACTTTTCGCGGCCTCGGCAGCTGTAATAATAAGTTTTGTTCTTCCAGAACCGCTGATCGCTATCACAAGATCCTCTTTTCTAATTGGTGGAACTATAGTATCTCCTAACACATATGTTCTGAAGCCTAGATGCATTAATCTCATACCAAATGCTCTACCAACAAGACCACTTCTGCCAGCACCCATGACTAAGACCGTCTTATTATTTCTGTAAGCATTCACGAGAAGCTCTAGAGCTCTTTTAATCTGCTCCTCTGATACTATCTCGGAAGTTTTCAAAACATAAGTGGCTATCTCACGCATAATATTTTTAACATATTTAAGCTCTTCGATCTTTGTTGTCAAAAATTAGTCCCGAATAAACAGTGTATTAAAATGATATATAAATCATTCTCTGAGAATAATGTTAACAACTGAAGTCGAGCATTAATATAACTGTTTGTCACAGATAATATCGTGAGTATTAATGAATCTCGATGAATTCGCAAAAGATTTTCTTCCTAGAGTAGAGAGATACATAGATCAGATCATAAGAACTGATATAGATCATTTGGAGAAAGCATCAAAACATCTTATAAAAGCAGGCGGAAAACGTCTAAGACCTCTGATGCTGGGATTATTTACAAAAGCTTTCGACGGAGACTTAGAGAATGCGGCAATCGCAGGTGCAGCAGTTGAGATTCTTCACAACTTTACTTTAGTACATGATGATATAATGGATAGAGACCAGTTTAGAAGAGGTGTTCCAACTACACATGTAGTCTTTGGAGAGCCTATGGCTATTCTAGCTGGAGACTATCTTTATGCAAAAGCTTATAGAGCACTGTTATGGCTAAAAGATCGCGTAGATGATCATAAGCTAGTCAAGATTATAGATCTTCTTAATAAAGCCTCTGAGATAGTTGCAGAAGGCCAGGCCCTGGATCTTACGTTGCCATCTTATCATGAGGTTTCTGAAGAACAGTATATAGACATGATATATAGAAAAACTTCCTCATTATTTATGGCAGCCGCTGGAATAGGAGTTATGTTAGGAAGATCATCGGAACAAGACGTGGAGAGAGCTATTGAATACGCGAGATATGCTGGCATAGCATTTCAAATCAGAGATGATATATTAGGTTTATTAGGAGATCCTTCTGTGACAGGAAAGCCTGTTTTAAATGATCTTCGAGAGGGTAAAAGAACTATTCTAGTGATCCACGCTTTTAAAGAGGCTTCAGATTTTGATAAGAATGAGATGTTGAGAATAATAGGGAATAAAGAGGCTTCTATAAAAGATCTTGAGAAAGCAAAAGATCTTGTTATAAAATATGGTGGCGTTAAAAAAGCTGAGGATTTGGCAAAGAGTTATCTTGAGAAGGCTTTGAAAGTCTTAGATGAGATTGAGAGGAGAGCTCTTAACAAAGATTCCATTTATATAATCAAAGATCTTACGACGAGACTTGTTTATAGAGAGAAGTAGTCTATGGCTCAGAATATGAGTTCTGAATATCCTTTCATCTTGATCGAGGAGGAGTGTGAGAGAAAAAATGTTGATGAACATTGTTTCTGTCTCAACCTGTCTCAAGGCTATGTCTCGAGAGGATGTGAATACTGTGAGAGATGTTTTGTTGAACATCCTTATGAGAAGGCTTATGAGAAAACTTATGATCTTGAGCATGAGATCGTTATAAAAGATCATATGATTTTTCCATCAAGATCTTTAGAAGGATTTCTTGTTAACAAAGGAGTTAAAATAAAATATCTGATTCTCGAGGGGTTAGGCATAGACGTGATAATAACTGAAGGATCTTTTGTTAAAAAACAAGATAAGATAGCTTATATATATACTGGCAAAAGAGAGATTAGAACAATAAGATCTTTGCTAGAAGGATTCGTTTTATACATTACCGAGCTATACGGGGAATTTCCTTATAAAACTTTGATCATATTTTTAGAGGATATTAATAGTCTCAGAAAGATAATGATTAAATAGATGAATGATGTCTGAGGAAGATCTTAGAAAAAAGATCTTGGCTTACGCTCTTGAGAACGCTATTAAACATGGTGGAAAAGCCTCTTCACAGCCTGTCATGAATAAGATACTTGGCGAAAGAAAAGATCTTAAGAGTAGAGCAAGAGAGATCTATAGAATAGTTGAAGAGATCGTGAGTTATGTCAACACATTATCTCCAGAGGAGCAGTTGAGATTATTAGAAGAGGTCGCACATCTACTTCCTGAGAGAAAAGAGGTTTTGAGAAAAACTCTTCCGCCACTTCCAGATGTAGAGAATAATTATGTAGTGACTAGATTTGCTCCAAATCCTGATTTTGTGTTGCATCTAGGCAATGCCAGACCAGCGCTTCTCTCTCATATATATGCTCATGAGATATATAGAGGAAAAATGATCTTAAGATTCGAAGATACTGATCCTAGGATAAAAAGACCTCTTCCAGAGGCTTATTTCATGATAAAAGAAGATTTGAAATGGCTAGGGATTAAATGGGATGAAGAGTATATACAAAGTCTTAGAATGGAGATCTATTATAAGATCGCTAGAGAGCTGATTAGCAGAGGAGGCGCTTACATAGATCTTTTGAGTAGAGAGGAGTTTAGAAAATTAAAAATGGAAAGAAAACCTTCGCCATACAGATCTAATGATGCGTCTAAAAATCTTGAGTTATTTGATAAAATGATTGAGGGACATTTCGGCGAGGGAGAGGCTGTCATGCGTGTCAAGACAGATATCAACTATCCAGATCCAAGCGTAATTGATTGGATAGCTTTTAGAATAATTGACACAGACAAGAATCCTCATCCTATAACAGGATCCAGATATGTAGTCTGGCCTACATATAATTTTGCTGCTGCTGTAGATGATCATCTTATGAAAGTTACTCACATATTCAGAGGAAGAGAACATGCTCAGAACACAATTAAACAGACATTTCTATATCAGCACATGGGATGGAGATATCCATATGTTGTCTCTCATGGTAGAATAAAATTAGAAGGTTTTGTTCTTAGCAAGTCAAAGATAAAGTCGCTACTTGATAAATATCCAAATGTCTTCAGAGGATACTCGGATCCTAGGTTCGGAACTTTATCAGGTCTCAGGGAGAGAGGAATTCTTCCTGAGGTGATCAGAGAGTTGATATTAGAGACAGGGATCAAGCCTAGCGACGCAACTATCTCATGGGATTCTCTCGCCTCTTTAAACAGAAAAAAGATTGATCCTGCAACTCGAAGACTTATGTATGTCTCAGACCCTGTCAAAATATATTTAGAAGGATTAGATCAGGAGTTATGTATAGATATTCCATATCATCCTGACAATACTCAGCTTGGTGGCAGAAGATTATGTGTGGATAAAGATGAGAGAGGCTTCTACGTATATGCTCAACGTAAAGATATTGAGGAGAATAAGATGATGAGACTTATGGAGCTGGCTAACATAGAGATCTTCTCTCGTGAGAAGGATGTTTACGTTGCAAAGATCATTTCTAGAGATCTTGATACTGCAAGAAAACTTAGACTTCAGATAATACAGTGGGTCGGTAGAGAAAGGCTAAATGCGATACTTAAGATCCCTTCAGGATTAAGTATGAAGACTGAGAGAGGCCTCGTAGAATCATCAGTCAAAAAACTTTCAGATGAAAGATATCAATTTGTTAGAAAAGGCTTTGTGAAGCTGATGGAAAGATCTGATAAGAGATTTATGTTTCTGTTTATGCACGAGTGATTTTTAAAATCTCTAGACATAAACATTTATATAAGATGTCTAGAAAAAGAAAATTTAGAATAGATCTTAAGAAAAATGATCGTGAGACAGAATGTGTAGACGCTCACTGTATTCTTGAATATGTGATCCCTTATTCATCTATTGATGAAGAGATCAGATGAAGCTTTAAATAGTCTTATGAACATGCTTTTAGGTTTCATACATACATTTTTTATGGTTTAAAACAATAGCATATATATATAAGGTGTTATTAGAGATGAGCATATCAGTAGAGAGATACAGGGCAATCTCTCCTTCAGAATTCTTTTATAGAAATAAAGAGATCGCCGGCTTCTCAAATCCTGCTAGAGCACTTTATCAGGCTGTGAGAGAGCTGGTTGAGAACTCTTTAGATGCTACTGATACACATAATATCTATCCTGACATAAAGATCATTATTGATAAAGAAGATTCTTCTGAAGAGATATATTCGGTATATGTTGAGGATAACGGCATTGGAATACCTCCTAATCATATTCCAAATGCTTTTGGGAGAGTGTTATATAGTAGCAAATATGTTTTAAGACAAACTCGCGGCATGTTTGGTTTAGGCGCTAAAATGGTTGTTTTATATGGCCAGATAACTGTTGGAAGACCTGTTGAAGTGACATCTTCCCCCAGAGGCTTCTCGAAGATCTATAGATACAAGATCATGATTGATATAAAAAATAATGAGCCTATAATACTTGAGGAGTCTGTCTATCCGAATATCAACGGTTGGCATGGGACTGCTGTGAGAGTTTTTTTGAAAGGAGATTGGCAGAGGTCTAAAAACAAGATCCTTGATTATGTGAAGAGAACCGCGATAATAACTCCTTATGCAAATATTTTATTCAAAGATCCTGAGGGTGTGATGTATTATTATCAGAGACTGACTAATAAAATGCCTAAGCCTCCTAAAGAGGTTAAGCCTCATCCTAAAGGTGTCGATCTTGAGACTTTAAAAGAGATGATTGTTAAAAGCAGAGTCAGAAGTTTGAAAGATTTTCTTATGGAGGAGTTCGAAGGCGTTGGTGAGAAGACTGCCGAAGGGATCATAAGATTAGCAGGATTCAGATCTAATCAATCTATTAGAAAGATGAGTATTGATGATCTTAAGAAGCTTCTTGATGCTATCAGCAGATATGAGGATCTTAGGAGGCCTTCAGCAGATCATCTGTCTCCTATTGGTGAAGAGCTGATAAAAATTGGATTAGCCAACATGTTTAAGCCAGAGTTTGTTGATGCATTAACTAGAAAGCCCGTAGCCTATGAAGGCCATGCATTAATTGTTGAAGTCGGCATAGCATTTGGAGGCTCTATACCTGAAGCGCCTTTTCCTGAAGAGATCATGTTATTAAGATATGCTAACAAGATCCCTCTGTTATATGATGAGAGCACTGATGTGTCTTTTAAAGTAGTCTCAGAAATTGATTGGAAGAATTATGGTGTCGAGTTTCCTGCTAGACTGGCAGTTCTCACACATGTATGTAGTACTAAGGTTCCTTACAAAGGTGTTGGCAAGGAGAGCATTGCTGATGTTCCTGAGATTGAGAGAGAGATTGAAAATGGTGTTAAAGAGCTTGCCAGAAGACTTAGACAATATATCAATAGAAAAAAGAGGATGGAGGAGGAGATTAGAAGAGCATACACATTTATCAAATATATTCCGGAAATTGCCAGAGGTCTCAGTATAATATATGACGGGTCTCAAGATAGTTATGAAAATATTAAAGAGAAGCTTTTTAATATGTTGAGAGAGAAAGTATCTGTGAAAAACATTAGATCTATAGATGACGTAGTGATCTCTATAGAGTGATCTGTTATGAACACATATTCTTCTAAAATAGATCTTGAGGCTCGTAAAAAAGTCAGCTCATTGTTTAGAGAGAAATTTGTCGACATAGTCGATTCATTGTTTAAAAATGTTGAGCCTGAGATGTTAATTCCAAAGAGAACATTATCAAACACTATATATGATCCTGTGAAGAAGCTTCTTTTATTAGGAGATGAGAAGCTCTCTAGAAAATTTTTTGATATGCATGAGTCTAGAAAATTTATGCAGACTATTCTTATGGCATCAATAATTTATCAGACTCTGATCAATAATGAGTATCCTACTATAAGAGATCTTTATTACAGAGGTAAACACACGATAAGATATAGAAGTTATACTGGAAGAATTGAGGAGGAGAACACATGGGATGAACAGAGTGAGAGTGATTCTGTTCTTCGAGATATTGAGGTATATACTAATTTGCTAAGAGAAGAAATGTTGATCCTTTCTAAAGAGAAGGGCAAAGTCGTTGGCAACATGAGGATCAGAAGTGGAGATGACATAATCGATCTTAGCAAGATGGGTCATGGAGCATATGCTATTGAGCCAACTCCAGATCTTATAGAGTTTATAGATGTTGATGCAGAATTTGTTTTGATAGTTGAGAAAGACGCCGTCTTCCAACAGCTTCATAGAGCAGGCTTCTGGAAGAAATATAAAGCTATATTAGTCACAAGTGCTGGTCAGCCTGACAGAGCTACTAGAAGATTTATTAGAAGACTTAATGAAGAGCTGAAACTACCAATCTATATAATAACTGATTCGGACCCTTATGGATGGTATATATACAGTGTTTTCAAAATAGGATCTATAACATTATCATATGAGAGCGAGAGACTGGCAACACCTGAGGCAAGATTTCTTGGAGTATCTATGAGCGACATATTTGGAGATCCTCAGAGAAAAAAGAAGCCTTATCTAACAGAGACTGAGAGAAGAAACTATATTATAAAAGCTAAAGAAATGGATCTTAAGAGAGCAAGAGAGCTTAAAAACTATAAATGGTTTCAGACTAAAGAATGGAAGAGAGAGATCGACATTTTTGAAGAGAAAAAATCTAAACTAGAGATAGAGGCTTTAACAAGCAAAGGACTGAGTTTTCTAATGGACACATACATACCTACTAAAATATCTACAAAAGACTGGATCGAGTGAAAAACTATTAAAACTATTAAGATCTACGGCTCATTTCGATCCTTAGTCAATTATAAGAGAGACTTGCTAATTTTTATAAATAATCTTTATATAACAATAAGATAGCGTCTAAAAATAACCATAGATATTATGAGAGTAGAAAGTGATGTTTAAATGAATGATCAATGTAGAGAAATGGAGAGACAATGTGAATATCTGAGAGAGGAGGTTTATCGCATCTAACATTAGCTGAGAATCTTGTATCTAATAGATTACAAACAATTCTTCCATCAATTATTGAGTTTTTTATCAAAACTTTGATTGTCTATGGTGTTATCATAATTCTTTTCTTAGCTCCGCAAATGAATGTTTCTAAAATAATTCTATTGATACTAGTAATACTATTATTCGCGTCTGTGGTTATGTGGTATTGGGAGCGTCTAGTTAAAGAATCTGGCGTTAATAATATTGTTGAGGTCACACATATCTTATCGGATCATCATATGAGTATCTTTGATAAATATCTTGATATGTTGAAAGAATGTTGTGCTAAATTAGATGAGAAAAGATGTTTCTCGGAACCTTATTGTTTAGATATTAAGATGTTAGAGACTACAGCAAGAACGTTGCGATCTCGCTAGAAATTTTATGGCGAATCTAAAGATTTTCTGAGAAAGATCTTATTTCAATTGTTAACATACTATTATTTAATATTAGAAACATTTTAGAGGGCAGGTTCTTGAGAGAGATTTTGAAAGTCTCTAATATTGTTAAGAGATTTGGCGATGTAGAGGTTTTGAGAGGGGTATCAATATCTGTGAGCCAGGGTTCTATAGTCTCTTTGTTAGGTCCTAATGGTAGCGGCAAGACTACTTTGATCAGGATTATAGCTGGGATCCTGAGGCCGAGCTCTGGAGAGATTGTTTTTAGAGGAAGATTAGCGAGTTTTCTTCCTCAAGAACATGGTCTTTTTGAAGAATTGAGTGGATGGGATAACATCATGTTCTATGCCAGATTATATGAATTAAGAGATGATTATGCTAAGAGACGTGGCAAAGATCTTTTGGAGAGACTTGGGATAATTGGTCACGCCAATGATCCTGTGGCTAAATACAGTGGCGGAATGAAAAAGAAACTTAGTCTTGTCATAGCATCGCTTCCTGATGCTGATCTTTTGATATTTGATGAGCCGACGACAGGTCTAGATCCTTTGTCTAGACAAGTTGTGTGGGAGTTGGTAGAAGAGGAGAAGAGAAGCGGCAGAGCTGTTCTTCTGACTACTCATTATATGGAGGAGGCTGAGAAACTTTCAGATTATATATATCTTATATATAAAGGATCTATAGTTGCTGAGGGAAGCTCAGAAGATCTTAAGAAGAGATATGCCCCTGAAAGCGTTGTCGAAATAGAGTTGTATAAAGATATTTCGAGAGCCGTAGAGATCTTGAGAGAAGAAGGTTTCAAATCTTTTGTAGAAAATGATATTGTTAAGATCTTCTCTGAGAATCCTCGTGAGGATGTTCCAAAGATAATCACTATTTTATATTCAAAAGATGTATATGTGAAGAGTTTAAAAGTTGCGGAGCCTACTCTAGAAGATGTCTTCATAAAATTGACTGGAAGAAGGTTGAGTGAAGAATGAGTCTACAGAGAATTAAAGCAATTGCAACAGCAGATCTAAAGTCTCTGTGGAGAGAAAAAGCTGTGATATTCTGGGCTGTCATATGGCCTGTGTTGATGGTGTTTATATCAGCATATGTTTTTGTTCCTCCAGAGACTGGTAGTTTAAAAACTTTTATGATAGGAGTTGTCGATCTTGACGAAGGCTTTGGAAATTTCTCTGGAGGCAGACTTCTTATTGATCTGTTGAGAAATATCTCTTATTTTAAAGTTGTCATATATAATTCTACAGAGGATCTTATGAAAGATCTTGAGAAGGCCGAGGTTGATATAGGCATTGTAATACCTGAGAATTTCAGTCGAAATCTAGTCTTTGAGACGGCTGATCTTTATGTATATATCAGCGGTAGCGATCCACAGTCTCTACAGATTAACAGAGGATTTGCACAAGCTTTTTTCTATCATTTTGAGAGAGAGACAGCAGTTGAGAAGGCTAAAAGGTTCTACAATTATTTTCAGATGTATCAAAAGAATTTCTCGTATATCTATATACCTGAGATTAATATGAGTATGAGTGAGATTGTTAATAAGACTCTTGTCGGCATTGCGTCTCCGATAAACATATTTTTTGAAGATAAGATCCCTAGAGGAATAATAGATCGATCCTCGATCGTAGGTTGGATAACTATAGGAGCCTTAGGAATGACTATGCTATACTCAGGTTTATCATTTGGAGCCACCGCAGTGATCATTGAGAAAGAGAGAGGAAGACTTGATAGAATGATTGCTGCAGGAGTGAAGGCACAAGATCTTTTCTTTGGAAAAATGATCTCGGCAGGCGTGATACTTCTAGCCGCCTCTGTGATCGTGATAATAATAGGAAAGATCCTTGGAGCAAAAATAGTGTGGAACATAGCAGATTTTAGATATTGGCTTGTTCCACTGAATCTCTTCTTAGTGTTTTTAATGACTCTATCAATAGGATTCATGTTGTCACTAATATCTAAAAGCTCCAGATCCGCAGGCACCTTAGGCATAGTCTTAGGACTATTATTATCATTCACAACAGGCATATGGATCCCAGATTTCATGTTGCCAGAACCTATGAGAATATTAGCACATTCATTCCCAGTCACCTGGGCGCTAGATTTGATCAGAGGAATAATGGTTTTCGATAGAGATATTAACATGTTGATCAGTTCACAGATAAAAGTAGTTATATCAACAATTCTTCTCATGGCTCTGGGCATAATAGCATATAGAAAGGTGATCAGTAGATATGTAGAGATCGTTTAAATCCTAGATCTTGCTTTTCAAATATATAGCTTAATTTTATGCATATGATTCAGAGAATCTGAAAATTGAGTATACATATAAAAACATGGTTTTTAACAGGTAATCATTTCTATTTTATAAACATTATCAACCATGGAAGACCTACAACAACATATATTATATAAAAGGCCATGCCGAATATTAAGCCTAGTGTCCAGAATTCTTTGCTTTTGATAAATCTGCTTCCATAATATATTGGAGCTGGACCTGTGGCATATGGCGATATGATCCCCATGATCCCCAATGTATACGCTAATGAATATGCAGCAAGCGACGGATTTATTCCCAGAGATGTTGCAATCTTAAGAAATATTGGGTAGAGAGCAGTCACATGTGCCGTTAAACTTGCGAAGATATAATGTATCCAGAAGAAGGCTGACACCATTATCAGTAGTGCTATAATAGAGCTGACGCCGCTAATTCTCGAAGATATTAAATTGGCCATGTATTGCACAAAGCCTACTTTATTTAATCCGTCAGCTAAGGCGACAAGTGTTGCAAACCACACAAGCACATTCCATGCTGATTTATATTTAAGAATATCATCCCAATCTATGATTCCTGTAATCAGCATAAGGGATACTACTAACAGAGCCGCCACAGTAGAATCAATAAAACTGCTTCCTCCTATCCATAGTATAAGTGCTAGCAATACTTCTCCGAGAAATATTATCTCTCTCCATGTAATTCTCCCCATTTTCAAAAGCTGTTCATGAGCCCATCTGGGAATTTCCTTAGAAACTTTTATCTCAGGCGGATATAATTTATAAGTTATTATTGGAACCAGTAAAAAGAGAATTATACCGGTCGGTAAGAATCCTATAACCCAGGTAGTCCAGTCTATAATGACACCAGCTTTCTTTGCTAATTCAAGTGTTAAAAGATTTGGGGCTAATCCTGTGAGAAACATACTACTAGTCACACATGTTGTTGCAAAAGCAGTCCACATTATATAAGATCCTATCTTTCTCTCAGTACCTTTATCCGGCTCGGAGCTATAGATTGGAGGAATATGTGAAATTATCGGATATATAGTGCCCCCGCTTCTTGCAGTATTCGAGGGCATGAATGGCGCTAGAGCGAGATCGCTTAAAGCTATAGCATAACCTAATCCAAGAGTTCTATAGCCCAGACGTTCTACGAGCAAAAGTGCGATTCTTCTACCTAGGCCTGTTTTTTCATAGCCTAACGCGAATATAAAGGCTATGAATATCAGCCAGACAATCGAGTTGCCAAAACCTGTTTGAAGGCCCCACTTTATAGAGTCTGCGGAAGTCGGATAAACTAAATTTAGTGAAATAACTAATGTTAAACCTATTAACCCAACAGCTGCAGCAGGTATAGGCTCAAGAATTACTCCTGTAAGTGTTGCGCTGAAGATTGCAAAGTAGATCCAGGCATTAAAGCTTAGCTCACTAGGTTTTGGTATTATTGCGATTATTAAACCTACTACGATAGGAATAATACTTTTCAGAAACTTACGAGTTATGGATTGATTATACATATACGTTCCCCATATATTTAAATCCCTATGAAGCTTATAAAAGTAAGTTTAAATAAAGATTGAAATATTCAAATAGTAGGATTCTAATATATAGATCCATCATACATATCTAACATCTATTTGATTGTTTATACATGTTGCATAATTGCTTATAGATATTTAAAAAGCCTTACACATTAGCATTGTATCTCATCAGGCTTTAATATATTATGATCTTTAGATAATAAGTATTTTATAAAATTAAGCATAAAAATACTTATTGTGATGACTGGGGAGGACGTGTATAAGCTGTTGTATGAGGCTTTTGATAAGAGGCCTGTGTTTATCTCTAGGAATAAAAGGATCTTATCTATAATACTGAGATATCATGTTAAACATCTTTTAGGTCGTTATTCAAAAATTTTTATTAAAGATCTGTGGGGGTGGACTGAGGATTTCTTCAGATCACGTTTTATTGAGGAAAATCTTTTAGAAAGAATTGTTTTAGGACATGAAGATCCTATGATACTTATTATAGAGGATCTTCATATTAATAAATATAAAGATCTTGTTCAGAGAGCTGTTGCTATATACAGCGGGTCTGGGAGAGGCGTCTACAAGTCTCTAGGCTATGATCCTGTTGTAAAGATCTTTGCTAGCATCAGAGAGGGAGTATACATGATCCAGGGTTTGATAGATAAAGTGTTGTTGATCAAGATCGAGGGAGATAGATTTGTCGAGTTAAGTCTCTCACAGAAGTATCAAGAGGCTGTTAAAGTATTGTCTGAAGCCTTTGATATATACGGATCTTATAAACAGAGTGATGCTGTGAAAATTTTGATGAGAGAGCTAGGTTTAGACAGAGTTGAGGCTCAGAAGATATTACGATATTTATATGAGAACGGCGTGATAAAAATAGATAAAGGCGGCTACATAGTGATCGGAGAGGTTTAAAAAGATCTATTCATATATCTAGGGATCTTGAGAATAGTTTCTCCAAGCCATAAGACATATTCTTCATCAAATGATCTTGTGAAAAGATCCTTAGGATCAATAGGATTACAACATCTTAATACTCCAATGTTAGAATTCTCTCTAATAATTCTAAGCACATTATCAAGAGATTTTCTTCGAAAGCCATAAAGTCTGTTATCTTTGATCCAGAAGCCTTCATCTTGAGAAAGTTGTTTCTCTATAAATCTCACAGCCTCATGACTATATATAGGAGGTCCCTCAACAACTTTATAAAGATAGCCTTTCACACAATATTCTGTAGGTAACTCTAGATATATCAGAGGCTTAGATTTTTCATCCCAGAAGACATCTATATAAACAGGGTCATAACCCTCGCTATCAAGAACATTATATATTCTTCTTTTAATCCTCAGAAGCTGACCCCATACATTGTCAGGTGACTCTTCTTTAACAAGGTCAAGCTCAAAAACTTTGAAACATATTTTCTCAGCATCCCCCATGATGATCTTCATGTCAGGCTTCTCTGGGAAAAAGAAATTCTCCGAAGGATCTTTTAAAAAAGCTCTTGCTGCCAAGATGAATCTTGCCAAAGTCTCTGATCTTACTGCAGCTCCGGCGTTTCTCCTAGGATCAACAGGATCTGGGAGAATGAAAGAGGATCCTTGGAAAAATCTTTTTAAAACCTTTGGATCCTCATTTGTCAAAGTTATTATCACAGGCTCCCTCCAACTCTCAGCCGCTTCTTCAATAACTTTAATAAAAGATCCATATTTAACAATCAGAAGCTCAGCAACATATCCTGAAAAGCCTCCTATCTTAACTTCTGCACCATACACACCTACTCCTTTCATAAATCTTTTTAAAAGTCTCACCTCATCCCTCTGATCTTCTCTCAACATCTTTTTAATGTATTGTGTATGAAAAGGTGTTCTATCCACAGCTGTCTCAGTCTCCCTAGGATCATCGATTTTAAGTCCTGGCACTACGTCAGCCTCAAATTTATCATCAATTTTAATTCTCAGATAAGGATGCTCAGCATATCTTTCTTCAACATGATATTTAGATAATGCTTTTCTAGCTCTTTTAATAAATTCTCTCCTGATCCATTCTTTTCCAAGCTCTTTTGGTATAAGAATAAAAACGTCTAGATCAAGATCTCCTTTCAGAGCAGTTCCCTTCTCAATGGAGCCGTGAAGCTGTATAGAAGCATTTACATCTTCAAAATATGGTCTCAATTCTTCCCTCAGAATCTCATAGATTCTACGAGCTTCCTCAAGCTCTCTCTCATCAGGCCTGATCCTCTCTAATATTTCTGATGAGATCTTTTTGATAACATCTTCTCTACTAAAGATCTTTAACACCTAGATCAGCTGTTTAACATGTAGATCTGAGTATATAGGTCCTCTGGGTGTTAAAACGCTTTTCTTTAAAACAATTTTAGTGACTTCTGAAAATCCAAAGTCTTCATCAACATAAGAGACAAGGATCTGAGAAGCTTTAGATGGTATACTAGTTTTTACTCTGGCAATAGTTATATGAGGATGAAACTGATGTTGATCTTCGAATATTCTCAGCCCTCTGCTTTTTTCATCAATAAATCTTCTTATCTTGATAAGCTCATCAGATCCTTCTACAACACCCACCCAAAGAACTCTTGGTCTGCTCAGATTTGGAAAGCCTCCCAGTCCTTTCACATGTATAAAGAATCTATTCATATTAATTTGATCTAACACTTTCTTCATCTCATTAAGTGTATACTGATCTATCTCTCCTAAGAATCTTATTGTGATATGAATATTCTCATCTTCAACAGGTTTTATGTTGTCTCCAGCTACACTATAGATCTGGTCTCTCACTCTGATTATTTTGTTTAAAACCTCTTTATTCTCGATCTCTACTGCTATAAAAGATCTTATTGTCTCGCTCATTATGCCCCTATGAATTTATTGAGTTTAAAGAAAATATTTTGATTGAGAGATATATGAGTGAAGAAAAAGATGTTCTCAAAGATCTTTTGATGAACTGCTCTAATGATTATAACGAGAAATGTATAGAAGTCATAGACAGATTCTTAGAAGAAGTTAAAGAAAAAATCTCTGTTAAAGTCAAGGTCAAGATCGATGTTAGAGAGAGATATAAATGGGTTGAAAAGATTATTGATAAAGGTCTTCCTGATGGTAGAAAAAGATTTATTCTCAAGGTTTTGACGCCTTACTTAGTTAATGTGTTGTCTTTAAGTGATGAAGAGGCTTTTGAAAAACTTAAAGAGTTTATTGACAACTCATGTAAAAACTTTAATAACTGTGAGAAGATCTATGATTCATGGCTTAGAGGAGACATTAGAAGAGTAAGATCTAAAGGTCTTAAGCCTTCTAAACTAGATAATCTAGACGAGGATCTTAAAGAGATCATTAGAAAAATAATTTCTTAACATCTAGACTCATCATATCTCTTAAGCTCCTCAATATTGTCTCTCTCACTAGGATCTATATCTTTAGTCTCGAGCCAGGCTTCTATAATCTCTTTAGCAATCTCAGGAGAAGTAAGTCTTCCGCTTAAGGCAAGAACATTAGCATCATTCCAAAGTCTGGCTCCTCTGGCGGTCTGAGCATCAAATACCAGTGCGGCTCTAACTCCTTTGACTTTGTTAGCTGCTATAGATACTCCAGTTCCTGTGTAGCATATTACGATCCCGAAATCAACAGATTTATTAGCTACAAGCTCTCCCACTTCTCTGCCTACACGAGGCCAAGGCTCTGGTTTTCCTGTCTTCATAGATCCTATTAGGATCAGCTCAAAACCTTTTTTAGATAAATAATCTTTTAAGAACAAGGCTGCAGGATAAAGATCGTCTGATCCTATTGCTACTCTCATTTTTTCACCATAGAAAATTATTTATAAACCTTAGTATATGAATATTTTCGAGGTTGATATAATATGAGTGCTCAACCGCCTCCTGTAAATACTGTGCTGGTAGGGAAAAAACCTGTGATGAACTATGTATTAGCAGTTTTACAAATGAATAGCCAAGGCATAAACGACATAGTTATAAAGGCTAGAGGAAGATCTATTAGTAAAGCAGTTGATACAGTAGAGATTTTAAGACAGAGATTTCTTAAAGATAGAGTATCTGTCAAGAAGATCGAGATAGGAAGTGAACAGCTTAAGACACAAGATGGAAGAACTGTGAGAGTGTCTACAATAGAGATCCATATAAGTATAAAAGAATAATTTTTCCAGAATCTTTTTTATAAAGAAGGATGATTTAGATGAGCCAATCTAAAAAAATTGTTAAGACTACAAAAATTGATGATAAAAAGATCTTGTTTATTGAAGATGAGAGGCTTAATAAACTTATAAATAGACTGGAGATTGTTGTTAGAATAGAACATGTTGGTGAAGGAACTCCCTCGAGAGAGCTTGTCAAAGACGTCTTAGCAAAATTATATTCGATAGATAAAGATCTTGTTGTGATAAGAAGAATAGACACATCATATGGCAGAGGAAGCTCGAAGATCCTCGCTAGAATATATAAAGATCCTGAGACTCTAAGAAAATTTGAGCCAGAACATATTCTTAAAAGAGGTTCTTCAAAAACAGAGTCAAAAGGGTGAACATAAATGAGTAAAGAAGGTAAGAAAAGATTTAGATCAGCACTATACATAATTGAGGGAGGAAGAATCAGATTAAAAAACAGAATATGCCCTAGATGCGGCTCTATAATGGGCTATTATAAAGATGCTGGAGGAGAAAGATGGTATTGCGGTAAATGTCACTACACAGATTTTATATCAAGAAGATAATAAATAAAAATAATAAATATTCTCACATATTTTAGAGATTGTCGAAGATTTTTCAGAAAGATCATAAAGAGTTTTATATGTTTTAAGATTTATATTTCAACATCATATTTAATATATAGTGATATAATTGAGAAAGTATGTAACTATATCAGTATTACGTGAAGTCAAAGAATTGCTTGAAAGAGAAAAAGGCGATCGTGATTGGAGTAGTTATTTGCTTGATCTTTTTAATAGCGTTAAAGAATTAAGAGCCAGAGTAGCATTTGAAGAGCTGAGGCGCATTCTTGATGAAAAAGATCTGGAGGAAATCATAAGATCTAGCAGAGATTTTAGAGAGAGGTTCAAACTAAGATGAGACTTATAGACACAAGTGTACTTATAGACTCTATGAGAAAAGGAATTTTTGAAAAAGGCGTAATTTCAGTTATAACATTGATAGAGATTTTAAGAGGTATATCAGGCGAGAAAAGAGAGGGTTAAAAGATTGATCGAGGATGCCTATGATATTATAAACATTAATAATAAAGTGATATTAAAATATTGTGAGATATATGAGATTTTAAAAAGAAAGGGAGGACTTATGTCAGATGCTGATATGCTCATAGCTGCAACTGCTATGGCGCATGATCTTGTGTTGGTCACTAAGGATAAAGATTTTGAAAGATTAGTTGAGTTAGGTCTTAAATTGGAGCTCAGATGATTTATAAAGATGAAGAGGTTTTTAATTTAAAATGTTATATCTGAGGATCTATTAAAAAATTTTTAATAAAATCTTCTCATATTGTCACATGGGGCGTGTTTTGAGAAGAAGACCTCATATTATTTTGTCTGCAGATGATTTTGATCTAGATGATGTTATAAAGATCTTTGATATAACTAAAGATCTTAAGTCTAGATATTATTCTGGAGAGAGATATGTTAATATTCTTAATAAAAAGATCATTGGATTAATATTTCAGAAGCCTAGCACGAGAACTAGAGTTAGTTTTGAAGTTGCGATAAGACAGTTGGGAGGAGAATCTATCTATATGTCTTGGAACGAGCTTCAGCTGGGGAGAGGAGAGCCTATTAAAGATACTGCAAGAGTTTTAGAGAGATATTTAGATGGCATAATAGCTAGAGTATATAAACATGAAGATCTTGTTGAGTTCTCCAGATACATATCTATACCTCTTATAAATGGGTTGAGTGATAGAGAACATCCTGTTCAGGCTCTCTCAGATTATTATACTATCTACGAGAGATTCGGCAGATTAAAAGGTCTTAAAATAGCTTTTGTTGGGGACGGATCTGATAACGTATCAAACAGTCTTCTAATATTAGGTGCGAAGCTAGGAGTTGAATATTGGATCGCTACTGCACCTGGATACGAGCCTCCCAAAGATCTTTTGGACCTTGCGTTTAGATATGTTGAGAAGACTGGTGCGAAAATAGTTGTGACACATGATGTTGAAAAAGCGGTTTCAGAAGCTGATGTAGTATATACCGATGTATGGGTATCGATGGGTCAAGAGCTTGAGAGAGAGAAAAAATTAAAAGATCTAGCAGATTATCAAGTTAATACAAAGATAATGAGCTTAGCAAAGAAAAATGCTGTCTTCATGCATTGTTTACCTGCTAAAAGAGGAGAAGAAGTTACTGATGAAGTTATTGAAGGAGAACACAGCATAGTATGGGATCAGGCGGAGAACAGACTTCATGTTCAAAAAGGACTTTTAGCATATTTATACAGATAGAAAGTCTTACATATTTTTCTTCTTCTTAACTTTTCTTTTCTTCTTAGATCTTTTCTTCTTTTTACTAACAGATTTTTTAATTTCTTCTCTATGTATACCATACAGATCAATTATTTTATGCCCTTCTTCAGTCTTTAACAGAAGAAATCTACAATCGTCTCTCTTAACAACAAGTTCTCCGCCATATATATAGATCTCTTCAGGCTCTTTTGATAAATCAATCCATATCATGTGATCATTTTTAAATATCTGCTCACTTGATGATGACATAAGCTCTGATTTTTCATAATCTTCAATATTACCTAGAAA
>Ga0080005_168899_pt1 | contig 22971 bp, 24 predicted proteins | sample JossMetagenome_2_FD_69208 | JGI IMG/M metagenome (GOLD analysis project Ga0080005, IMG submission 69208) | Hot spring sediment microbial communities from Joseph's Coat, Yellowstone National Park, USA - JC3_ASED (SPADES assembly) (version 2) | ecosystem: Environmental > Aquatic > Thermal springs >...
TAACTTCTGTGTTGAAAAAACTTTTCATACATGATAGGCAAATTTTATTGGATGTCAAGTATTCTAAGAGGGCTCTCCCCAAAGAGCCCTATCCTTTGAGACGGAAGCGAGAAACCACCTCACCTCATGCTTCTATGTGAAGCTTCCCTTTGACACTTCGAGCTACCTTTTATTGACGCCCCAAGTGGTCTTTTATGTCGCCACGAGCGCAAGCGAGGGGTCCCTCCCCCTGGGACGCCGTCCAGAACGAAGTGAGGGATGCCTTGGCTTGCGCTTGGCAGGACAAAGTAGGGGGACCTTTTTTGAACAGCCTCAAACGAACTTGACATTTGCAAAAAAATTCCGTATTTTAAGTATATGGAGCTTCAACCAGAGGGAACTAAAGAAGTAGTCTACCGCATAGACCCCTTTTCTATCATCTTTCGTGAACTCGACCTTATTCATTCTGAAATAAGAGAAATCAAGTCCGAAATAGTCTTCCTTCATCAACGGATTGATGAAACAAATAAGCGGATTGATGAGACGAATAAACGCATTGATGAAATGAATAAGCGGATCGATGAGCTGAACATGAGAGTTGATCAAAAGATCGATGAAACGAATAAACGCATTGATGAGACGAATAAACGCATTGATGAGCTGAATACAGCAATCAATAAAAGGATTGATGAGACGAACCTTAGGATTGATGCCCTTGCGAGAGATATTAACAGACGGTTAGACAAGCTCTTTTTAGTTGTAATCATAAACCTTATAGCCATAATAGGCTTTTTGTTTAAAATTATTTTAAACGGATTGATAAAATAACCAAAAAGCATCCTTTATGGTTGCCCCCGAGCCTACCCTTTTTTGTCACCCCGAGGTGTCAGCCGCGGGGTCTCCAATTGTCAAAGAGGAGATTTCTCGCTACGCTCGAAATGACAAGATGAGTAGGGGATGCCTCGCTATCGCTCGGCAAGACAGATTGGGACGCTGATGCCTCGCTATCGTTCGGCACGACAGGATAATGGATGTCGCCCCGAGCGCAAGCGAGGGGTCTCCCCTCTTGTTGTTAAAAATTAAGAAATGCTTTACTTTGGTCCGAAAGAAAAGGGGTTGGAAACTTTCTCAAAACAATTAGCACCTCATTAACTCTTTGATCGTTCTTATTAATTTCTGAGCTTGATTTTGCCAAGAAAACTCCCTGACTTTCTCCTCTTCATAACGGTAGACATCTTCCATCTCCCCCCTCAGCCAATGCACGTATAACTTTGAAATTGCTCGAGCTATTTCCTCAGGCTCGTTCAAACACATTTCGCCAATCCTTAACTCTCTTACTAAACCAGCTACAGGGTCTTCTGTACGCTGGATAATGCAAAGAATAGGTTTCTTGCTCCCGAGATACTCGTAAAATTTGCCAGGCACCTGGCTTTCAAGCCTATTTCCTAAGTAAACTAAAACATCAGCCTTAGTCTGAAGCTCAAGAGCCTCTGGATGGCTCAAAACTCCAAAATACTTAACACGCTCCTTAATGGGTTCAAATAACGGAAGAAAACCCTCAAGCCTCCCTGCAAGCCAGAGTTCAAAATCAAAGTTAAGCTTAGCTAAAGCCTCAACCAAAGCCTTGGGCTCCCTAAAATCTTTATAAAAGCTCCCAGTGTAAGCTAATGTAAATTTTTTGTTTTTTTCTACCTTATTCTGAGACCTAAAAAACTCAAGGTCAAACCCCTGCTGGACAACCAAAATTTTATCTTCGCCTCCAAAGCTCATTCTATACTTCTTCTTCAGGGCTTCCGTTGTAACAATTATGGCATCAGCCTTAGCAAGAACCTTCCTTTCAAGCCTTTTCAAAAAAGGCTTCCATACCTTCGGATAATAATCAGCAGATATCGGGTCCCCAAGGTCAGCAATCCATTTTATTTTTGTTCTATTCTTAAGAGCAAGTCCTAAAAGTGTATCCACCATCGGCTCATGCGAGGTAATCAAAAGGTCATAATTTTTCTCCCTAATCAATTGTAAAGCCTTGGGGTAAGCTATAAAAAACCATTCGTTCCTTGTGTCTCCAACCATCATGTATTCTGTAATCTTTCTTATAGCTCTGTATAATTTTTTTATAAACAAAAATTTCCTCGAGCTTCTGACCTCTGCTGAAAAGACTTTAGGATTTCTCAATGCCTTAAAAACAGCCTGATTGAAAGGACCAGGAAAAGTTCGGTAAACCTTTATCCCAGGAATCTCTTCCTTCTTTCCCGGATATTCAACGGTTAAGACATCAACCTGAAAACCAGCCTTAGCAAGCTCCTTGCTTAGATAATACCATCGGACTGATTGAGCTTCCCAGAGAGGAGGATAGGCGTAAGCAACAAGTAAGAGCCTCAAGCCCTACACATCCACCATCTCTTGATTATTTCAACGATTCTCTCGCTTGCTCTTCCGTCCCCATAAGGGGAATAACCCTTAGCCATGCTCTTATAGTATTCCCCATCATCTAACAATCTTTCCACCTCCCAGATTATCCTTTCTTTGCTTCTACCTACGAGCTTTCCCAAACCATGCTCTATGACCTCCGGTCTTTCCGTTCTCTCCCTTGCCACAAGAACCGGTTTTCCAAGGGCTGGAGCCTCCTCTTGCACACCCCCAGAATCGGTCAATATAACAAAGCTTCTCTTCATAGCCGACACAAAAGATACATAATCTAAAGGTTCAGTAAGGATAACCCTTTCCACTCCTTGCAGAACCCTGTAAGCCTCTTCCCTCACATTGGGGTTTGGATGAACAGGATATAAAACTACTAACTCTCTTCGCCTTTGGGCAAGGTCCTTTACCGCCTGCAAAACCTCTCTCAAGGGCTCGCCAAAGCTCTCTCTACGGTGAAAGGTAATAAGCAAAAGCTTGTGTCCGTTCCTGAGATAGGGGTCTACCTCCGGAATTTGAATTTCTCTCCTTGCGGTCATCAAAAGGGCATCTATCACCGTGTTTCCGGTAACGAAAATTTTTTTCTCAGGTAGTCCCTCTCGCAGAAGGTTTTGCCTTGCCCTCTCTGTAGGAGCAAAGTTTAACTCGGCAAGCCTATCTGCAACTATTCTATTAAACTCTTCAGGAAAAGGATTATATAAGTCCCCGCTTCTTAAGCCTGCCTCAACATGCCCAAAGGGAATTTTTTCATAGAAACAAGAGATAGCGGTTGCCATAACTGTAGTTGTGTCCCCTTGAGCTAAAACTAAGTCTGGCTTTCGTTCTCTCAAAAAATCCGAAATCTTCTTTATAAGTTCTGCAGTTAGTTCAGGAAGGCTTTGGTTTGGCTTCATGATGTTAAAGTCCTCGTCCGCCCTGATATCAAAAATCGCAAGCATCTGGTCTAAAAGCTCTCTATGCTGGGCAGTTAAGATAATCTTTAGGTCAGCCCAGGGTTCTTTTTTTAGGGCAAGGATTACTGGTGCCATCTTTATGACTTCAGGACGTGTTCCAAGAAAGATAAAGATTTTAGGCTTCATTTTCCAACTCTTCTATCCTTTTTATTAAAGCTTCAACCCTTGCTTGCCAAGAGTTCTGCTTTGCTATTTCTTTCAACCTATTTATAACCTCAGGATCATCCTTTATCTGAAGAGCCTTTTTAATATTTTCCACGAATTCTTCTTTCGTTTTTGAAACAAACACATAATCATAACCGTAGCATTCCAAAAGATCCTTTGTCACAACGATCGGCTTCCCAAGAGCCATGTATTCATACATCTTAATCGGTGAGGTAGCCTTTGCGATCTCACCTTCTTGAAAGGGAATGATAGCTACATCAAACCATATGGCATATTTAGGGAGCTGAGAATATGGCACTTTCCCAAGGTAATGAATGTTAGGAGGTTTTGCATTTAAAAGTTCCTGTAAACTACCATCATAATCAACACCAATTAAAACTATATCTACTTCTGGTAATGACTTAGCAAGGTGTTCTAACAGTGAATAATCAATCCATTTTGCTAAAGCTCCATAATATCCAACTATTGGTCTATCAACCCTTTTTAATTTTTCTATTTCTGATGGTTTTGGTACTTTATTCTTATCAACATTAAAATGTTCAAACTCAACACCATTAGGAAGGTATAAAACTTTTTTTTCGGAAAATCTGTTAAGCATTTCGTTATATAATTTTTTAGATACACAACAGACCATTAAAACATCTTCTTCTTTTAACTTTTCATGCCTTTCCAAAGATATGCTTACCCCTCCGGCTATATCTGGATGAATTTCATCTACATAATCATAAATTATTTTAAGCCCCTGTTGCTTAAATTTTGTCAATTCAGAATATTTAATGAATGGATTAGTGCTGTATAAAATAATATATGTATTTTCTAAACCATCATTATGCCTTATCAATTGAGACCAGAGATTTGTTACAAACAAATTTTCGTTTATAATAGTATATCCTTTTATTTTATCGTAACCTGAATTGGGAGTGCAAAAAATAAACAAATGCCCTAATTTTGCTATTTCGTTGGCAAAGTGTTGTGGTCTTTGGTATAGGGGTATATTCCAATCTACCGTAGGAGGATAAATAAAAACATATTTCCCCTGTTTTTTATAATTTTCGATTAATGATAGCAATTCCTTTATTTCCTTTTCAAAAATTCCAGTTTCATAGGCGTTATTATTAAAAGAAAGAATTTTTTTCAATCTCTTCCCTATAGGTTTTAGGTACTTTAAAGGAGTATTATATCTTATCTTGTAATAAGTGCGAGCAACTTTCCAAAAGTTGCTTGTATAAATTTCGTTAAGTTTGCTGATGTAATAATCCCTCTGAGACCTTAGCTCCTCGTTCTCAGACCTTTGCTCCTCAAGCTTTGACCTTAGCTCCTCGTTCTCAAACCTAAGCTCCTCAACCTTTGACCTTAGCTCCTCGTTCTCAAACCTTAGCTCCTCGCTTAATCTCTGAAAAGATGAAATCTTTGTCTGCAATTCCTCTCTCTGTTGAAGTAAAGTCTTTACAAAATCCTGAAGATAGCCGAAAGTAGGGCTATCTACTTTAACATCTTTTAGTTCTCCTTGCTCAGCTAAAATGTCATTGTTAATAAAAGCTTTAAAAATTTCTGGGGTTTTGTAAGTAAATTCCCTCACACCAAGGGGCTTTGAACTTATAAGCACCTTTAGCTTCAAAAACAGCTCCTCCTCGGTTAACTCAACTACTTTTACCGACTGAGCTCCGACTGACTTCACAAATTCCTCAGTTTTACCATCATAAGAGAGGGCTAAAAATGGGACCCCAAGCTTATAGGCACAGATGAGCGAATGAAGCCTCATCCCTACAAACCACTGACAAAGCGATATGGCTCTAACTATATCCTCAATGCCCTCAATCTCAAACCTAACAAGCCTTTCCTCTGGAAGAAGGGCCTGCAACCGCCCTAAAACCGCGGGGTCAAGGTTCAAATCGCAGGGTATGAGGAATATTTTTAGGTCTGGTCTTTCAGAAAGAAGCCTTCTTAAAGCCCTGCCAACCTTTTCTACCAAGGTCTCTTCAAAAAACCACCATCTAATGGACACACCAAGGATGTTGGGCTCCTTTTTTTCAACAGCCCACCTTTTAAAATCAAAATGGAGCAAAGGGTCTGTATCCAAGTACACCTTGTCCTTGGAGACAAGGGAGGAAATTTCTTCAAAGCTCGCCTCATCCCTCACGGTTATACGATCAGCTAAAGAATAGAACCACCTGCTAAAGTAAAGAGCCTCTTCAGTTACAACCGGACCATGCCCAAGACACCAGTAAAAGACCTTTTTCCCAAAAAGCTTTCCTAAAAAAGGCGGGACAGCATAAGAAACTACATGATAGCCAAAGTCTTTAAACAGGTCTTCAATTTTTATACCGTAATACTCTTGAATAATTCCTCCGCCACCTAAGACGACAAGGTCAGAGCTCTTCACCGCATTTACCGTCCCTGCAGGACTAAACCTATCAACAGCGCTTACAGGATAGTCCTTAAGAAAGCTATTTGTGAACTCTTTATCAATTGACCAAACAAGGAACTCCGCTTGAGGTGCTATGGCAAGAATGTCTTCTATGACCTTGAGAAGAAGAAGCTCATCCCCAAGGTTTTTTGCCCCATAGTAGCCTGAAAGAAAGATTTTCATCGCCCGTAATTTTAGCAAAAAAATTTAGCCTTACAATTGGAACGGTTGGCTGTTCAAAAAAAGTGCCCCCTACTCCGTCTCGCCAAGCAATAGCGAGGCATCCCCTTCCCACAATGTCGTGCCAAGCAATAGCGAGGCATCCCCTTCCTTGGTCATGGGATTGAGGTTCCTCGGCTTACGCCTCGGAATAACAAGATAAAGGCTGTTGCAATCAAGTCCACCCGTCGCGGGTCCCGTCTATAATCAAGGAAGACCTTTCTCTTGAGGTGCCGGGACTACTACTTCCGGTTCACAAAGGAACAAAGATAGTTGAAAACAGCCTCGGCTGGGGTGTTAGACTTAACATTTACTAAGAAGTAAAGCTTTTCTCCTGCCTTATCGTAAACCTCTATCTGCTTTGCCGAACATTTAGCCTTGTATAAAAAATTGTAGCTTATCATCTCATAAAACTTCGGGAGAACCTTTTCCGTTGCGTTAGCCGACTCTCCAAACTCTCTATATACTTCCTTTTCAGCGCATTCAAACTCTCTCCTAATCTTACCTCGATAGCTTTTAGAAGGATAGAGCTTTACCTGAGCGGATACCGTGGAGTTGTCTATAACCTTAATGGAGTTCTCATCCACATAGACTTCATACTTCTTCGTCTCGCTAAGGGTGATAAACTTCCAATTATCGGAAAAATATTTTGGCTCTACTCTATCGTTTAAATAAGAACAGGAATGGAATAGAAAAGAAAGGCTAATTAAAAGCCCATAAAAAAACCCTTTTGATCTCTTCATGACTGCCCTTAAAAATAAAAAAGGGGGCAACCCTTGCTTGCCCCCTCTTAAGAACAAACTAAAGTCTATTCTACAATACTACCTTTTGGGGTCTTGACAGGAACGCGTTTGCATACACCATTAGCAACACTGCAAATATTCGCATAGGCAAAGATTTGAGACTCATCCCCATCAACATTAATGATCACAGCAAATTTATCCTTAGTGAGGGATGGAATTTGTTTCTTAATATCTGAGGCTGTTATAACCAACCTATCTCCGGCATTCATCGGCATGGCGTTGATTGATTTCAAGTCGCCGCTATCATCAAGGGCAGAAATGGTTACAGTGTAAGAGGATTTGACTCCTTTCTTAGCCTGAAGGACAATGTAGGTTTCATCACCTGGCCTTGATACTACAAAGGGTATATAATAGGTTACTCCAGGTAAGAGCCACTCATGAGATACTACATTTTGTAGTAAGAAGATTTCTCTGGCGATATTACCAGTGCCAGGAACTGTTTTTAAAGATACAGTAAAGGTTCTTGGTGTGAGAATATCATTTCCAGTAACGGTGATGTTGATAGTTCCGTTAGAACTAAAATTACCTATGGAATTCGAACCAGTCCAGTTGTTTGTGGCGTTTAGCGTGGCAACTAATCCAGAAGTTGAATTATTAACTTTTGCCTCTTTTACTCCGCTGAAATCACCGCTTAAGGAGATCGTAAAATTAGCTGTAGCATCTACACCTATATCTGGCGTTGAATTGTTTATATAATAAGTTGCGTTGCTTGATGTTGTGCCCACTTTTAACTCTTTATAACCTTTATCTGGGTCTATATAATCTGTTGCCTTAGTAAGGGTAGCGGTATACTGCTGCTTGACCTTAAACAAAGTGCCAGTAAAAGTGCCAATGGTTAAATCAACTGTATCTCCAGCATTCAAACCACCTTTGATTTTAACAGGAACACCTTCAGTGAAATTTTCAGTACAATTAAAGGTCCACCCTGTCGCATTAGAAACAACCCTCAAAACATAAGCAGAACCTATCGTTTGATTAACAGTTAACACTACTGTGCTGTTATCAGCATTAGAAACTGTCCCATTTGCAACCAGTGTGTTATCCTCTGAGCACAATCCAATTACGGCATTTCCTGGGAATAATCCATTCTTTAATTGCAAAGTTATCTTCGTCCCGTTTACTGCCAAGATCCCATCTACAGCAATCAGATTTGATTGATATGAACTAGTCGTATTACTTGATGAAGCTGGAATTATTTCCAAAGCAACATTTTTAGGGGTAACTGCCATCCCTGCGATAACATTCCCAGCTGCTAATCCCAAAATCCCTGCCCCAGCCAAAGCTAAGCTAAGCAATTCCTTTTTGTTCATCCCAAACCTCCTTGCGTTTTTTTTGTTTTTTTCCTTAAGGCTCTCCATGCAGCACCTCCTTTCAAGTGTTTTTAGTTTTCTTTTATACCAAAGCTTTTAACTTTGTCAAGGGGTATTTTTTGTTATTTTTAGTTTTATCCAAAATTTCCGTTTTGTCAAGAGGGCTAACCTCCCCTGTAGTCCAGAGCATCCCTGCCTCGGTCAAGCCGAGCTTCCCTTTTTGTCATCCCGAGGCGCGTAAGCGCCGAGGGACCCCTCGCTTCGCTCGGGGCGACACCCCAGTGACACCCCATACATGTTTTTCTGAGGCACGATCCCCTTTTTGTCTTCCCGAGGCACGAAAGTGCCGAGGGACCCCACATGTAAGCGCCGAGGGACCCCTCGGCTGACGCCTCGGGGCGACAAAAAAAGGGGCTCGGGGCGACAAAAAAAGTAGGCTCGGGGCGACAGCCCATCCATGTTTTTCTGAGGCACGATCCCCTTTTTGTCCTCCCGAGGCGCGTATGCGCCGAGGGACCCCTCGCTGGCGCTCGGGGTGACAAAAAGGGGCTCGGGATGACAAAAAGGGGCTCGGGGCGACAACCCTTTTCTGTCGTGCCGAGCGATAGCGAGGCATCCCCTACCCATTTTGTCATTTCGCGCAAAGCGAGAAATCCCCCTATTTAGTAAAGAGGTTTTTACAATTTCCTTACCGTAAAACACCAATTTTATATCGGCTCATTTAAAGAATTTTCTAAACTTTGTCAAGAAGCTAATAGGATTATTTTTAAGTAAAAAATAGCCTTTTCCTCATGAAATTTATTTGTTTCTTGCATTTTTGGAAATTTTCGTGAAATTTAATGCTGTTTCTAAGAGAGTAAAGGAAGTAGCGAGCTTTGTGGGAATATGTCCAAGCCCCGTTGAGAGCGGAAGTAGCGTTAGGGGGAATGGTTCAATAAAAAGAGAGGGCACCAGGATGTTAGACAAGTATTTTTTGGGTAAATCTTTAAGGAAAAATCTTTACCCCTTGAATAAAAAACTAAGGATAGTGATTAAAAAAGAAAGAATAGTAAAGCCTGACATCATGGTCCATTGGAGAAAGTTTAACCTCTTTTCTAAAGCTTCGAACCGGGCATCACTCTCCCTCTTCTGAACCTCAAATCTTGCATTCATCTCCTTTGTAACTGCCTCAAATCTTGTATTCATTTCCTTTGTAATTACCTCAAATCTTGCATTCATCTCTTTTGTGATTGCCTCAAATCTTGTACTCATCTCCCTTGTAATTACCTCAAATCTTGAATTCATCTCCTTTGTAATTGTCTCAAATCTTGCATTCATCTCTTTTGTAACTGCCTCAAATCTTGTATTCATCTCCTCCCGAAGTGCCCTCTGCTCCGCTAATAAAGCTTCAAACCGCGCATTCATCTCCCGAAGCAAGGCTTCAAAACGATAGTCCATCTCTTTTCTTAAATACTCCATCTCCTTTCTTAAGTTTTTAAGCTCTTCCTCAACACGGATGATGCGCTCTATAAGTGATACCTCGTATAGCTCTTTCTCTCTTTGTTTATAATACTCCTCTAAAAATTCGCGAAATAAGGCAAAAAGTTCCTCTTTGGAATGTCCTTGAAGGTTTGGTTGGTCGACGGGTTCCATGAGTTTAAGATAAATTTTTTCTTTAAACTGTCAAGAGCTAGGTTGCGGCATGTAAGAATGGAGGGACCCCTCGCTACGCTCGGGGAGACAAAGAAGGGGGCTCGGGGTGACAACCCTTTTCTGTCGTGCCGAGCGTAGCGAGGCATCCCCTCCCACAATGTCCTGCCGAGCAATAGCGAGGCATTACTTTACCATATTATCTCTTCATACAAATCTTTCCATTCAGGATTAAATTTTTCAATCATTTCTATTTTTTTCTTTCTATTCCAGCTTTTTATCTGCTTCTCTCTGTAGATTGCATCACGAACATCAGAAAAAACTTCATAATATACAAGTTTATTTAGGTTGTATTTTGAAGTAAATCCTTTTACAAGTTTATTTTTGTGTTCGTATACTCTTCGGATAAGGTTATTGGTAACGCCAACATAAAAAACCGTATTATACTGGTTGGTGAGAATGTAAATGTAGTACGCTTTCATAAAAAACAATTTTAATAAAAAGAAGCAAAAAGGGGAGACCCCTCGGCTGACGCCTCGGGGCGACAAGGAAAGGGGACCACGCAAGTGCCGAGAGACCCCTCGGCTGACGCCTCGGGGTGACAAGGAAAGGGGACCACGCAAGCGCCGAGAGACCCCTCGGCTGACGCCTCGGGGTGACAAGGAAAGGGGACCACGCAAGTGCCGAGAGACCCCTCGGCTGACGCCTCGGGGTGACAAGGAAAGGGGACCACGCAAGTGCCGAGAGACCCCTCGGCTGACGCCTCGGGGCGACAAGGAAAGGGGACCACGCAAGCGCCGAGAGACCCCTCGGCTGACGCCTCGGGGCGACAAGGAAAGGGGACCACGCAAGTGCCGAGAGACCCCTCGGCTGACGCCTCGGGGAGACATACCCCACCCTGTCGTCCCGAGGCGTGTAAGCGCCGAGAGACCCCTCGCTGGCGCTCGGGGCGACAACATAAAAGGGCTCGGGGAGACAAAAAAGAGGGATCGGGGAGACAAAAAAAGGATCGGGGCGACAACATAAAGGGGCTCGGGGAGAGATTTTGAGACACTTTAGATTCTCCACTTGGATTTTTCTAAAATCTTGCTAAATTTTCTCAGCCATGACCTTAAACTTTCAATCTTTCCTTAAAAGTAAAAGCTTTCAATACTATTTCGACTTGGTGTCCGTTTTAGTGGTTAAAGAGTTAAAGGTTCGCTACAAAAACAGCATTCTTGGATATTTCTGGTCGCTACTAAACCCTTTAGCTTTAGCCATAATCTTCTACTTTGCTTTTAAGGTTATCATGCGTGTCCCTATCGAAAACTACAGCTTCTTTTTGATATGTGGACTTTTCCCCTGGCAGTGGTTTGCTAATTCGGTTGGAAGCTCACCTATGGTCCTACTTGGCAACGCAAGCCTCATAAAAAAGGTTAACTTCCCCTCCTACTTTATCCCTTTAGCCAGCATCCTTAACGACGCGGTCCACTTTCTTTTAACCATACCCGTTATAATTCTTTTTGGGTTTCTTTTCAAGGTTACTCCAAGCCTGGTCTATGTATGGGGTATACCTTGCTGGTTTATCGCCCAATTCTTCCTTACCTATGGGTTTAGCTTGCTTTTCTCAAGCATAAACCTTTTCTTTCGCGACCTTGAGAGGCTGGTTTCTCTCTTCTTGCTACTACTTTTCTATCTAACACCTGTTTTTTACGATGTATCTTTGGTCCCCAAAGAGTATTACGGCATCATTTTTTTAAATCCTGCAACTGGCATTATCATCGGCTGGAGAGACCTTTTTATGAAGGGAGCCTTCGATTTAGGGCTATACTTTGTTTATTTTTTTTATAGCTCGTGTATATTTTTTGTAGGATTTTTTATCTTCAGGAAACTATCCCCTCGCTTTGCCGAGGTTCTGTAGATCTAAAACCTATCATGCAGGAGAGCGTGGTCATCTTTGAAAGGGTAACAAAGAGCTATCCTACTTATACCTACATTACAGGAGGCTTTAAGAACTTTCTCATCCATCTACCAAAAAGTTTGAAAGGGTTCAAAAAAAGGTATACTGTCTTTCGGGAGATTTCCTTTCAGATAGCCAAAGGGGAATGCGTTGGGTTTATCGGTAGGAATGGCGTTGGCAAAAGCACCCTACTTGGGTTGATAGCCGGGGTTTTAAAACCGGATTCTGGGAAAATCGTAGTCAAAGGACGGGTTTCTCCGCTTTTGGAGCTTGGAGCGGGCTTTCATCCAGATTTAACCGGCAGGGAAAATATCCTGCTCAACGGAGTCCTCCTTGGCATGACCAAGGCTGAAGTTAAAGCAAAGTTAGACCTCATAGTTGAGTTCTCGGGTTTGAAGGACTTCATCGACCAGCCAATAAGGACATACTCTTCGGGCATGGTAGCAAGGCTTGCTTTTTCTGTGATAGCCCATCTTGACCCCGAAATCCTGCTAATAGATGAGATCCTTGCTGTTGGCGATGCTGAGTTTCAAAAGAAGAGCTTTCAGAAGATCTTAGAGTTTAAGGAAAAAGGAACAACGATAGTCCTTGTAAGCCATTCGCTCGACAGCATCGTAAAAGTTTGTGACCGAGCCATCTGGTTGGAAAACGGGGGTATTAAGATGGACGGAGAAACTAAAGAGGTTGTTTCAGCCTATTTAAGGAGTTAAAGGGTAGAAATAGAGGAGCAATCTTCCTTGGCACTACTGTTTTTTAAACCATTTTAGTTCCTTCTTGAAATCTTCGGTTATTCTCGTGGCTTCGTCTACGGTAGAAATTATTTTGGGAGTAAGGATGACTATAAGCTCTGTTTTCCTTCTTCCTTTGGACTTGCTCTTAAAGAGGTTGCCGACTAACGGAACATCTCCAAGAATTGGGACTTTACTTTCAGATGAGCTTTGATTTTCTGACATCAGACCACCAAGGACTATGCTTTGCCCTGAGGAGGCAACCACATTCGTGTTTATCTTTCTAACTAAGATGGTTGGCGACGAAATACCTGGAGGGTTTGCCCCCATTTCTGAGACCTCTTGCGTAATGCTTAGGGTCAGCAATCCCTCGGTGTTCACCGTTGGCTTTACCCTCAAGATTACACCGGTTGAGCGATACTGGATAGTTTGCACGACACCTGTCCTTGTCCCAGCAGCTTCAGCAGAGGTGACCTGACCTGTAATTACAGGAACATCCGTTCCTACTTGAATGGTTGCTTCCTCATTGTCTAAAACCAAAAGCCTTGGAGTAGAAAGAATGTTAACCAGGTCTTTCGTTGCTAAGGCATTGAGGACAACCCTTAGCCTTCCGGTATCGGCAAGGAAGGTATAGGTCAATCCGGGGGCGGTGGGAACCCCAAATAGGGCTCCAAGCGTATAGTTGCCCTCGCTCATACGGTTGGTGATCAACCACTCAAGCCCGTATTTGAGGTCATCGGTTAGGGTAAGCTCGGCCACCATAGCCTCGATCAAGACCTGTTTAGGGGGGACATCAAGCCTTTCAAGGTAGGATAGTATTTGTTTATACTGAGCTGGGGTTGTCATGATGAGAAGGATGTTTCTTTTATCGTCAGCAGACATTTTTAACCCGGTAACGCTGAAGGATTGAGGACCTGACGGAGTTTGAGGCTTACCAGGTTGGGGAGGAGCGGTAGGCTGTGGTTGCTTAACATCTCCTCCCACGAAAAGTTTGCGTAAAGATTCCAGCAAATCTGAGGCTCTTGAATACTTAGGCGTGTAGATATAAGCCTTTTCTTCAGAACCAGCGGAATCTGCTGTGTCAAGCCTTTTTGTCCACTCAATTACTTGATTAAGAGAAACCTCATCCGGTGCCACAACAAGGACGCTGTTCAAATACTTAATAGGGAGAAGATAAATACCCGGGTCGGCAGGAGACTTAGCAACAGGGAATTTTAAGGCTTCAAGGATTGAGGCTATCTGCTTAACAAAATCCTCTGTTTGCCAATAGGTTAGCTTAAGAAGGATGATTTTTTTGTTTTGAAGATAGGGCACATCAAACATTTTAATGAAATCAACAGCTTCCCGAATGTTAGAGGATGGACCTTGAAGGATAAGGGCATTTTCTCTTTGATAAATTCGGAGATTGACATTTTTATAAAACTCTCTCACCAGGAACTCCAACTCTGTCGCCCTAAGATACTTAAAAGGATAGACATAGATAATTTCGGCAAAAGATTCCGGAGGCTCATCTCCAATCCTAAGGTCAAGTGGTTTGGGTTGAGGGGGCTTTGGTTTGGGCTTTGGTTTGTAGAGATGCAAAGTGCCAGCTTTATCTTCGGCTGAGATTCCGTATCTTTCTATCATAGAAAGCACGGACTCAAGAAGCTTGTCAGGTGGCATCTTTTCTTTCATCTTAAGGGTGATCGGGGTTTTGGTCTTCATAACTTCTTCATCCATTAGGAAAGGGACCTTGAGGGTTTCCCCGATCACATAGATAACAAAGTCGGAAAGGGGCATGTTTTCGACAGTGACCAACACAGGCTCTTTGGTATGGATTAGAGCCTTAACATTGATGGGAGGCTTTTTTTCCTCCTCTTCCGGCTGTGGAGGGGGAAGGGGCTTTGGTGGCTTTTTTCTTTCGAATTTAGGAAGGGTTATTTCTTCGTAGGTTGTGCCCCCTGCAGTGGTAGCGTTTAGGTTCTCGCTCGTTGAAGGATAACAAATTGAGGTTGAGAGCAACACCAGCAAGAAGGATAAAATCGACCGGAGAAATTTCATTTGTTTGGTCCTTTCTTAGGTGTAAGAATGAACAACTCCTTTGTCTGTTTCCCCCTTTTGAGAATAACTGAGTTGTCCGTTATCTTAACAACCCTAAACCCATCGATCAAGATATCCTTTTCCTTGGCAAAAAATTGTTGTCCTAAAAAATCTCTCATCAAAGCCTTTTTTTCTTTACCGGCCATCATGATGGCTAACAAGGTATAAGCATTCTCAGGAGGTCGGTCAAATTTACCACCATATTTCCCGTCAACGGTGAAAAGATTTCTTTCCATTATATCTTTATATTCAACCTTGGGTCTTTTGATGAGGCTTGCCATCGCATCGTTTGTAGCGTTTGAAGTTGAGTTTTGACTAACCTGGGTAGCGTTTAAGCTCGCGAAGCTCTTTTTTGGGGTCAAATCCATATTGGGTTCTTTAGAAAGCATAAACCCCAAGTAGCAAGCTAAAATCAAAACTACTATGTCCAAAATAAAATCTTTTAGCCTTGGAATTTGGGCTTTCATTTACATTTCCCTTCGGAAGACTGAAATGGTTAAGTTTATGGTAAAATCCGGTCTTGAGGGTGTAACCTCAAGGTTCCTTACTATTATAAGTTTTTCAGCTGTTTCTACAGTCTTTAAAAATTCAAGAAAAGGCTTAACATCCCCCCTTAAACGGAGGACTATGGGAATTTCTGAAACTTCAGGTCCCTTCTTCACCTCAAGGAGCTCAAAGTTTATGACCGCTAAGTTCTTTTCTTCAGCCTTGGCTATAAGCCATTTAAGGAGCTTGCCTCTTATAGCGTTATAGGTCCAATCTTGCGGGTAAAGCAGGGAAAGGTCTTTTGTTTCAAGCTTTTTCTCTTCTCCCTCTTTGGGTTTAATCTGAGAAAGCTTTCTTTCGTAAAGTTCCCTTTTCATAAAGTAGGTTTGCTTAAGTTGGTTAAGCATGCTCTCTGCTTCTTTGAGCCTTGTTTGCAAAGGTTTAACGAGAAAATTAGCCAAAGCAAGGGCTATTATAATATACAAGCCAAATTTTCTTAATTCTTCGCGTTTATTCATAGGGTTTTAAGCTCGATGGTTAAGCGAAAGTCGTATAGTTTTGTTCCTGTCTTTTTTATGGGAGGTGCTTCAAGCTTTACTGATTTTACCATGTTTGACCTTTCGAGAAGCTCAATTACTTCCACTGGGTCTTCAAAGGTTAAAGCTAACTCGAGCTTTTTTTCGTTCAAAACTAACCTGTTAACCGTGCATCCGATGGGTAAAGTCTTGGCAAGCTCATTAAGAACTGTAAGCCCTGATACGGCCTGTGAGGTTTTGTTGTTTAAAGCGGAGATTAAGGCTGAGTAGTCCTTGGCAGGCGCAGTCCTATTCTCAAAGTAGGCTAATTCCCGGTCAAACTTGGAAATTTTTGTCTTTAGGTCCTTGATAGCCTTTTCATAATTTTGCAAGGTGGCATAAAGGTAGACCCCATAGCCAAGAAGTAAATAGATAGGAAGACGAAGGAGCGGGTCTATTTTTATGGGTAGCGCCCTTCTTACTTTAAACTCTTTGAGGTTTATTTTTGATATCCCTTCAAGGGAAACTGGATATAGTCTTTCAGGATATCTAAGGATGGTCTTATCTGGGCTAAAGTCTTTTGGTATATCACCGTAGATGATGATTTTTTTTATCTCTTGAGAATAAGGCATGAGCCCGGTTAAGAAGAGTTCAACATCCTTCTGGGTAAGCTCGGCAACGGATAGACTGCCTAAAAATTTTCCTTTAACATAAGCGATAAGATGATAGATGTTCCTTTGTTTGTATATCTTTAAAGCGGTATCCTCCTCTACCAAAAGCAAGTCTTCAGGTATTACATACTGAAAGGGAAATGTCTTTTCAACCCTTTCTTCCTCATCCTTTGACCAAGCCCAGAGATCAACAAGGGTAAACTTTTCCGTAGCCTCAAAAATTTTAAAGGTATAGCTAACCTTGGGAAGGGGAAAAAAATCCTGGACCTCAACCTTCAAGGCATCTTTGAGCTTCTTTAGCGGTATAGGAGGATAGCTTCTTCTTGTGTAAAAAAGGAGCTCTCTTGAGATGACAAGGACCCTTTTCTGAAGGTATTTAGTAAGCTTGAAAGCACCCGGGGAGATTTCTAAAATTTTATCCCCTTTAATCTGGTAGAACTTTGCCTCATCCTTGGTAAGATAACAGACAAGCATTATTCTTCTTTCCAGTAAAGGGTAGTGTATGGGGTGTTGAGGTTCTCCTGAAGATAAAGCCCAGCTTTTATGGTGTAAAAGGGTTTAGGCTTTCCTACTTTTATTTTTAACTCAACATAGCGAGAAGGGAAAAAATACACCCCCTCATCCGTCACGATCTTCCTCCCGGTGAGGGAGTATAGCTCTGCATCAGAGGATATGGGTTTTGTCTGCAGGTATTCCTTTAGCACCTTTAAAGTGTCGTTGTCTATGTCAAGATAAGCTATCAATACCGGGTCTTTAGCGGTGTTTGGATTAAAGCCAGTTTGAGGAAGCATAGTAAGATAAGGTTCTATTTTTTCGTAAAGTTCGGGCTTCATTCCTCTTATGAGCTTTATTTCCTCCTTGTATTGAAGGGGATAATTTCTTGGTGCATACTTTAGTCCTTGGGAAGAATACCAATCTTTTTCTGCACCGTTAATTCGGGTTAAGTCGTCTTGGTCGATCCAATCAAGCAGGGAGTCTATGAAGATGTCAACCTCCTTTTGGTCAGCTCCAAAGTATCTCAAAAGCCGACCCAAGGCTAAGGTGTTGATGGTGGTCAAAGAAAGCATTCCGTTTGAATCTTGAACCTCAACCGTGATATCGTCGAATAAGTGGACCTCAGTTCCGTTTAGAGGTATGGTGGTTAATGTAGGAAGTCCTTCAACTTGAGGTAAAAGCAGTTCTCTTGCCCCAAAATTCCCGTTGAGCATAAGATAGAGCAGGGTGTCGTAAGCTGAACGGGCTTTGAGCATGGCTGTAGCCTTATCCTCAAAAGCCATGGCTGTTTTGATGTATTCCTTAACAAGCCAATTAAAACCGATGGATACTGTAAGAATTACCATCACCAAAAGCACCATGAGAAAGGTTGCTGACCCTCGATTAGGGGTTAACATCCGGATATATTTCCTCATAGATGAGCTTGGTCATCGAATTGGTGTTTACTTTTAAAAATAGTTTTTTTTCCCCTTCTTTGTCTTTGAAGGTTATCAGTATAGCGGAAGGCAAGAGCTTTTTCAATCTTCCGTCAAACTCGTTAGACCATTCATATTTTCTTTTAAGAAGGTTAAATCCGTAATACTGAAAGGATATTTCTTCAAGGTCAGAAAATACGACGAAGGAATTTCCTTTTCTGTAGTTGTTAAAAACCACATCGTCTTCAATATCCTGATAGTTTTTAGTCATAACAGGAAGCTCATAATAAACAAGGTCAAACATTCCCCTTCCCTTTTTTTCTTTTACTACCCAAACCACAACTGGGGCATCGCTCGCAAAGGGAGCTAAAGAAACATACGAAAAGCCATTTCCATCTCCCTTAAAATAGGGGAACCAGCCGTGCTCCCTTGTCTTTACAAAATAATCTGTCATCGAAGCAACGCTTTTCTCAAGCCAAATGACCTTAGCGTAATTCCAAAAGGCGAACCCTTTATCAGCAAGGGCTTTGTATTCCCTTAGGGTTTGATTTAAGGCTAAGCTTCCAAGGAGGAGCATGGAAGAAAATATAGCCAGAGCGACAACTACCTCAATCAGCGTGTAGCCCTTAGAAGACAAGCTCTTCCGGAGAGACAAGGGCTTTGCTCCTAAAGATGTTTACTTTATAAGAACGAACCGTATCTTTGTAATAATAATTTAAGGTGACCTCGTAGAGATAAAGCTCATGCATCGATAACATCTTGGTTTCCCCAACTCTTTCTGGTCTTGATTTAGCGATGAGTTTGGCTGACCACTTGAGCGTTACACCATCCCCAAGGTCTTCAATGCCTTCTTCCTGAGAAAAGTCTAAGGTTCTAAGAAGGGCTGGCGTCTGAGAAACTTTAGTGGCTATGAGTTGGGCGGTGTTTGCCTTTTCGAGATAGTTAAACCCAAGCCTAAAAAGATACATGCTTGCCGCAATGCCAGCGGTAAGCACAACTCCCGCAATAAGAATATCAACGGTAATAGAGCCTCTTTTAAAGCTTTTCACTATGCGCCTTCCTTGTAAGGTTTTACCCTTTCTAAGGAGAGCTCCGCGAAGGGGGCTTTAACTGTAATTTTATACCTTTCTTTTCCTATTTTAAGCTCAACCTCTCCACCGTTAGAGGTCCCGTTTTTAAAAAGTTTAATAGGTTCTTTTACCTCTATGTAAACATCCGGGAACCTTTTTTCTTCTCCGTTCACCACCAAAGCCCCGTTAGCTGAAGAAATATTTTTCTCCTCGCTGTAAAGAAAGCATTCCCTTTTTAACGAAGCAAGATAGAGCAAAACTTCTTGAGCTTTCAAGGAATTCTTGTAGCTCTGAAAAAGTTCATAAGAAACAGGCAGTGTTACAGAAAACATGATACCCAAAATAGCCACAGCCACTAAAATTTCTACCAAAGTGAAGCCATGTTTTCTTTTTGTATCCTTAAGCCGCATTTAATTCTGCTCGCACATTCTTGAGGAACCTCCGCTTTTATCTTCCCCGAGGTCCCTCGGCACTGCGTGCCTCCCCTTCCTTGTCCTCTGAGCGCAAGGCGAGAGGTCCCCTAAAATTTTATCGCCCCTACATTCATGACCGTAAGAATGAGGGACACGATGATAAACCCTACGATAAGCCCCATAAAAACAATGATAGCTGGCTCAAGGAGCGTGAGGAACCGCTTAATAGCTGTTTTAAAGTTATCATTGAAGACTTGATAAAGCTCAAGAAAGATGTCAGCAAGGTTTCCGCTCTCGTCCCCCACTACCACAAGATTGACGAAGATATCAGGCAGGATGGGCATCTGAGAATAGACCTCCGCTATTCGTTTTCCTTTTTTAATCTCCCTTATGCTGGTTAAGAAGGTATCTCTTAGAGCTTTATCTTGAATTATGTTCGCCGAAAGCTCAACCGCTTTGATAAATTCTACACCACCTTTAAGCATAGAATACATGGAATAGCAAAACCTGGAAAGCTCCAAGTTAAAAAAGAGCGTCCGGACAAAGGGTAGGCGGGTTAAAAACCAAGATATTCTCTCTGGGCTAAAATTGACCATTCTGGAACGATTTAATAAATAAAATAACAGCCCCACAATAAAAAGCAGGATAAAAACCTTGGCATTGAAGACTTTAGACAGGGTAAACACAAATTTGGCTGTAATGGGAATAGAACCAGTTGTTTGAAAGATGGCAAAAAACCTTGGGATGATAAAGTTAAACATGAAGATCAGAGTAAAAAAGCTTGCAAGGACTAAAAAGAAGGGATAGATGAGGGCGTTGATGATTTCTCGTTTTAACTCTATCTGAAACTTTAAATACTGAGCCACATTATCGAAAGCTGTAGCTAAATTGCCGACTGTTTCTCCAACATGGATCATGCTCACGCAGACGGAAGGAAAGAGGTTATTCTTTTCAAAGGCCGAAGCCACGCCTTGCCCAGCCTTTATTTCTTGATTTATGGCAGATAGTATTTCTTTGAGTTTAGGCTTTTTGGTCGTTGAGGTCAAAAGATTTAGAGCTTGGTCGATCTTCATTCCAGACCGAAGGAGGATGCTTAGCTGATTAGCAATGTTGTAAAGGTCTTGCAGATTAATCCCTAAAGATAAAGAAAAAGAGACCTCTTTTTTTACTCTTTCCTTGACCTCGGTGACTATAAAACCCTGTTCTTTAAGCCGTTGAACCGCTTCCCTTTGATTTCCAGCTAAGATGAAGGTTGTCCGCTCAACCCCATGGGTATCTATGTAGGTGCATTCAAATTCCTTCAACATACTCTAAGAATTTCTGAGATAGTGGTTATGCCTTTTAAAACCTTGATAAATCCATCCTCTCGCAAGGTCCTAAAGTCTCTATGCTGTTTTAGGTATTTTCTAAAGGCTTCAAGAGATTTTAGCTTGAGGAAAGCTTCCTTTAGCTCATCGTCGTATTCAAAAACTTCAAAGATGGCGATCCGTCCTCGGTATCCAGTGTTAGCACATTTCTCACACCCTCTACCTTTAACAATTTTAGGCTCGCCTATAAGATACCCCCATTTTTCCAGTATTTCGTCAAATTTGTATTCATCCCAAACTTCTTTCTTTAATTTCACCTCTTCACTGCAATATGGACAATTTTTCCTGATGATTCTCTGGGCTATTACCCCGACCATGGAGGCGTTTATAAGGTAGGCTTCGATACCCATCTCTATGAGCCTAAAAAGAGCGCTTGGGGCATCGTTGGTGTGAAGGGTGCTTAGAACCAAATGACCGGTTAGGGCTGAATGGATAGAGATCTCTGCCGTTTCCCTATCTCGTATCTCTCCCACCATGATAATATCCGGGTCATGCCTTAGGATAGCCCGAAGGGCGCTCGCAAAGGTAAGCCCTATCTCTGTTTTTACTTGGATTTGATTTATCCCCTCAAGCTGATACTCAACCGGGTCCTCAATGGTGATGATCTTTCTTTCATCACTGTTTAGATAGGTCAGCATAGAATAAAGGGTCGTGGTCTTGCCTGAACCCGTCGGTCCTGTAACCATAAGGATACCATAAGGGTAGGAAATAAGCCTCAAGGTTAACTCGTAGTGGTCCTTTTCTAAGCCTAAAGTCCTAATATCAAAAGATAGACTTTCCCTGTAGAGTAGCCTTAAAACAACCCCTTCTCCATGAACCATCGGTATGGTAGAAACCCTAAGGTCAATAACAACTGAAGAGACCCTGGTGGTAAATTTTCCATCCTGAGGAACCCGTCTTTCCGCTATGTTAAGCCCAGAAAGAAGCTTGATACGCGAGACCACAGCCCGGGCAAAGTTTAAGTCTAAAACTTCCATATCATGAAGAATGCCATCTATGCGAAACCTGACCCGCGCTTTGTTTTTAAAGGTTTCTATGTGGATGTCCGTTGCTCGGAGTTCAACTGCCTTGGTTAATAAATTATTTAAATATTTAATAACCGGAGCCTCAAAGGCAAGCTCAGTCAACCGCTCTACATCCTCATCAACCTCAAGAGACTTTATTTCAGGAACTTCCTGGAGGCTAAAATACCTTGCTAAAGCTTTAAGTCTTTCTTCTGAAGCAAGAAGGGGCTCAATACGAAAACCTGTTAGGTTGGTAAGATAATTAAAGGCTTCATAGTTGTAAGGATTTGAAGTTGCGACAAACAAAACCCTCTTTGTTTTGTCAACCTTGAAAGGTAGACATTTTCTCTCAATGAGAAAGTTTAGATTGACCCCATCTAAAAAACCATCTCTAAATAGCTCTTCATCGGGCGGTAGCGTTTCTTCAAGGACGGACAAGTTTAAATACTGGGCTAAGGCTCTGATGAGTTGGTCTTCTGAAACCAATCCCAAGCTAACCAAAATTTGAGGAAGAGGAAGTGAGGACTCCCGCTGAAGAAGGAGAGCCTTCTTAAGGTCCTCATCCTTCAGACGAAATTTTTCCTTTAAAAACTCTTCGAAGCTCATTTAGACCAGTTGGTTATAGCCTTTTCGTTGAGCTGTCCATCAGGACCAAGGGAGTATAGGTCATAGGGTCCATGTTCACCAGGGTATTTGTAGACATAGTCTCTGCCCCAAGGGTCCTTTGGGATCTCTTTTTTTGCCAAATAAGGAGCTCTGCACTTAGGATCCTGACAGTTTATGAGCTCATCAAGAGAATTTGGATACCTCCCAGTATCGAGCCGGAAGGCTTCAATGGCGGTAGATATCATCTCAAGCTGAGCTTTAGCTATCTCTTCCTTTGATTTTTCATATCTTCCAAGGATGTTTGGCATAACAAGCGCCGCAAGTAAACCAATGATGGCAACGACAATGAGTATCTCCATAAGCGTAAACCCACGCTTTCTTTTCTCTTTTTGTAAGAGATAAAGCATAAAACCATCCCCCCTAATTTGTTTTTATCTCTTTAAAAAATAAGATACATCAAAGGATTGTCAATAACGCTTAAGAGGGCTCTCCACCAAAGAGCCCTATCCTTTGAGACGGAAGCGAGAAACCACCTCGTCCCATAGCTCGAGGTAAAGCCTGTTTTTGCGCTAAAAGATCTTTTTTCTTTCTTCCGCATAAAATAAGGGACCAAAATGTATGTCTTTTGCTTAGAGTTTGTAAATTTATAAAGTATGAGTAAAATAAAATCCTGCGGAGGAGAAGGAATGGATAGTTCTTTAAAATTTTTGGGAACAACGGTCATTGCGGTTAGACGAGACGGCAAGGTTGCCATCGGTGGGGACGGGCAGGTCACCTTTGGGAACACCATTCTTAAGCACCGGG
>Ga0080005_129588_pt1 | contig 22936 bp, 23 predicted proteins | sample JossMetagenome_2_FD_69208 | JGI IMG/M metagenome (GOLD analysis project Ga0080005, IMG submission 69208) | Hot spring sediment microbial communities from Joseph's Coat, Yellowstone National Park, USA - JC3_ASED (SPADES assembly) (version 2) | ecosystem: Environmental > Aquatic > Thermal springs >...
TTTATGGATCTGAAGGTGGTACCAACTCTGCTCCTGCACCTAGATCTGCCGACCATAGCTGTGTTCCTGCTGAATAGTGATAACCTTGGTTAAATCCTAACTGGAAGACATTAGCGTCATAAACATATATCAATACATTGCTAGGCGAATCCCCTGTATCATATGCATATGCATTTCCACAGCTCCTCTCACCTCTAGTTATGTCCTGAGTCCAGAGGGCATCTTGATCAACGTAAATATCGCCGAAGTTTGCTGCAACGATGTCAGACTCTGCAATTCCACCAACATAACCTGAAAGTCTACTTGAAAACGAGACGCCAATAATTTTGATGACTATGGCTGTGCACACAATAGCGCTTCCAGATAATTGACACTTACTCATATCTGTAAACATAAATGATATTGTTTTCTGAGACGGGTATACAGCAATGCTAAAGTATATGTGATCCTCAGCACTCCAATCACTTGGAGGAGGAACACCATCACCATGATATTTCCTCTCTACCGGATCGTAGTAAGTCCAAAACATTGCCCAGGAGTTAGGAGGTATTGTGTGGACCATCTTCTATTGATAGACTAGTGTAACTGAGGCCATTATAGACATAACCATTTTGCACAAAGAATCCATCTGTTGTAGTTGAGGATACCCAGAATGAAACCCAAGCATTTATTGGAGGAATACTCCAATGCATTCCTGCTGTAGGCATTTCAACGGAATCGTACGCACTATAGTAAGGACTCATTGACACTCCATATTACCAGGCATATGCGTATGGCAATGTTGTGACTAAGGTAAGGTATAGAAGAAGTATTGAGGACATTACAAGCCTCTTCATGATATTATCACCACAGGTATGGATCCCAATTCTATAAGCTTACCATTAATGCGAATCCACAATGCTATGGTATAAATGCCTGGAGCAATGCTTTTGCCTCGGAACGCGTCTTTAGCTGTATCCCAATAGTCTACGTAAACATCTTCTCTCCCTGCATTTGCTATGGTTGTTGTCAACGAGTTGTAGAGCGGTGGTACAGCTGGCGGACCATACTTTATTAATCTGCCTAAGCCATACACTGTTTCATTGTTAGAGCTGATGACTGTAAACCCGAGCATAATGTAATTGGGTTTACTAGAATCATTTAGGGTACTGCGCCTTAGTATAAACTTAATCCAAAGCTTTTCGCCAATCCTTACCCTATCACTAGATAGAATGATGGTTATATTAAGTCCTGGAATGCTTTTGATTATCAGAGGTCCTTTGAATTCTTTTGGTGGTGTTGGAGGTGTTACCGTATACTCTGTTGTTGCTACAAATACTTTTGAGCCATTGGGATACCTAACCACATAACCATATTGGTGAACAACAATTGTACTTGTTGGTGTTGTGAGTGGTGCTGATGATTTATTTGATTGTACGTATGCTAAGGTTAGTGATACTGCTAACAGTATGGCTACAACCAATAGTGTTGCGAATTTTGCTAATCCTATACCCAAAACTCTTACACAGTATATGTTGTTGCTTGGAAAGCTTAAATGCTTATTTTTTGTTATGTAAGGAATTGGTTGTTCTCTACATTCCCTAGCCCTGTCGTAGCACCTCAAAGCTTAGTCTAGCTATGTTTATTAATAGCTTGTTCCTCACAACAATTATATACTACCTGAAAAGGAATGATACTAGCCTTAAGCTTAAGGACTTCCTTGAAGTTCTAAAGCTTGTCTCTCTAACATAGTGTGTAATTGTTGGAGATGATGTTTCTGTCCTCGGCACCAGGATTTGTAGAAGGGGTGTTCACGGCTACCTATCCCCAGGCTGGTACCTAGGCTTGCTAGGTTACTACTATGCTGGAAGAGGTGAAAGCGTGTATACGCTGTCTCCATATGGTAGAAGGGTTTTTGAAACATGTGGTAACAGCATTGATGATACGTGCAAGGCCTTACTTATTCTCATTTTGGCCACTGCTAAGAATTCTCCTACTCTTCTTCAAATCTACTGGTTTAGAGGATTATAGCATAGCTGCAGGAATAGCAGACACGACTCGCTCTACAGGAAGGAGGTGCTCATAGCTATTCACGTAGCTGATGACAGGAGCTCAAAGCTTATGCAAAGAGCTGTTGGGGTATCGGAGCGTAGACTAGAGCTAGTAATCCTTGCCACTTGTAGGACAGCTTCAATAGGAGCAAGGCTGTGAAGGCTAAGCAGAGGCTTAGGGATATTGGTGTAGAGCTAGAGATACATAGATTGTTGCAATCACTATACACTACGTAAATGAAGAGGGATCTCTGCTTACAAGTACAAACTTAAGCAGGGTACCCCTCTTCAGAAACATAGAGTTTGCATTGCTAGTATCAGAAAACAGCAAAGATAAAGACACTGGTAACAGCAACAAGAATAACTTAGTGTGGAAACAAATAATGCTCTTAACAATGATTAATACTCGGCTACAGCACCTCTAAAATCATGTAGAGGCGCAGCCCATGATCAGAATCTGCATAGGGAACATAGGACCGTTTGAAAGCACCTCAATAGAGATTAAACCCCTGACAATACTCATTGGAAAGAACTCTGTTGGTAAATCCCTCCTACTATACCTGTTATGGGCACTAGCATCAGCCGTACCTGCACTTGACGAAGTTGAGAGCGGTTGTGAAGAGGTTAGCAAAGTTACTGAGAAAGTTGTTGAGAAAGTTCAGAAGGGTGAGAATCCAGAGGAAGAGATAAAGCAAGCTTTACCAATATTCTATGAGAAAATCCTTAAAGAGGCTATCAGGATAGGTATTGAGGAGAGGATTAGATATGCATTTGGAGTAGAACCTAAAGAACTTGTTAAAATTGGGAAGGAGAAGGCATTAATAAAGATTCAAAGTGATTGTGCAAAACTAGAGATAGCAATATCGAATACAGTTGAACTCATAGATGTTGATTTGTGCCTCGACAAGATGCTCAATGCTCTTCATGTAAAGGTTCTTAGGAGAGGAGCTATAGAGGTGGAGTACGAGGATCTATATGAAGAGTTTGAAATTAGGAGCGTTGCAGATGTTAACAATATTATTGTACAGCTTTTTGTATATCACATTGCTCACGTTTTTGATGTATTCATCTTAACCACTTCGGAAATATCAACGCTTCTTCCAGATAGTAGAGCTGGTATTACTAGAACAGTTCTTAAGCCATACCCTGTCACAGGCATTCCTCTAGGTGTTGATGAGGAGTATAAGAGTATGTACTTCAGATTAGCTGAACAACTCTATAGAGAGCCTCAAGTCGCTGGCCAAGTTCTCAATACCGCTAAGCCTTTATTTGAAGAGCTTGGTGCTGTTCCTGAGGTTAGGTTTGAAGCTGGGGCTTACACAGTATATATAAGGACTTGGACTGGTAAGGTTCTTCCATTTTCAATGGCTCCATCCGGTGTTAGAGAGGTTCTAACTACTGTATTGGCATTAGCAACTCCTTATGATATCAAGAATGTTTTTGTTGAGGAGCCAGAGGCGCATCTTCATCCAAGAGCTCTAAAGTTCTTGACCAAACTCATAGCGTGGTCTATAAATACTCGTAGTAAGAGAGTTGTTGTGACAACTCATAGTGATTACCTGATTAGTTACCTGAATAACTTGATTATTGCATCTAGGCTTCCCAATGAGAAGCTCTCTAAGCTGGATCTATCTATGGAGGAGGTTCTGAGACCTGATGATGTTGCTGTATACCTTGTTAAGACCGTGAATGGTAATGCTGTTATTGAACCTGTGCAGGTTACTGAGCACGGTATTCTCGAGGAGGAGTTTAGCAAGATAGCTGAAGAACTTCTTAGTGAGCGTGACAAGATATATGCAGAGGTGTGAAGAGGTGGTTATAGAAAAGGAGGTGAAGAAGGAGGTATCACGAAAGAAGCTTAATCAAATGCCTAAGCACGCTGATTACGCAATAATATGCTATAACTACGCCATAGTTGTTGAGGATACAGATACAGCTAAACGCGAAGATATTGAAAAGCTTGAGAACTCAGCCACATGGCTAATCAATGAAAAGCTTAGGAATGTTCAAAGCATATCACAAAGCTACAAAGTGTTTGCAGTAATACATTATTCATAGATACAGCGATAGTCCGGTACAAAAAATACTCTTATCCAAGACTCAGGGAATGCAGATGCAGGGGAAAAGGATTTTATTTGATGCATTTAAGTGTAGAGATAAACATGACTTGATTCAAAAACTGAACAGAAGATGTGGCGTTTACGGTGAAGAGAAAGGAGGGTAACCAAGCATTAGAGAGAAAAATGGTAATACATCAATTTTCATAATTTTACCTGTGTCAATGTGAAGAACTCTTTTAGTAAAACACATTGCTTGATTTAAGCAATGCACTAATTCCTTATGGGCCATTCTTAGCAGTGTTTTTAGCAATAATTTAGTGTGTCACGATTTTGGTGACAAATGCGTCACTATACATGGGCACTATAAGTGCTTTTACGCTTTTTACAAAGATAACATACTGGGTGAGGTATTATGAGCTTGGGTAAGGTGTGTAGAGCTGGAAAGGCTCATATTGTAGCAATACTCTTGGTGTTGGTGGCTTTGGCGATGTTGGGGCTGATAAGTGCATTGGGGGTGGAGAGATTTACAGTGTCTACAAATACAACAACCCCAACTACTATAACTATGGTTATATTTCCAAACGGTTCGCGCATAACTGTATCAGAAGCTCGGGTTGCTACAACTCCTCCATCTATAGAGTTTAGAGGTCCTGTAATTAGTGAGGAGGTTCTAGAGCTCAGAGTTGCTGTGTACTTAAGCAACAGTAGTGCGAGGGTTAACGAAACTCTGTGGATAAAGGTTGTGTTTGAGGGTGAGAAAGCATTCTTCAGCGACTACATAATACTCTACGTACTTAACTCCAGGGGTGAGAAAGTATATGGATCAGGCATTGTGCATCCACACCCAACACCGCCACTACGCTTTGAACCTCCGAAAAGAATCTCCTACATACTTAGCTGGAGAGCTATTAAAGACCCCCACTTCAAAGTAGATGTAACGCCAGGCAACTACACCCTCGCAATAGAGGCTGGAGGCATAAGAATGAGCATACCCATAACAGTAACACCATGAGTTATAGGCGTCGTGGTAAAATTCCTAGCACCTCTCTGTAGTGAATGTGTTGTGTAGAGCTCTGGGTTTCGGTGTACCTAAGTGATTGAGTTGAGCGTTACTGTCTCTATCAAGGTTCGTAGAGAAGTTGTTGAGTTAGCTGATAAGATGGTTAGGCTTGGTCTTGCAAAAAGCAAAAGCCACGCATTTAATATCATGATTGAGAGGGGTTTGAAAGAGGTTTTGAAGGAGGTTAAGTTCTGGGAGAATATCTATGGAGAGGTTGAGGAGCTTAAGAAGCAAGGCTTTGTGTTGAGGCATGGCGGCTTGACTAAGCTTCTTGAGGAGGATAGGTCTGGGTAGTGCTTTGAGGAGAGAGTTCTATGGTATTATTGCTCCGTATATAACCTCTATCCCTAGCTCCTTAGCCCTTTCGTAAGCATCTTCATCTATGTGTACAGCTACAAGCACTAGCTTATCTGGTTTCCTCCCACGAATCTTCTCGTATATCTCTGCACGTTTATAGAACCACTCAACATCCTCTATATCAGCATGTGACTTCACCTCCACTAAGTACACCTTGTCATTGTGTATGTATGTGTCGAACTCTATCCTAGACCCCTTGACGTAGTACCTACCATCTGTATCTACATAGGTGAACCTCTCTATCTTCTCAGGTATTATACCCCTCTCCTCAAGAACATGCCTATAGAGCTCAATAACCATCTTCTCCAAGTCCCTGCCCCACCTCCTACCAATAGACCCTAGAACAGCACTCTGCTCACCAACCTTTCTCGTAAGCTCCTCAATCCTTTTACTAAACTCTTCCAACCTTTTACTATGCTCAGCTAGTATCTTGCTGTGCTCAGCAAGGATCTTTCCTTGCTCTTGAACAGCCTTTGTTAGTTCCTCCAACCTTCTGCTTAGCTCCTCAATCTTTTTATCATGTTCCTCCATTCTTTTACTGTGTTCAGCTATGATGTCGAAACCCTTCTTAACGTACTCAGCAAATGTCTTGATAGCCTCTGCAATATCCTTGAGCTCCTCAGCCCTAGCCCTCCTAACAGCCCTCTCAACAACCTCCTCAAGCCTACCCCAATCAATAGAGATGCTAGCAGAGCTCACTATGTAAGCACCTCTCTCCAAAGAGCTAAGAGCCTACAGATGCTACTAAGCTTAAAAAGGGTTTTGTGCTCCCCTCAATCATGTTTGAGAATGCTCACTACGTAATAAAGCAAGGTTTAAAGCTGTACCACGACGTGATTCGCAATGTCCTCCTTTGTTGCTACGTCCCTAAGAACAGCGTTTATTATTGCTAGTCTTAGCTCAATCTGAAACAGCTTCAGACACAAGCAGTTTTGCTAACCTCTTCCTAGTCTTTTCATCAGCCTCAAGCTCCTCAACAAGCTTCTGAGCCAAAGACAAGCCGGCTCGTACCCAAACTATCTCTACCTAATAAAAAGTGTTAAATCTTTTTACTGCTCTCAAGCAATGGCTTGCTCTGTTCGTAAGCTCACGCGTTCTACCGATGGTTTTTAGGGTATGAAGATCGCCTGTACCTTTAGCTTCTCAGCCACCTCTGCTTGCCTCTTGTCACTCGTAGCCAATGGTACGTTATGCGTAATTACTTGTGCTATGTATAGTGCGTCATATACTGATATGCTGTTCTGTGTAGCTATCTCAAACGCTTTATCTAGATGCAATGAATAGACATGAACTAATGAGAATGAGCATCTAGGGACAAACGGAAACACTGACGAGATATATAGCTCTTAGCACTAAGCGTCTTAAAAACATGCAAAGAAAAGTGAGGATAGTATTCTCATTGAAGTTCGTCTGCGTTATTATAATCTCTCTGAGTAACGGTGAGTTATATGCATTAAAGCTGTGTGTTACATGAGCTGTTAACGTGAGTTTCAGACTGCGTTTCTATAAGCGAGTTTGAGCTCATCTATAAACTCTTCGATTAGCTCTTCGCTGGTATATGGATTCATGAACTCGACATGGATTGCTGATAATGGCTCTCCATCTATTTTAATGCTGGCAAGCTCCTTCATGAAGCTAATTCTGAATTTTCCTCTCTTATTTATTTCTTCTTTTACTTTCTCATTTAATTTGTTCTGCTTTTTTCTATTACATGTACTGCATTTGGCATCAAAATTTACTGCATTCAAGTCCACTTCGTGAACTGGATAATGCCCCTCCTCCCTAAGCCTTTTTTCGAGGTACTTCGCATTTTCTATGCACTTGCCTATTATTTCCTTGTAGCCCTCTTTTCCAAGTGTCTTAAGAGCAACCCAGAGTGCGGCTACAGGACCACCAGGCCTTGACCCCTCTATAGTGGAAGCAGGTTCATAGTATGGTACCTCATACTCAAGCAGCTTTAGATCTTCGTAATCTCTAAACAATACAGCTCCGCATGGGTATGGGACATAGCCCCACTTGTGTGGATCAATGATAATTGCGTTAGATTCTTCAATGCCCTTCATCTTTTTAGCTGGTTCATCCAAGAGCCTGGCAAACCCACCAAAAGCTGCGTCGACAATCAGCTGAAAACCATATTTATTTCTTAGCTTTACTAATGGCTCAACAGGTTCTATAGTTCTCGTTGCTGTGGTGCCAACAGTGGGTATAACAGCTATTATTGCCTCCCCCATCTTTTCACACTTCTCCAATTTTTCTTCATACTCACTGTCAGTGGGTCTTAGAGGAAGGGGTGTGTGACTCTTCTTAAATTCGCTTATCTGTTCATCAGTTACGACAGGCACTTCAATTAAATTATTTTCGCCAAGTCCTAGAATTCTCATAGCCTTTCTTATAGCAAAATGCGAGGCCTTTGAAGTTAACACCTTTACACTTTTCTTTCCAAACAGTCCCTCCTTCCTCACATCCTTTAGACTTTCACTTTTGTCTCTAGCTATCATTAGCGCTGTTAGTATTGCCACAGTGCCACCACTTACAACGTGACCACCAGCTTTATGCCTATCGTAACCCACGATGTCTGCCAGCATCATTATAGATTCCTCCTCCAGATTCGGAACTACCTCATACTGAAAAACTGCCTCTCGTTTTCTATTTACTCGCTTTACCTTGCCAGCATTATTCGGATTTTGCAGACTGACCATGCATGATGCTATTAGCGTGTAAATATTAGGAATGGGGTCCATAAACGACAAGTTACGATCATTTAGTCGCCTGCACTTCTTCAACCGTGCAATTAAATCAGTAAGTACTTGCTCAGGAGGCTCCCCAGCCTCTGGAAGCTGAGAATCCTCCCTAAACTCGTCAACATCCTTCGGGATTGGACTAGGCACTTCCCACCATTCCTTTAGATAGGATATGCCATCCCTTAAGTTTACTATTAAAGAGTCAAAATTAGAACCATCTGGATTTAGAAACAACCTAAGGTACTTACTCTTTCTCATAATAAGGCATCCCCCTTAATAAAACGTAAAGCTTTTCTCCTAATGTAATTAAACCAGCCTTATCTAGTCTAATCATTTATTGCTTAGCATAAGTTCTCTAACAACAATCACTTATCAATTGATTTGCATTTTAATCTCTCCAGCTATAGTTGGGAAGTAGAGGATAACTAGCTAAAGAAAATAGATGAGATTGTATATCATTCTAGTTGCCTTTCTACTCTCTTTTGGAGTTTCTAAAAAGTTTTCTGGTGAATACTTTGAGTCAAGCTTATGTAAGCAATAAGAAAAACTCTTCAAAGAGTAAAGATTAGCAAGGAGCAGAAAGTTTGTGTACAGAGGTTTCAGCTCTCCTTCACTATTTTGAGAATTGTGATGTGAGTAGAGAGTTTTTAAAGTTTGTGGTAATCTGTAGTGCTGTTGGTATTGAGCTAGTGTTTATATAGCTTCTTCCTCTAGTTGTAGAGCCTGTGCTTGGGGTAAAGCGTTATTTGGTTTATGTGTGGGGTGTGGTTTTATGAGTGTTAGTGAGGATGTGGTTAGGGGTTTAGTGGTTAAGTGGTTGCGTAGCACCGGTTTTGTTGTTTTGAGGGGTGTTAGCATATCTCCTCTGAAGCTTGATGTAGTTGCTGTTGGCGATGTTATGATGTCTAGGGGTGTTGTTAAGAAAAGTGATACAATGTTTGTCTACACCTTTGATGTGAGGACCATAACCTCTAGAAAGCTTTTGAAGAACTCTATTGAGCAGGCTGTTACTAGGCTGTTTACAGCTGACTATGCCTATATTGTTGTGCCTAGGAATGCTGCTATAGAGACTAGCAAGGGTGGGCAGAAATCTGTTGACATGCCAAAGCTTGTTCAGAGAGCTGCCAATGGACCCCTCTCAAGAAGGCTGGGGGTTGTAGCTGTAGAGCCTCCAAAAATAGAAATCATTAGATGGGCCCTTAGATCAGATCTTATAGTAGATGAGCTGAGAAACAGAGTTTTGGAAAAAGCAAGAGAAGAGCTCCTAAATATAAATTAAGCCTTTAAAATTCAAAACACATTAAACAGCCATATTTTATGCAATGTATCAAGCGAAACCATAATGCATTTGAGTAATGCTAACAGACTTAATGTACCAGACGAGGAAGTTACCTTGTTACCAAACAGCATGACTATCGCATATCACATGCCAACACTTAATGCCCCAACATAGCTTATATAGTCCTAGTCGTTACGCAGAGCTGAATAAGTACGTGCATCTAGCTGATTCCCTCCCCATTCTAGAGGGTAAGGCTTTCAATTGTAAGAATAGATAAGTTGATGCGGTTTCTTAAGGTGCTTGGGAGTCCAAGGATGATTGCTTCGATCACAGTGATTATGATGAGCATCCTTGGACTCTGACATGCTCTGAAACTTGAAGCAATGCTTTGTATGCTTGTAAGGCTCATAAAGCTTTATGTATGTGAACACAACTAGAAATAGTTGAATTATGGTTGAAGACCTCACCTCTTTATAGTAGGGAAGGAGAATAGACTCAATCCGTATAAGGAGCCTTCAAATTAATTCTCTAAATAACCTAATTCCTAAAATTTCTACTCCCTCGTGCAAAAGCTTATAAACTTTTGATACAGTATTCTGCAATCATATCAATCAAAGAAGCAACAGCACTGCTGCACCAGTAAAGTTTAAAATGCGTTTGGATAGTAGAGCGTTATCAGAAATGGGCCCGTAGCTCAGCTAGGTAGAGCGGCGGGCTTTTAACCCGTAGGTCCCGGGTTCAAATCCCGGCGGGCCCGCCACATTCCTATCTAATTAACATTATTATCAGTATTGTCGATATTGTGATAGGTTTTAAATTGGGATATGATTATCAAAGACTTATTTGGCATCTACAATTCTTTTAATTAGTGTTATTGTCAATTCGTATAAACATCAAATTTTCTAAACAATTTCTGCCTAGATTAATAGGTATAACCAACAGTTATCTTCGATTAGAATATCGAGGTGAGAAACAGCATTTTTAGAAAGTGGATGAAGAAACCTAAATACTGTTTACTTCGTGGAAATTTCTGCTATCTTTTATTTTCTCAACAAAGTAGCAGGGCTTTAGCAATGTTTTTGTCTGAGTTGAGCTTATAAGCACTCTACTTAAAGTGTATTTTACACTACGGCATAGCACTTTGCTATGATACTTTTTGGTGTATTTGATGCGTGGTAGTAGAAAGAAAGCTTCGTTGGATTTGCTAAGTAAGGTTTTGGAGCATGAATTGGTGCCTAAGCATGAAATTTTGAGTATTGATGAAGGTGTGAGGATTTTAAGAGAATATGGTATTAAACCAGAGCAGCTTCCTTGGTTACGAGCCAGCGACCCTGCTGCAAAGGCTATTGGTGCTAAGCCGGGGGATATAGTTAGAATTGTTAGGAGAAGTCCAACCGGTGGTGAGGTAACTGTTTATAGATATGTGGTACCGGGGTAAGGTGTTATGAGTAGCATAGCAGTAGTTGGTGGCGAAAAAATACACTCATCTACAGGGCCTATACCATTAGCTCATCCAGAATCAAAATTGTTGAGACCTGATGATAGATGGGTTGTTATAGAAGCATTTATAAAGGAGAAGGGGATTACAAAGCATCACATAGAATCATTCAATACATTCATTAGTAGGACATTGAAAGAGATAATAATGGAGGAACCAGTTATAGAGACCTCTATCCCAGGGTTTAAGCTAATTATAAAAGGGTTTAGAGTTGGTGAACCACAGGTAAGAGAGGTTGATGGAAGTATAAATAGAAATATAACGCCTATGGAATGCAGGCACAGAGATCTTACATATGCTGTTCCTCTATACATAACTGTAGTAACTGTAGAGAACAATGTTGCAGGAAATTCTGTGGAAGTACCTGTGGGAGAAATTCCAATAATGATAAAATCTTCAATAGATCCTCTTCAGAAAATGAGTGAAGAAGAGCTCATAAAGATGGGGGAGGATCCTAAGGATCCAGGAGGCTACTTTATAATTGACGGTACTGAGAGAATTATTGTAGCTCAAGAAGACTTAGCTTCAAACAGGGTTCTGGTTGATTATGGTCAGGAAGGGCTCAACATAACACATACAGCAAAGGTAGTATCTTCTATAACAGGTTTTAGAGTGCCTACAATCTTAGATAGACACAAAGACGGCACTTTCCATGTATCGTTTCCCGCTGTTCCAGGGAAGATACCCTTCATAGTTATTATGCGTGCCCTAGGTTTAGAGGCGGATAGAGATATAGCACTTGCTGTTTCTCCAGACCCCGATATACAGACAGAGCTTTTTGCATCCTTTGTACAGGCAAGCGATATAGCAACAGTTGAAGATGCACTTGATTATATAGGGTCTAGGGTGGCTATAGGGCAGGCGAGAGAGAGTAGAATTGAGAGAGCGAAATACATATTAGATAACTACCTCCTTCCACACCTAGGTACCAAGCCTGAAGATAGGCTAAAGAAGGCGTTGTTTCTAGGTCAAATGGCTTGCAAGCTCATAGAGTTTGCTTTAGGCAGAAGACCTGCTGATGACAAAGATCACTATGCTAATAAGAGAATAAAACTTGCTGGAGATATGCTAGCCTTACTATTTAGAGTAGCTTTTAAAGCTTTTCTAAGGGACTTGAGGTACCAAGTTGAGAGAGCAAAGATTAAAGAACGAAGAGTAAACATAGCACTCTACGCTAGAGGTGACATTATAACTGAGAGAATAAGGCATGCCATGGCTACAGGTACATGGATTGGAGGTAGAACAGGTGTTAGTCAAATAATTGACAGAACAAATTGGTTATCCTCTCTAAGCCATATGAGAAGGGTGATATCTCCTCTAAGCAGAAGTCAGCCTCATTTCGAAGCGAGAGATCTACATGGTACACAATTTGGAAGGCTCTGCCCCTTTGAAACCCCTGAAGGACCTAACTGTGGTCTTGTCAAGAACTTAGCACTCATGGCAACGATATCCGTAGGCGTATCTGAGGAGGAGGTTCTTAATTCACTATACTCATTAGGTCTAATGCCATTGATTGATGTCTACAATAAGCTTCGAAACGGCGAATTAGATTATGAGACTATGTCTAAGTGGAGTAAGGTATTCTTAAACGGTACCTTAGTAGGGTATCATTCAGATGGAGAAGCTCTTGTTAAAGAGCTGAGAAGATTAAGGAGGGTGGGTAAAATACATTACGAAGTCAATGTTGCACATTACAAGACACAGTACATAAATGAGGTTTATGTTAACTGTGACTCTGGCAGAATTTTACGCCCACTCTTCGTAGTAGAGCAAGGCAAGCTTAAGATAACAAAAGAACATGTAGAGAGGCTAAGACGTGGCGAGCCTTTTGAGATGCTGTTGAGAGAGGGTGTTGTTGAGCTTTTAGATGCCGAAGAAGAGGAAAACGCATTAATCGCTGTAAATCCAGAGGAGATAACTCTAGAAACAACACATGTAGAGATATGGCCTCCAGCAATAATGGGCATTGCAGCCTCCACAATACCTTATGCAGAGCATAATCAGTCCCCAAGGAATGCATATCAATCAGCCATGGCTAAGCAAGCCCTAGGCTTTTACATGGCAAACTTCATTCTTAGGGTGGATACAAGATCTCATATATTGCATTACCCGCAAATTCCATTGGTTCAGACAAGGGCCTTATCAATTATAGGATACAACGATAGGCCATCTGGGCAAAACATGATCGTGGCTATAATGAGTTATAGCGGATATAACATGGAGGATGCCATAATAATGAATAGGTCATCTGTGGATAGAGGACTTGCAAGGTCTAACTTCTTCAGGCTTTACTCAACTGAAGAGCTAAAGTATCCTGGGGGTCAAGAAGATAGGATAGAGATTCCAGATACAAAGGTGCTTGGTTATAGAGGTAAGGAAGCATACTTGAAGCTAGACGAAGATGGTATGGCTAAGGTCGAGGTTATGGTTGGAGGTGGTGAGGCTTTGATAGGCAAGACCAGCCCACCTAGGTTTGTAGAGGAGTTTAAAGGTTATGGAATACTTGCGCAAAGAAGAAAGGACTCTTCGGTGACTGTAAGGCATGGTGAGGTTGGCTGGGTTGACACGGCGTTCATCTCTACGTCGTCTGAGGGGTACAGAGTAGTAAAGGTTAAGGTGAGAGATTTAAGGGTACCGGAGGTGGGGGATAAATTTGCTTCTAGACATGGTCAGAAGGGGGTTATAGGAGCTCTGATTCCGCAGTATGACATGCCCTATACTGTAGAGGGCATAACACCAGATGTGATAATAAACCCCCATGCATTGCCATCGAGAATGACACTAGGGCAGCTTATGGAGAGCTTAGCAGGTAAGGTAGCGGCTTTGAGAGGAAAGTTTGTGGATGGCACACCATTCTTTGAGGAAAATATAGAGGATTTAAAGAAGCAGCTATTGGTATTTGGATATCCATTGGATGGCACAGAGCCTATGTATGATGGGAGGACAGGTGAGCTTGTGGGGAATCCAATATTTATAGGCATAGTATACTATCAGAAGCTTCATCACATGGTTGCAGACAAGATTCATGCAAGGTCAAAGGGGCCGGTGCAGCTGCTGACGAGGCAGCCTACTGAGGGTAGGGCTAGGGAGGGTGGCTTGAGGTTTGGCGAAATGGAAAGAGACACGCTAATAGGTCATGGAGCCTCGGCTTTACTAAAAGAGAGAATGGTTGAAAGCTCTGACAAGACAATAATCTATGTGTGCGAACTCTGTGGCTTTATTGGTTGGTATAATAAGAAAAAAGAGGTCTATGAATGTCCAATTCATGGTGATAAAGGTGTGTTACACCCTGTAGCAGTACCATATGCATTTAAGTTACTAATCCAGGAGTTGATGAGTTTAGGCATCAAACCAAGGCTTGTATTAACAGAAAGGCATAAGAGATATGCTTCGTAGGTGGGTATGTTATGGCAGAGGAGAAGATCGTCTCAGCAATAAAATTTGGAATATTGTCTCCAGATGAAATAAGGAAAATGTCAGCTGTTCAAGTGACATCACCAGAGACATACGATGAAGATGGTACTCCGAAATCATATTCTGTGATGGATCCAAGGCTAGGCGCTATAGAACCTGGTCAAGTGTGTCCTATATGTGGTAATACGATAAAGGGATGCCCAGGCCACTTTGGTCACATAGAGTTAGCACTTCCCGTAATAAATGTATTGTTTGTTAAGCATATTTATGAACTTCTTAAAGCAACATGCTCTAGGTGCAGTAGATTAAAGATTTCGCCTGAGGCTTTTGAGAGATATAGAAAATATTTGTTCAGGCTGAAGGAGAGGTATCCATACTTAGCTAAGCTATTTATGGAGTACATAAAGAGGCAGGCAATGAAGGTAACTGAGTGTCCGTACTGTGGCGCTAAGCAACCAAAGATAAAGCTAGAAAAACCCACTACATTTTATGAGCAAGACCCTGAAACAGGAGATAGAATAAGACTAAACTCGAGAGATGTTAGAAAAAGGCTCGAAATGATACCAAATGAGGATCTAGAGCTCATAGGTTATGACCCCAAGGACTCGAGACCAGAATGGATGGTATTCACAGTCTTGCCTGTTCCTCCAACAGCTATAAGACCTTCAATACTAATAGAGACTGGCATAAGGTCTGAAGATGATATAACACATAAGCTTGTGGATATAGTTAGAACCAATGAGAGATTAAGGGAACATCTGTCTTCGGGAGCGCCAGAGATAATTATTGATGATATGTGGGAGCTTCTACAATATCATGTCACTACATATCTAGACAATGAAGTGCCAGGAATACCTCCAGCAAAGCACAGATCTGGAAGACCTTTAAAGACTTTGGCTCAGAGGTTGAGGGGTAAAGAGGGTAGGTTTAGAGGGAACTTATCAGGTAAACGAGTGGACTTCTCAGCTAGAACAGTTATAAGTCCAGATCCATATCTCAGTATTAACGAGGTTGGGGTTCCTACAGATATTGCAAAGATTTTAACTATACCAGAGAAGGTTACTGACTGGAACATTGATGAGCTGAGGAGGTATGTATTAAATGGGCCTTCAAAATGGCCTGGAGCTAATTATGTTGTTACACCTGATGGAAGAAGAATTGATTTGAGATATGTTAGGGATAGAAAGAGTGTTGCAGAATCCTTAGCACCTGGGTATGTAGTTGAACGACATTTGAAAGATGGGGATGTTGTGTTATTTAATAGGCAGCCCTCGCTTCACAGAATGTCCATGATGGGTCACGTTGTTAAGGTGCTTCCAGGCAGGACATTTAGGTTGCATCTGGCTGTATGTCCGCCATATAATGCTGACTTTGATGGAGATGAAATGAACTTGCATGTGCCTCAGACAGAAGATGCGAGGTCTGAAGCCAGGTTGCTGCTCAAGGTTCAGAGCCATATTCTCACACCAAGGTATGGCGGCATAATAATAGGGGCAATACAAGACTATATTAGTGGTGCATATTTCTTAACGATAAAATCTATGTTATTAGAAAGAGATGAAGTAATAAAGCTGCTGGCGGCAGCAGGTGTCGTAAAAGAGCCTCCCGAGCCAGCAATTCTATCACCTAAAAAGCTTTGGACAGGAAAGCAAATTGTTAGCATGTTCCTGCCTCAAGACTTTAACTATCATGGAAAAGCCAATATATCTTCAGGGCACTTAAAGTGTGATGATATTAATTGTTTCTGGGATTCTTATGTTGTTGTTAAGCAAGGTAAGTTGTTAATGGGTGTGCTGGATAAGAAATCTATTGGTGCAGAGCAACAGGATAGCTTGCTATACTGGCTCTCTAAGGAATATGGTGTTGAAGTAGGGGCGCTGTTTATGGACAAGCTTTTCAGGATGTTCCTCAGAATACTCGAGCTTCGAGGATTCACATTGAAACTTGATGATGTTGCAATAGATGAGGAAGGAAGGAGGCAGATAATACAGTTGCAGCAAGAGGCATTTGAAAAGGTGAAAAACCTTGTTGAACAGTATGTAAGAAGAGAGCTAGAGGTTGTGCCTGGCAGATCTCTGGAAGAAAGTCTTGAGATAAGGATTTTAGAGGTGCTAGCAGAGGCAAGGGATAAGGCGGGTGAAATTGCTGTAGCACGTCTGAATCCGTTTAACAATGCCTTTGTTATGGCTAGGACGGGTGCTAGAGGTAATGTTCTCAATTTGACGCAAATGGCGGCTACGCTAGGTCAGATGACTGTTCGTGGCGAGAGAATTTGGCGTGGTTATATGGGTAGAGCACTACCGCACTTTAAACAAAATGACCTTGGGGCTCTAGCTAGAGGTTTTGTTGTCAACAGTTTCTATACGGGGCTCTCTGTTACAGAGATGTTTATGCATGCGGCAGGAGGAAGAGAAGGTCTTGTAGATACTGCTGTCAGAACCTCACAAAGTGGTTACATGCAGCGCAGGCTTGTTAATGCATTGATCGATCTTTACGTGGACTATGATTATACTGTGAGGGATTCTGAAGGCTCCATAATACAATTCATCTATGGTGAGGATAAAGCGGATCCTATAAAAGCACCACATGGAAGAATAGTGAATATTGAAAGGGTTGTTGAAAAGGTTCTGGGGTCATCTAAATGACGAGCTCGTCATCCTATGTTGATACAAGGATTCTTGGAAGTGTCATTGAAAGTAGGCTTGCAGAGAGGCTTCCGAGGACTGTAATTGAAGAATTGAAGATAATTTTAATGAGATATCAGCTAACAGAGGAGCAACTTGAGAAACTAATTAGCGAAGTAGAAAAAGAGCTTGAGAAAAACTCTGTTGATCCTGGAGAGCCTGTTGGCATGGTTGCAGCCCAAAGTATTGGGGAACCTAGTACGCAAATGACCTTAAGAACATTTCACTATGCAGGTGTGAGAGAACTTAATGTTACACTAGGTTTGCCTAGGTTGATAGAGCTTGTAGATGCAAAGAAGACTCCATCCACACCACTAACATATATTTATTTGAGGCCTGAATATAAAAACAATAGGGAAAAAGCTATTGAGGTTGCACGAAAAATAGAATTGACGAAGGTAATTAATGTAACGCTACGAATAGATGTCAATTTCTTGAGTAATGCCATAGTTATAATACTTGATAGAGATATGCTTGAAGACAAAGGGGTATCAGTAGATGAAGTGGTGAAGGTTTTGCAAAAAGCTGTAAAAAAAGCAAAGGTTATGCAAAGTAGTGAAAATCCTTATGAAATTATAGTGCAGTTTGAAGAAGCTTTAGATCCAACTAAAGTTGAAAGACTTAGGGAGAAAATATTGCAAACTAGGATTAAGGGTGTTAAGGGCATAAACAAGGTTATAATTCAGAGAAGAGAGGATGAATATGTGCTTGTATGTGAAGGCAGTAACCTAGCCGAACTGATGCAATTAGAGGAGGTAGATTATAGAAGGATTAGGACAAACAACATTAAGGAGGTAGAGTCTGTGCTTGGTATAGAGGCAGCAAGAACATTGTTAGTGGAGGAGATAATGAATGTGCTCGAGGAGCAGGGACTTGATGTAGATATAAGGCACATTATGCTGGTAGCAGACATGATGACAAGGACCGGTGTTGTTAAAGCAATTGGAAGGCACGGTGTTATGGCATCTAAGGATAGCCCCTTAGCAAAGGCAGCTTTTGAAATAACTGTTAAAAACCTCATTGATGCGGCTGCTAAAGGAGAAGTCGATAAACTTTTAGGTGTTACAGAAAGTGTTATTGTAGGTAACTACATTCCTATAGGTACAGCAAAAGTTGGCATTATTTTTAACCCACATATAAAGAAATGAAGGTGAATAAGAATGTCGTCACGAGAATCTATAGACAATATAATAAGGCATATAACTAGGACAGGGAAAGTGATTATAGGATTTAACCAAACATTGAAATATGTTAAATTAGGAAAGCTGAGGTATATCGTGACAACTTCTAACGCACCTGAGTCAATGAAGAGCGATATACTGTACTATGCAAGGCTTTCAGGAGTACCAGTATTGGAATACCCAGGTACAAACAGAGATCTGGGGGCTCTCTTAGGTAAACCATATTCAATAGCTTTTTTAGGTATAATAGATTTGGGGCAAGTTTCAGAGGATATGTTAAAAGCATTTTTAAAAATGTAGTAGGTGGTCTTTGGAGTGGCTTCAAAGGTAAGTGATGTGAAACCACAGTTCAATGTAAAGCTAACTATGGAGGAAATGAAGTATGTAACAATATTTCAGGATGTTACAGGAGTCACACCTAAAGACTGTATTGTGAGCGATGAACTGAATTCCATAATATTTGTAGTAGATAACGACAAGGTGGGTTTAGCTGTTGGAAAAAGAGGGTATAATGTAAAGTATTTGGCAAAACTGTTTGGAAGAAATATTGATGTTGTTGGCTGGGCTGAGAACTTAGAGGAATTTGTTAAAAATGTATTTACTCCAGCAAGAGTGTATAGGGTACAGCTCATGGAGTCATCTAACAGAAGAACACTATATGTGTATGTGGATCCAAAGGATAAGGGAATGGCTATTGGGAAGAATGGAAGAAACGTTGCGAAGGCTAAGGTATTGATGAAGAGGTACTATGACATCGATGGTGTTGTAATATATTAGAGTGCAATGTATTTAACAAACTTTATAAGCTGTAGGGCTAAAAGCCTAGTGTATGTTGTATAGCTAGGGAGGGAACTTGCCTGGGAAAAAAGCTCCATATGGTCTATATGCAGCTAGAAAACTGAAGATAAAGAGATTGAAGTTTAGATGGTCGCAGAGAGATTTTAGAATCCGTATACTACAACTAAAGAAGAAGTATGAGCCTCTTGAAGGTGCTCCAATGGCTAGGGGTATAGTTCTCGAAAAGGTTGGTGTAGAAGCTAGGCAACCCAATGCCGCTGTGAGAAAGTGTGTTCGTGTTCAACTAGTTAAAAATGGCAAGGTTGTGACAGCATTTGTTCCTTATGATGGTGGGCTGAACTTCATTGAAGAGCATGACGAAGTTTTAGTAGCTGGAATAGGTGGTTCAAGGGGTAAGTCAATGGGTGACTTACCTGGTGTGAAGTACAAGGTCATTGCTGTTAATGGTGTTTCATTAACAGAGCTTCTCAAAGGTAAGAAGCAGAAACCTTTGAGGTGAAATAGTGAATGGGTGCAGAGTCTCAATCAAAGCTATCCAGCATGGTTGTAGACATAGACACCCTGAAACTTTTTGGTAAGTGGAGCTATAGGGATGTGATAGTTCTGGATCCAAGCCTAAAGAAATACATTTCCTTAAAACCTGTTATAGTACCTCATACAGCTGGTAGACATGCTCATAGGAGATTTGGCAAAGCTGAGGCTCCAATAATTGAAAGGCTGATAAATAGGCTTATGAGGAAGATGAAGAATACAGGTAAGAAGCACCTAGCATACAACATAGTTAAAATGGCATTTGAATTGATTTATACAAAAACAAATGAAAATCCTCTTCAAGTGTTTGTAAGAGCAATTGAGAATGCTGCGCCTCGTGAAGAAACTACGAGAATAATGTATGGAGGTATAATATACCATGTAGCAGTAGATATATCGCCAATGAGAAGAGCAGACCTAGCTATAAGGCATCTCGCAGAAGGAGCTTTCCAATGTTCGTTTAGATCGGTAAAGCCTGTAGAGGAATGCCTAGCTGACGAGATTATTGCTGCGGCTGCAAATGATGCGAAGAGCTATGCTATACAGAGAAGGGAGGAAATAGAGAGAATAGCTCTGAGCTCTAGGTAAACGCTCAATTTTTCTGTGTGCTTAGTGTGTAGCAATACACTTATAAGTTCTAACTAAAAAGTACTTATCAGTGTATATGTGAAAAGCAGGTAGTGGGAGTTAGATATGAGTGCAAAGCCACATCTAAACATTGTAATAATAGGGCATGTAGATCATGGTAAAAGTACATTAGTAGGTAGGCTACTTGTGGAAACGGGAGCCGTGGATGAGAAGACGTGGAAGGAAACTGTAGAAGCAGCTATAAAGGCTGGTAAAGAGAGTGAAAAGTATGCATGGTTAATGGATAGGTTGAAGGAGGAGAGGGAGAGAGGATTAACAATATCTCTGGCTTATAGAAAATTCGAGACAAAGAACTACTACTACACCATAATCGATGCACCAGGTCACAGAGACTTTGTAAAGAACATGATTACTGGGGCTAGCCAAGCAGACGTGGCTTTACTTGTTGTATCAGCTAAAAAAGGTGAGCTCGAAGCTGGTATGAGTCCTGAGGGGCAAACTAGAGAGCATATATTACTGGCTAGAACCATGGGTATAGATCAAATAATTATTGCTATAACTAAGATGGATATCACAGAGCCTCCATATTCTGAGAAGAGGTTTACTGAAATAGTAGAGCTCTTGGCAAAGTTCCTAAGACCCATAGGTTACAAGCTGGAGAATGTTACGTTTGTTCCCGTGTCTGGTTGGATAGGAGATAACATAATAAAGCCTAGTAATAACATGCCTTGGTGGAACGATCAGAAGATTGCTGAACTTAAGAAAAAGTATGGTACTAATGGTGCTAGAACACTATTAGAAGCTTTGGATTCTGTGAAAGAACCTCCAAAGCCTATTGAAAAGCCTCTGAGGATACCCATATCAGAGGTATTTGTGATATCTGGTGTTGGCACTGTACCTGTTGGTAGAGTTGAGACAGGTGTGCTTAAGGTAGGGGATACCGTAGTCTTTATGCCGCCTAATGTCTCTGGAGAGGTTAGAACCATAGAGATGCATCATCAAAGAATAGAGAAAGCTGTGCCTGGAGACAACATAGGTTTTAACGTAAGAGGCATTTCGAAAGAACAGGTTAAGAGAGGAGATGTAGCGGGGCATCCTACTAATCCACCTACAGTAATAGATGAGTTTATAGCTAGAGTGATGATTGTATGGCACCCCACAGCAATAGCACCTGGCTACACACCGGTTATACATGCACATACAGCTAGCGTGCCATGCAGAATAGTGGAGATTGTAGCAAAGTTAGATCCAAGAACAGGTCAAGTAGTTGAGAAGAATCCACCATTTATAAAGCAGGGAGACATAGCAATAGTTAGATTCAAACCATTAAAGCCTATGGTCATAGAGAAATACAGCGACTTTCCGCAACTTGGAAGGTTTGCAATGAGAGATATGGGCAAGACAGTGGGAATAGGTACTGTTAATGAGATAAAAGTAGCGGCAAAATCGTAGCATCTTAGGAGAAACAAAATGTCATCAGTAGTGAGGATAAGGCTTTGGAGCACAGATCCGAATAATCTGAACTATGTTGTATCGCAGATAATGGATATTGCAAAAAAAGCTGGTGTAAGAATAAAGGGACCTATACCATTACCAGTAAAGAGATTAGCAATACCTGTGCCAAGGCTACCCCATGGCGAAGGTAGCAAGGTATGGGATAGATGGGAGCTCAGAATACACAAGAGGCTAATAGATATAGAAGCAAACGAGCATGTAATAAGGCAGATAATGAGGGTAAGAGTACCTGAAAACGTATATATAGAAATTGAAATAAAAAGAAGATAGTTTTTAAATCCTTAAAAGCAATACAAGTTTTCTGAAAAGCGCCGGGGTGCCCGAGCGGTCTAAGGGGCCGGCCTGGAGAGCCGGTGGGGTTTTGCCCCGCGCGGGTTCAAATCCCGCCCCCGGCGCCACTACACCTTTGTGAAGTTTTAATTGCTTTGTTTGTGTAGAAGTTTTCTTTTTAGACCCTAACAAAGATTATAAACAATAGTGTCCACAATGCCTAAAGTTGCTGTGATTATGGGTAGCAAAAGTGATTGGGAATATATGAAGGAAGCCGTAGAACTTTTAAAGCAATTTGGCATCGATGTTGAGGCAAGGGTCATTTCAGCACATAGAACACCTGAGTTCATGGTTGAATACGCTAAGAGTGCAAGTGAAAAAGGTTTTGAGGTAATTATAGCTGGTGCTGGTGGGGCCGCTCACTTACCCGGTATGGTAGCCTCCTTAACTCACTTACCCGTTATAGGTGTTCCCATACCATCTAAGCATCTCAATGGATTAGATTCGCTACTTTCAATGGTTCAAACACCTTATGGAATACCTGTAGCCACAGTAGCCATAGGTAATGCTAAGAATGCTGCCTTGCTAGCGCTAAGGATTCTCAGCATAAAGTACCCTGAAATTGCTGAAAAGGTTAAGAAGTTTATGGAGAATATGAAGAGCGAGGTCCTATCTACAAGACTTGAATAAAGTGCTTCAAAACTACCCAGGGATCCCATGTATTGGGTTTCTTGAGAGAGATCCTTCTAATCCTTCTACCCATCATCGATACACTGGTTAAACTGACCTCCTCCCCGCCCTGAAGTACGGGGGGTTCCCTTTGAGCAGCTCACTGGTTCTCCTCATCTATTTGGGGCTACATCTGTCATCTGAGGGGCATTCAGGGGGTCAGAGCTCCCCACATCTCTATGTGGTTGTCAACCCCGCATC
>Ga0080005_128063_pt1 | contig 22761 bp, 22 predicted proteins | sample JossMetagenome_2_FD_69208 | JGI IMG/M metagenome (GOLD analysis project Ga0080005, IMG submission 69208) | Hot spring sediment microbial communities from Joseph's Coat, Yellowstone National Park, USA - JC3_ASED (SPADES assembly) (version 2) | ecosystem: Environmental > Aquatic > Thermal springs >...
CTACCAACAACCCTACCTATAGCCCTCAAAACAGACCCGCTTGTCAGTAAGGAACCACCGATCTTTGAAACCCGGAGATCCCTCTCTAGTACTTGGTTTCCATTTCCATCTCACCACCTATGGGGGCTGGGTATTTGGGGTTAAAAATATTATGGTCCCGTGGGTGTGGGTTTGTGGGGCCGCTTGGGTGGCTACGGTTAGTGCATTGTTGCGTTTTGGGTCATTTGGGTCTTCGTATTTGATTGGTCCGTAGAGTTCATTGAACGCATTTCGGTTCAGTTCCTTACTCCTATACATCAGTATTAGCTTTGTTCTCAATGACCTTAGTGGGTGTGTCATGTAAGGCAATAACTCACTTAGTATTTGTACGGCATTATCTCCCCAACACTCTACATTCGTCCCTGTGATTGAGGCCTTGATACCAAGTTGCCAAAGCATCTCTTTTATTAGACTTGCCTCATGTACATTATCCTTACCAAATGTAACTCGGAAAAGTGGCGATCCCTTACGATATCCAACGTAGCCATCGCCATCTACCATAGCCGCTAAAGCCTTCACCAGATCCATCTTGTTAAACTTCCTAAGTAGCTCAATAGCCACCCTCTTATCCAATGGCCAAGGCCAATCAGTTTCAGGTATGTTTATGAAGTACTCAAGGATTAACCCCCTTGAGCCTCTGTATATTTTTATTGATGGTATTTTTATTTGTCTAAGCACTGCCGGAAAATGCACAGCACTTATAGTGTTCGTAGTATCTAAAATCAAATCTAAACTTTGATTCCACCTACTAACTTTTAGGTCCGTATAATGCCATCCAAGCCACCTTGCATCTGTAAGTTCATTTGCTGTTAGTTTATCTAACCATTCGCAGAGATCTATGCCGTGTTCTTCAAAGTCCTTTACATTCACTCCAATGAATCTCCACATCCTCATACACATTTCTAGCTCATTCCATCCAAGCTCCCTCCTCAACAACTCCTCAATAGCGATTATACTCCTTACCTTCACGGATGTGCTCTGTATGACTTGGCTATTCGCTGGGTTCCACTCGGTGACGTACCTCCTTACATAATTATTAAAAGCCCTTGGATTTTTCGATTTAAATATTGCTCTCATTTTCCAAGTCTTTGAAACATTGAGACCCATTAACCACGTCATTACCTCATACCTCTCCACATGATCACTCCCCAACCACAACCTATGCACCAACTCACCCACTTCATTAGCAATCTCCCTACCTACCACCCTACCATCGTGACAGCCCAGCCTTATCATCTCCCCAATTAACCTCATTGTGCATTGTTTGTCTCCATTGCTTAGGCACCTCATTGCCTCCTCGATTAGTTTTTGACATAGCTCCAGCTTGTTCATGCTTCGTCACCCGTGAACAATGTTATTGGTAGGTCCATACTCATTAACGTGTACCTATTCGCCACATCGTCCATCCTCAGTTTTCCCTCCTTATCAAAGTTCAACACCAGCGACGTCTCAATCATCCTCTTCCCACTTTTCTCCGTCCTCCTTACGTGCAAGGAATAACCGTCGTTCACCGTGACTAGGTCTGCGGTGTAGTTAGGCATCCTATTCACCTCCTCGGCGAACCTAATCACCCTCTTGATGGCGTCAACGTTGAATGGTGCGGTGATGCCCACGTAACCAATAGATGGACTCTCGAGTATGACATCCTCAATCCTCAGCCAAGGAACAGGCTCCCTTCTTACGACCCTAACCATGAACCTCTCATTGTAGGCTACCACCTTGATGAGTCTCCTCGTGGCTATGTACCATGTACCAAAGACAGCCTTGTTTGGCGGCTCATAGACCTCCACGCCATCCACTTCGTAGCAAACAATGGGCCTGAAGCCAATGTCTATGCGGAAGAACATGATGTCGTGCTCCTGACCAACCCACCTTCGCCTCTCCTCGCTACAGTTAGGGAGCCACTGGTACCTACCAAGCCTCCAGGCGACTTCATTCGTTTCGCTCAAGTTCTTCCTCCCCGCCCCACCGGCCGTGGGTCTGCGGGGTCATGGCTACTCACCCAGGTGCCTCCTTATCACTTGAATTACATCATCTATTGATTTCGCAGCCCTAATTTTTTCGATCAATGGATGTTTCATACTGACTACCACAGCCTTACCCCTACTTACCTCAACAGTCTCGAAGCCTAGCTTCGCCATTGTGACGTAGACCACGTTCAAATCAATGGGGTGGATTGGGACATCAAGGCCGAGCAGCATCCTCATCTTCCTGCCATTGAGGTAAACGACAGAGCCCTTGCCAATCCTCGAAACCTTAAACAACAACTCGGCAACAAGCCTCACCACACCATCGAAGCTAGACGTTCTATACATAGCAAGCCTCTTATACCTCCTAACCACCAAGCCGTTAGGTAGCTCAGCAACAGAGACATCTGAGGCAGCGATTCTTGGCCCCATCGGGCCCTCGGGCCCGGCCAGGCTTAGAGGCCCAGCCGAGCCGTCATTAGGCCCGCCCCAGAAGGCAACAGGGGTTTTAAAGTCGGCCCCTACGCCTGCCAATGGGGCCTGGGGTGGCAGGCTTCGGGGCCCCATGTCCCTGTTTTTAGTTTTGAGCGTCGTCATGCGAGACCACCTGAGTAACGGGTCTCCAGCGGGGACATGGTGTGGGTCTCGACAGCCGCCCTCGCGGGCTAGCCACCGGGTTGCCCACACCGATGCCCCACCGGAGCCCGATACCACCACCCAACCCAGGACGGAGAGTGAGGAATTGATGATGAGGATTGGGTTAGGATGGTTGGCGGGCCCCGGCGGGGAACCCCCACCGGAGACCCGTTACTCAGGTGGTCTCGCATGGCCCCGCCCGGCCCCTCAGGCGGGGCAACACCTCTTTCACATTGATGCCTTATATCCTTATTGTCTCCGTATTCCCTAGCTATTTGTTCAGCAATCCCTAGGGACAACTTACTCTTATCCAGCTCATTGGGCCGATTGCTCAATAATTGTTTTATTCCTCGAATTGTGCAATAGCCAATTGTTCTTCGTGGTGTTTCAATCACTTGTTGGCATTTGTTTCCTCAAGCCTAGGGTTTGCTGGCTTTTGTTTGTTTACTCGATTGTGGCTTTGAGTTTTTGTTTGGATTATTGCCTCGTTTTGTTGTTTGAGCAGCTGGGCTTTGCCCGTGTCTTCCTTGCCCTCCCCAATCCTCCCAAGACACCCACCTTCCGTCGGCCCTCGGTCTTGGAGTTCCGGAGCCCATTGACCGTGGGTCGGCGGAAACCCCCATCGACCGTACCCTTGGAGGTCCGGAGCCCATTGGGCACGGCCGGTGGGGACCCCCCTTGGACGGGGCCCAGCCCACAGGCTCTGGAGCCCTGGTCACCCATCGCCAGTGAGCCAAGCCCCACTGTCCGGAGGGGCTCCCACCGAATTAGGTGGGGGGTTGGGTGGGTGGGCTTGGGAGGATGGGGAGGGTTCACGGGAAGAACACGGGCATGGGTGGCTTGGTTTTTGAGGGATTGGGTGCTTGGTTGGTTTTAATTATTGGGTTGAGGTGCTTTGGGTTAGTGAGGCTCGAAGCACCTGTGCTTCTCGATGCTATAACCTATTTCGGGCAATAAATCAACTACCTGCTCACACAACTGGGACTCCAAACACTTATTAAGCACAGTACGCCACAACCCACAATCGTCTCCGTAGTAGCTTACCAACCACGCCACTGGATACTTTCCCCAACCCACACCCACAGGTGCGGGTTGGGTCGTAGCCACTCCTTGAATCATCCCCAAGCCTCCGCCCCGGCGAGCCCAGGGTGGTTTACTTGGGGACTCATCGCCTCCTCCACTATCTTAGCCACTTAGCTTTTTAAGACCCTAAACAGCTGGGCTTTGGAAACGAAAGCCTTATAAAAGCCCCAACCACGGCTTGTCCGGTGCCGGGCCGGGGTGGGTCGGCCCGGGAAGGTCAGCTCCAAGGCACTTCATCAAGGGCAGCGGTTCTGATCCTCATCAAACCCCCGGGCTTCACACCCACCCACAGCCCAGCCCCACCCAAGCCGGGCTGGGGCGGTCAGCCCAGGGGTTGGCAGCAAAGCGGCTAATTAATGACCTCTATTTCGTAGTTCATTAACTCGCTCTCAATTAGCTTGAATCGCTTATCCACGAGGATTATTTCCGGCATTTGGCTCGGCTTTTCCGCTGTCCTAATGACTCTCCCAATGAGCTGGACGGTCTTCATGACTACGAAGTCCTTCTCCTCAATGCCCCTACTCCTCAGCCTCTGCATCACATTGGGAGGCAGTAGTGGTAGTCCTAAGATGACTAGGCGTTGGAAGCAGTCCAGGTCGACGCCCTCGTTGAACCTACCGAAACTCTTCAACACAACCACCTCATCCCTATAGTCACATGGTGTTTTGCCTCCTAATTCGTCCTCCCAAACAACTTCGTCGCTTAACAACGACTCCCTAGACAGCGTTGTGTATATAACAGTGCCAGGCTGCAGGTACTCCTCAACGCGCCTAGCAATGTTTTCCCTCCTCTTCTCGATGCTATCAAGCGTCAATGCGTACCTATCGTCAATCTTTACAGGTATTGACCAACCCCTCCTAACCACAATTGCGTTTTGCAATAGGCTGGGTGGCAAGGTGGCTGACATAAACAGTGTAGGGACATTGGCACCTATGCTCGGTATCTCCAACCCAACTAGGCTTTCCTCAACCTCATCGAAGAACCATATTTGGGCGTTGAGCATCGCCAACAACTCCTCAACAATCGGCTTCACATCGTTGTACTCATTCACAGCATAAATGAGTGTGTCAACCAACTCCCTAAGGATTACTCTTAGGCTCTCTGGGCTCCTAATGAGCCCAGTGAATTCATCTTCTTCAAAGCCGAGCCTATCAACGAGCAAAAGCCTCAAAGCCCTCACATCAACCCTATGTATCACCGGCAAAGCGGTGTTGTGCGCCTCATCGACAACGATTAACTTCGGCCTCACGGCCCTAACCAACTTATTGACACGGCCGAAGTGTGCAATGACTAAGTCATAACCGTAGAATCGCTCTAGGAAGCTTTGCAGCCTGTATGGGCAGATACTCATCTGCTCACCAACCTCCCTAACCCTACCGAAGTCCACGTCAGCAAAAACTCCGAAGTCACCAAGCTCACCAAGGCTAACAAGCCTATTGAATCGGCAACTGTGGCATACACCGCGCATGAAGTCGATGGTTGTGTAGTTGTTGAGGCAGAGCTTCTCCCTACCGGCGGTGGCAATAACCCTCATATTCAAATCAACCGCGTGTTGATAGACGTGCAACTCGGTTGCCAACCTAGGCTCAAGCCATAATGATGGCTTTGCATTAAGTTCCTTAATTGTAAATAAGGCGGTGATGGTCTTACCCCAACCCGTCGGTGCCTGCAAAGCTGCAAAGCCACTGCCTCTCAAGGCATTGATTACCCTCTCAACAACATCCTTCTGGTCCTCCCTAAGCTTTAACTCAGTCATATCACCACCTCAGCAAAACAACAATTGCAATGAACAGTATGACCAACGTGATTATTGGATTAACCACCAAACCAACAATTATCGCCGCCAAGATGCTCAAGCCAATTATCGGCAAAACCCACTTCCTCCTCTTCCTCCTTATGATACCCCTCTTCACCAACACCCTATAGAGCAACTCTTCCAGGCGTTCCTCGCTCAGCTCACTCCTTAACTTCTCAAGTATCTCCTCGGACTTGACCTCCGATTCGAGTAGTGCGTTCACGAGATCGAGGATGTCCTTGATACTGCTGTTTTGCTCATCGATCACGCTTAGGACGTGCATTATCCTCCTATCAATGATGCCAGACAAATCACTAAGCAACTTGTTGTAGACCTCATCAACCAGCTTCCTAACCGCCTCAGCATCAAGCCCCAACCTAGCCAACCTCTCCTCAACCTCGGCTTTGAACTCATCCAACTCCTCCCTCACCACGTTGTGCAGTCTCGCAACCTCAGCCGCAGCAGTCGCCTTGGCAATGGACTTAACCGTCCTCTCATCGATGTTCTTGTTCAAGTACTCATCGACAAGCCTCTCGAACTCCCTCCTCAACTCATCCCTGAGGCGGTGATAGAGCTCAACACGCAACTCATCAACTAGTCGCTCAATCTCCTCTCGATACTCATCCCTACCCGCCCCACGGCCGGTGGTTGGATCAACCCCAAGGACTCGCCCCCGCGAACCAGGGGCGATCTACCTTGGGGTCTCATCACTTCTCAATAATTATTAATTTGACTTTAAAAGAGGGGTTAACGATGCGTAATCGACACCGTTTCGGGCCTTGGGTAAGCGATTGCTTAGCCAACCACGAACCAACGAAGCACAAACACGAACAAACAAAAACCCAAGGGCGCCAACAAGCACCAGGACAAAGGCAACAAAACCCGAAACCACACCCCATGACTAAACGTGGAAGAAAAAGAGCTTGGCGATGGCACGCCTAAACCCCTCACTCTCCAAGTCACAACACGCCCTGTAAGCCTCAAGGAACAACCTCGTGAGTAGTTTTCCACCAAAGTCCACAGTCCCTCTGAGTGCTTGTGCCCTGGCTAGCCTCCCATCACCATTAATCAATGCATAGAGTATTAGGGCTAACCGAGCCCTTGAGCCTGTGGGGGCGATTAGTTGGGCTAGGGACTTACCATCAAGTCTACCCGCCAACTTCCCAAATTCACTAATCAACGCATTGGTATCAAAACCAAGCTCCCTAAGCCAGCCCGACCTCTCCACCTCTGAAATCCGTTCGTAAAGGTTGTAAATTAGTTTCCATCTTAACCACCAAATGGCATCGCTGTCGTCCATGACAGCCAATACGGTGCCTCTACAGTCCCTTCTTTTCGTTGGATCCTCAATTGACTTGCATTCCTCATACCCATCCTCAGGCTTCGCAATCCTGAAGGCAACCCTTAACGCGGGCCGAAACTCACTATGCATACGAGGCCCGAAGGCATCAATCAACTCCCCAGGGTTGACACTAAGCTTACCCTCAAGCTCGCCGCTCAATCTACCCCTTGGACTGAGTAGGGCGTTGAGTGTTAGCCTGGTCGGGACCGAGAATTGTTTATTAGCGTTCAGTACCCACAAATGCTCCTCAAGCAACTTGCTTATCGTTTCGTGATCACCCGTTAGGGCTAGGGACACGAGGTAATTACCGAGTATAAGCGATGCAGTACTGAGATACCTAGCTGTGTACTTGAAATGCTTCTTATTAAAGGTCTCCTCGTACAATTGCCTAAACCCATCAACCAACTTAACCAAGTCATCGCCAACCAACGAGCCCCTAATCGCCCCAACACGCAATACCCAACCACGATCAATTAGGTAATCTTCATAGGCACCGATTTCCCTATCCTCCTCAGCTGCCTCGTTAAATAGTTTCTCCGCCTTACCAAACTCATCATTTATAAGCCTATAACGCGCTAATGCGTGCCTGTGATTCGATGATGTCCTAAGGATTTCTTTCTTAACTGTCTCCTCATCAGCCTTGATATATATGGACTCGATGTAGCTCATGAATTCCTCATCGCCCATTAACTCCTTAACTCTCTTCCTCAACTTGCTTAGTCCCCCAAGGACCTCACCGGCTTTACGAACCACATTGATGCCTAGTTTCTCCTCCATAAGTCTCTTCATACACTCATTATCTAACGCTGGGGCTAACGCATACGCCCATGCTATGACGCCCAGGCTGGACTTGAACCTACCCAACTCATTGAGTAAATCAGCGACCCTAGCAACCACACTCTCAACCTCATCCTCGAAATAACTACTGTATATCCAAAGCAGGTGGGCGTAGGCAATTATTGCATGTACGAGGGACCCGGCATACCCCCTAACCACATCACTGTAATCGCCTAAAATCCCATTCAACTCATTAAGTATGTACCTAACTGTGACAAGGTCGAGGCTCTCTATCTCTGGTATGGGGGCTAGTAGTTCGATGTACCTCTGTGGCGCCTTACCACGCAACGGCCCTAAGGCACCTAGCACTGACCTAATGAGGTCTGGCGATGCAACACGTTGTATGGCGAATGATGCTATGTACAATGCGGCATCGGCATCGCCGGGCTCGACGGCCCTGCCTGACTCAACAGCCTTAGCGATTATCGAGGCCAGCCCAAGACCATAAAACTCCTCAGCATCACTAATGTCCCTACCCCTGGCGATGTTAAGGATCCTATTTACCTCACCAACAGTCTCATTGTACTTATCAACAAATGCTTCGGCTAAGGCATATGCATGATCCTTGGTTAGGTTCATTATTAATGATGGGATTTTGTTATCAACGAGTAGGTAATAATCAGCATCGCATCTATCCAACGCACCCTTAATAGACTCCCTAACATCCTCAGGTAAGACCTCGGGCCTATGCACTATAGGATGTCCAGCCAGGGCGTGCCCAATGATTAATGCGGCTCTCTTCCAGCACTTATTGCTAAAGCTTCCTAGTGTGGTTGTGAATTCCTTGCCGTAGCTACTGGCGAAGTACTTAACGGCACTGCCTACATCCCTTACCTTCTCCGAGACCTCCCTTAATAACCCAACAGTTTTAGGTACCCAGGGCTCTAATGCATCCGCATCCTTGAGATCCTCGCACCCTTCACCCTTACCCACAATGCAGTCGAGTAGCTTCTTAATCGCCTCCTCGATTAAGTCGTGTTGCCTAATAGCTAACCAATTACTCAGCTCAGAAACACCCATTAGCTTGACAACACCAGGCGTCAGTATTGAATCGCCAGGCCTCGCCCAACTAACGAAAGGTCTCCTCAATGTGAAGACCTTAACCAAAGTCTCAGCGTTAGAGCTTTCGTGGACTTTGAATAGTCCGTTTATGTGTAGTATTATGAATGTCTCAGCTTTGCCCTTGGCTTTGCTGATTAACTCCTTGACCTCACGATCACTGCAGTTGCTCCTCGCCAGCTCCTCGCCAATGAGCCTGGCTATTAGTGCGTGGCCAGAGTCGAACCCAGCCACTTTACCGGCTAATTTGTTGACCACGTCATTGCTTAACGCGCACCCGTTGGGGTTGCCCTTGGTCCTCGTGTACTCCCTAATCAACCCGGCTAGGAATTCGGTGTTGATGAGCCCCTGCGAAACATCTAGACTGTGGCTCTCCAATTTAGCTCTCATGTCACTGTTTAGTGCATTATAGATGTCGCTTGGTAGTACGATGAGCATGAATGGTCTCGAAGCTTTAGGGCTTATTGAGTTTACAACATTCATCAAGTTCTTTACTGTCCTCTCGATGTTAGTTTGTACGGGTGCCTCCACGTCAATGTCCACTCTCTCATAGGACTCTGTGGACACTGGGTCGTATAGTATGAGCAACCTGCCGAAGTAGTTTATAAATTCCCTACTGTAGTTCCTAAGGAATCTCTCAAATCCCGGGTAATTCTCCTTATTGAGCACATCAACACGTGCAACCCTACCAACATCGCCGTTCACGAGCAACTCCCAAATCACGGCTGCAGCCAGCGTGGACTTACCAATACCCTTGGGTCCGACAACCACGACAAAGCCTTGCTTCAAGAGCCTATCCCTAATCTCACTGACTAATTCATTGAACCTGCCAGCCCTAACTATGTTGTAGCACTGACCTTCAACACAAATCCTCAACTCACCACCCTCAACCTCAATGTTCAAGTAAATACCGCCCCTCGCGAACTCGCCAACATCGGCCGTGACTATGCCCGCAGGCACCTCCTGCCTGAACAACTCAAACTTCTTCTCAAGCTCCTTAATTTTCCTCTCAATCTCGTTAACCCTCCTCTCCAGCTCATCTATGCTTAAGCCTGTTATGTCCATTAGTGCCCTTTTTGCCTCGTCATAGCTCATCCCCATTGCGTAGGCAACCCTATAGACCAACAACCCACCCAACTCATTGAAATCAAGCCTACCACCTGGTCCCTTCACCAACAACCCCTCAAGGCTCCTCCTCAACCCAATGATCTCCCTGAGGTAGCCCTCCCCCTCCCTCTTGAATGCCATGTACGTGAGCACTGAGATGAGGGCTAGGGAAGCCGCACCCATCAGTGGGGTTGCGGCTAAACCACCAATCACGTACTTCGCGTAGTTGTTCACGAAGTTGCTCAGGAACCCAATAGCCACCTCATCCCACTCAAGCAAATCCTCCCCCAAACCCAGAACCTTACTCAAAGCCTCAATGGCTTCGAAGTACGCATTAACCCAGCTCCTCAACACCTCCCTAGCCCCATCCTCACCCCTCTCTCTGATTAATTCGATGACCTCCTTGACAAGGCCCGGCGGTATGTACTCAGCCCTAAACCACTTAATCCTCTTCTTATCCCCAAACGCCTCCTTAATCAACCCCAATGCCTTACCGACATCCGCACCGAAGGCACATGCACTGGGCTCCTCCATGCACTTCCTCACCTCATCGCTATCCCACGGTATGTAGTAAGCCCTGTGTGGTGAGTCCCCAATCATCCTCCTAGCCCCCTCAACGACAGACCTGGGAGCCCTATCACCAAGGATCCTCCTCAACTCCTCAACATCAACACTCGCCTTATCCACAAACTTCCCAATCCAGGGCATTATCCTCTTAAGAAGCCCCATAACCTTCTCACGAAGCCCCAACTCGCCCTTGGCTTCCTCACTCTCGGTCTTGGTGGTTGTGGTTATGCCTAGCGTGTGCTCATCAATGGTGACGCCAACACCCAGCTTGCCCTCCTTGCCCTCTAGGTAATTCTCCCTGAAAAACGTCTTACCACTCCTCGGTGGCCCAATGAGGACAAACCTACACAGTTGGTGCACCTACTAAGGGCCTCCTTAGCCTTACCAACCTCAACCTCATTGAATTTCCCAAACAAATCAACACCAGAACCCATTTAACATGGCATTGATTGGTTGTATTTAAGCGTTGCCTAACGATTTATAAGCCGAAATTCACGGTCCAAAACCACCAACACCAGCAATAGGTTATACGGCTTAAAAGGGCAAAGTAAGGCACCCCGAGGGTTTGTTGCTAATCGGTCTTAATCCCCATGCTTGTCTCTGGCAATATGCTCACTCTACATAATAGTAACACTCACCTCCAACATAAACTTCCCTAGTTTCTCCGTCATTCGTAGGTATACAAAATTTTCGTAAATTAATAATGAAAAAGTTTATTTTAATAAACTATCAGCCTATTCCGTGCCGATTAGGGTTGAGGACGTAAAGAGACGTGGTGGGAGTATTATTGAGAAGCTCGAGAGGAGAATAATCGAGTTTCTTAAGGCACATAAGGACTATGCATACACCTCTGAGGAGATAAGGAAGGAATTGGGCTTAAAAAGTAATATCCCAGAGAAAGACAGCTTTTACAAAGTGCTTGTTATGGTAACATTAATGATTATGGCTAGGGAGGGAAAGATAAAGGAGGTTATTGTTGAGGACGAAATGCATTACTACGTAGAGTAACGCTACACATTGTTTTAACTAACCGATTCTTATTTATTAGAGTAGAACCCATGTATTATGACAGGAAAAGCCTAAAAGACAGAGTATAGGAGACATAAGTGGGGAGGGGCGGTCAGTTCGTAAGCGGGTCGTCATCAATCAGGCCCGGTCGGCTCATCACCGATCAGCCGCCCCGATGACCCATTACTTAATAATGTTTACGGCAACATTTTTATTTTAAAGATATTATAAGGTTAACTAGATACTAACTATAAAGTTTATATAAAGGTTTATATAAGGTTAACAGGCAAGCTTCTTCGTAGTACTTTCCGTAGTAGTAATATTTAGTGTAATAATATTCAATAAGTATTGTTATAATATAACGAACGCCAGATGATTAAGGTATGCGGTTTGAAGGGTATTACGAAGGAGGGGAGCTTGGGGTATTAGTGCGTGGGGGTATGTACCTTATGGTGATGTGGGTTTCGCCCTCAAAATCTATGAGGGTAAACACGTTGCTATTCTCACGAGCTAGGTCGGAGATAAAAGCCATGAAATCCCACTTGTCCTTCGGTACAGCATTAATATTGTAAGCCTTCGCAAAAAGCTCCGCAAGCGTTACGAAGTCGTCACCATCAAGCTTAAGCATTAGCCTTGCAAGTCTTGTGAACATGCTAGGCTCCGTACTAAAATCGATAAGGCCGGGCATTGCATCCTTACAGCATTTTTAGGACACCAAGCTTAGTCCTAGGGATCTCATAAGCACCACTCCTGAGATTAACCGTAACATTCATCTCACGCATAATAGAGTTCCAGATAATAATGTACCTAGTCTCACCACATGATATAGGCTCATAAAACACCACATTATCACTTTCACCCAAGGTCTCAATTATAGTTTTACGTACTATCGAATACACTGGGCAGTCATCTCGGCATTAGTCACCTTGCCCATGAAGGTCACTATCTCATCAACGCTCGGCTGGGGGAACCTCAATAGGCACGAACCTGTCCATCAAGGACGACCACCAATTGCTTGCACGGAGCCTGGGGTTGAATGGGTTGGCGGCTGCAACAGCCCTAACCCAAGGTGCCTCAATAACCATTGCCTTACCGCTCTTGGTTATCCTCAACCTACCGCCGTGGTCTAGTAATTGCAGTAATGGGCTGAGCGTCACGTTCTTAGCCTTGTCAACCTCGTCGAGGAGTATGACATCGAAGCAACCAGCCTCGATTATCAAGTCCTCAATGCCCGCAGCAGAGGCATCAGCCATATTCACATACAGCGGGTTTAATGACGCCTCGTAGATTGCATCGAGAATTAGGGTCTTACCACTACCAGGACCACCAAGCAACACAACATGATTACCAGCCTCAAGATTAACAGCCACCTCATCAACAACATCCTTCAAGCTCGGTATCAAGCCAGAAACCCTACCAACAACAGCATTCACGATACCTTGTATATCGGCCGGGTTGCACTCAGTGCTTCCGTCCTCCACCTTCGCCTCCTCCTCACTAATTATTTTCTCAACGAGTTCGTTAATCTCCCTGACCAATTCGTTGCACGGTTTCTCACCTTTTACCCATGTTGAAGATCTGGACCTGTGTATCTCGTAGCCGGACCTACCCAACAACCTAAGTAGCTTGTTGTAGCCACCAGTGCCCAGTACGTAGACCAAGCCACGAACATCAACCCAGGAACCACTCTTACCCTCAGAGCAATACAGGTTAGGGCCAGAGGACATCAACACCGAATTGCCCAGAGAACTTTTAAGTGTTCTGAAACACGGAGTGATTGGGGTGACTTGTTTGCGTAATCTGCAAAACCAATCCTTAATTGTAACTGGTTGAGGCTTACTCGATGCCCTGGTTCATCTACCTCAATGATTACCTCATACCCGCTGAGGTTAGGGCGTTCACCATCGATGATGCCATCAGCACCGGTCTGCGCATTGCTAGGGAGCTTCTCGGCTCCGTCAGCCATTACTGCCTCTATGAGGGCAATAACGAGGTCGTCATCGAGTTTCGAAAGGATGACGAGGGTGCTGTTAAGTTAATATACTCCGAAAACCCAACCGAAGCATTGATGCACTTCTACGATGCGGAGAAGAGACGCCTAGTTAGGTGTGAGTCAGTGGGGTAGTTTTATCCTCGGTTTATTAACCGTAATACCTATTAATGAGTAATCTACAACTTAGTTGATGCCCAGTTACTGGATTGTTGCTGTTAATGAGGCTAACTTCCGCTACATCATCGAGCATGGCATATATGGCTGTGGTGGGCGCATGTGCAATAGGATGATCAGCAAGGTGAGGCCTGGCGACGTATTGCTCGTCTACGTGAACAAGAGCGGTTGCAGTAAGTACTGCGGGGTGTTCGCGGCAGCCCTCGAGGTAGTTAGCGACTGGTTCGATGCCGAGAAGCCACAATTCCCAGACGAGGTAGCCGAAGGCGTGCTTAGGTACGTGAAGCTCATTAGGGTTAGGGCAATAGCGACTGGCTCAGTGAAGCCCGAGGAAATAGCCAATGAGTTGGAGATATTCAGGGGAAGGAAGAGACCATGGGTTTCACTATATTATTATACAATGAAGTCAGTACCACAAAAAGATGCGCAGATAATAATAAACAAACTAAAAGGACTTAGTGCTTAAAAAGACCATCCTGGCGGTATTATCGTTGCATAATCAATATCCTTCTTATTCACATCCCATCGGGCTATGGCTATTCTCCTACCACGTGCATATTCGAGAATATCCGTCCTCCTGTAAGATATTAATAATGTACGAAGAGAATCGGATGCGCCTCGGGGAGATATTATGATAGAATAACGAGGTCTTGCCACAACACTGTACCCCAACAATTGAGAAAGCTCCCTTAAGGATATTTTGTTAAGCTTGCATTCAACAAAGGCAAGTTCACCTTTATTATTCCTTATGATTATACCCGCAATATCAACCATGATGTCGTAAGTCCGGTAAATATCGCCAAAGTAACGAGTCAAGCGTTCCCTCTCAATTAGGTCGGCCACCGTTGTTCGTGAGGTTACGTATACCCTGACGTCCGCATCTTTCATGACATGCCTTAGCCTATCCTCAAGCCACTCCCTAACATCAGGGTACATCTCCTCCTCACGGCTGTACATACTTCGTCACGTCCCCCCACTTCTTACACCGAGGGCAACCCATCACCCTACATATTTCCCTATACGAATTAAAATGCAACCCCCTAATAACAGGGGGAAGCCTAGGATCATTCTCAGCAGGGTGCTTTGGTTTTGTCTTCTTAGAAGGTTTGCAATCACAGAATTTTGGATTACTTACTAAATTATGAGTTCTATTATACTCGGCGAGTTGATGCAACACGTCCATTTTATAGTCAATATAAAAGCCAACTTTTTCATACTCATCAGCAAAAACTTTTATTTGGTGCTCCCTTGCCCAAGCCCCTTCTCGATCATTACCATGAGGATCTCTTATGTTTGGGTGCCCCCATGTTATTGTTTGAACAGGTACCTCAAGGTGATCCTGAAGTAATTGACAGAGCTCCACTGGGAGGTGCCAGTTTGGATTGAGGACATCGATGTATACCCTATGTCTCCCATTCGTATATGCATTAGATTTCCTGACATGCCCCGCCACGTCTGCGTATCCCCTCATGAACTCCAGCTTGATATTTACATCTGCTTGAAATATGGCTCTCGGTACATGAAATTCTGCATGGCTTATTGCATCACCAAGATGGCATTTTAGTACGCGATCCGCTATGTTTCCCGACTTCATTTCAATTATTATCTGGACTTCAGACCCAAGTGGTTCTTTTCGTACACGATCAAAGCCTAGATCATTAAATCTATTAACAATCTTATCTAAACCTAAAGATAAGTCTTTAGGAACATTAATAACGGTATTTATTCCCTCTACCTCTAAGTTCCTGAACGGGTAATGAATCACTATCCTGGTACTACCACCTTCCCTGGATATCTCTCCCCTAGCTGCAATAGCTCCTAAGAGATATGCTAAATCATTATCTACATAACAATAATCCACAATAAACTTAAGATAGATGAAAATTTATGTTTTAGGGTGTATTTCCCGAAAGCCAGCGGGATAAGAAATAACTGTTAATGGGATTGCACATGCTAGTATTATTCCGTGAGGATTATTGAAGATTGAATGAAGGCTTCAAGGGGTTGTGCCGTTAGGTTTCCTGAAGATTAGTATGTATTCGTGGACTTTATTCACCACGAATACGTAGGGGTAGCCGAGCGGTCTCAAATTGTTGTACTCCCGCCTCCTGTCCCAGATTATTATGTCCTCAAGGACATAACCTATCTGCTCCATCATCCTCGTTACGTCCATGTGGTACGGTATGAACTCACTCCCAACCCTTATATCCATAACCACCACAACACACCTCCTCCCCGGCTTGAGCGTAATATACACGTTATGGAACACCTTCGAGAGTTCCCTCAGGAATTCGCCATAATCCTCTATATTGCCGAGGTCATCCTTCAAATCAGAGTATGGCCTCGACTCCTTATAATCCGCAGTCCTCTTCCTCCTATGCACAATCCAATACGGCGGAGACGTCACGCACAGGTCAATGGATTCCGGCTTAACGTACTTGAGGAGGTTCCTCGCATCCTCACAGTAAACCTCGGGCTCTGGAACGCTATCCCCCAGGAACTTGGAAATGGCACCAACATCCGAAAGCCTCTTCTTTGCCAACTCGACGTATTCGGGGACAACGTCAAACCCTATCCCCTTCCTCCTAAGCATTTTAGCTGCCACCAGCGTGCTTCCAGAGCCCATGAATGGGTCTAGCACCACCTCGCCGGGCATTGTGTATATCTCAATAAGTCTCTTAGGGAGCTCCACCGGGAACATTGCCGGATGCCCTATTTTAGCCTCCTCAGGCGTCTTTGCAATATCCCAAATACTTATTGAGTACCTAGCCCAAGTTTTACCATCCAATTGATTCAGCCTCTTCTTGCTCTGCACCTCCTTTACATTCATCAACAGGATTATTAAGTACCTAACTTAATAAACCTATGTTGCAATTTGGGTCGCTATATCATCAGGAATCTTAATTAATGAGGTACGTAATTTAAATTCTCATGAATCTTCATCCTTCTAAGATGAAGATTTAATGTTTAAGATTACGTGTGTATTCACAATCATCGTAGTTAAGACGCTCATGAGCGGCCTCTACATCCCTATTATTTATTGATTCGAGTTCGCTCTTTAATTCAAATTTCATTTATTTCCCCAATGCTGCGATTATTGCCCTGGCTCATGTACAGGGATGACATATTCATCCCCATGGATATTAAGGCACTAACAATTAATGAAGCAGTTAGTGCTGGCTTGCCCATCGCTAGGGATGTGCTTGGTAGTGTCGATAGGTACTGCCTATATGAGGGCGGTAACGAGGTCGTTATTGAGTATTGGAGGGGTAGAGAGTTGTCGGTAAAGCTCGTTCATGCTGATGACCCAGCGAGGGCATTGATGCACTACTACAACGCAGAGAGGTCTGGCTTAGTCAAGTGTTCCTCGGTCTCCTAATTATTGGTCCATCAATGTTACCGTTGTTAACGCTTAAAGTTGGGCGTGGAGCGGGTTGTGTAATGAGTGGTGTGTTGAGGGCATTGACACGCATTGCCGTGCTCACCATCATATTCGCACTAGCCACATACACGGCCTTAAACATCCAGACCTATATTGGCGATTCGCCAATCTTCAACCAAACCCTAGGCTTAGGATCGCCGCTAATCATTGGTGGTTATGGACTCTACGCGAACCTAACCACAATAATCACCAATGCGGTGTTAATCGCAATAGCCTACCTAATACTCGCCAGGGGTAAGCCGAGGGTTGGTTTGACGAAGTACCCACTGGGCATAATCACCGTTTACGCCATACTATCGGCAACCCTGTACCTAGCAGTTACTGCGAACCCAGCCCAAGCCTGCACCCCACTACCTACCAACCTCGATAGCATAGCTACATTCACAGTCTCGATAATTATAGGCTCAGTAACGCCATTAATCTATGCCTACGAAAGAGGGTGGAGGGTAGGTAGTGATTGGAAGCCGTTCCTATTCACGCTATACGCCTCAATCGTTGCCGGGAGCCTAATCATCGATGTAGCCACAGCGCTAGCCCTCCACTCAATACACCGGCTAGCGCCAGCATGCATTGGCTCAGTAATTATTGGAGCCTACGGACCAATCGACGGGCTAGTAACAGCACCACCACTAGGACTACTGGCCGGGTACATTGTAATGAGTACAATTAAGGCCTAATGTTGTGTTTGGTAAAGTTCCTTACTCCCCTGATCCTCTTAGTAGGATGTAAATTGCAATGAGTATGATGACAATCGTTACGGTTGGGTTGATGACTAAGCCAATGATTATGGCTGCCAATATACTCAAACCAATAACAGGTAAAACCCATTTCTTCCACCCTCTTTTCTTCTTCACCAATCCGTGCTTAGTTAGTATTCTATAGAATTCCTCGTAACTAATTTCCCCGCTCTTCACGAGGTCCGCTAGCTCTTCTTCGGGCTTCTTCCGCTTCTTTCTGCGTGGATTTTGGGGCTGGGGTAGTAAGTGTTTAAATGCGAGTCGGTTTCTTCTTTCAATGTAGTCCCTGGTCACGTGGGTGGTGCCGATCCTAAGGAGGTAAGTATCGTCGAAACTAACCACCCTCTCGCCGTGCTGTGCGTGCCTAATTATTGCCTTGGACCGTGGTGTGACGATGTAAGTGAGTCGGTCGTGAATATCAATGCCGGCTGGCGGTAGGAGTGTTGGCTTCACCCTAGGCTCGTAGGTGAAGTTGAATGGTAATGCGTTGATTAATTGGATTGTGTGGTTACCCACGTTCACCTCATCCACCCTCTCAGTATTGAGCAACTGCCTTACCTCCCCAACAATATCGCTCACAATTTCATTGAATAATTCCGTATTTTCTAAATTCTCTAACGTTCTATCATCCACTGAAATTACCAGTAATGAATCGCGCGGTTCTATGCGTAATCTCACGGTAGCACCCATAGCCCTAATATTCACCGTAATGCGTGCACCGTCTACGCCCACGCCCTCCACTTCAAAGTACTTCCCAAGAATTTGTACCAACGCCTTGACTAACCGATCACGATCAATACCATTAGGCAAGCCTCCGATCTCGATCAACGTGGGTGTCACGCCTGTTGGGCTGAAGCCGTGGTCGAGCAATAGCCCGTATACCTTATCAATTATCAAGTAACTGACATACCGCATCACCCTATACCTAATACTCCCTGTCGATCCGTCGAATCGCTCTATGGTGAATGTGACCTCGCCTGAGACCCTGAATGATTTCGCCACCTCCCCATCCCTCAGTCCTAAAATGCCTGATTCCGGTAGTTCCTCATCGTAACGAAACACCTCCTTCATGAAGTAGTGGTCCATGGAGATGCTGATGTTGAATGGGTAGTTGGACTCGTCTTTTTTAATCACGATGTAGCGGTGATTGGGCATTCTGTCTACCTCGTTTATGAACAAGCCCTCCCTGAAGTCATTAATGCCTATTGCGAAGTTCCTGTCCCCAAGGACGATGCCCATGTAGTGCGGGCTGATTACCACCTCATCGACCTCCATCCCGTATTTATGGACGAATTCATAGAGGTACCTTATGAAGTACTTCCTATGCAGGTCATCAACGAATAACTCCTCCGCGCCCCGCAGTTCACCACTAATCAGCGCCTTCAGTACGTCGAGGAACTCCCCCCTCACGCGGAAGTCATTACTCAACTCTGCGCCTTGGTTCGCCAGTTCGGCGAGCCTTTCGGCAACTACTTCATGGGGCGTTGATTTGGTACGTGACCTCTTAGCCCTATTGGGCGCTAATTCGTTTAGGAGGTCGGTGATCGAGATGTAGGTTGGTTTTGAGGGGGTTCCAGCCACCCCCATATCCTAATCACTCCTCACGTCCCCGATATGCACCTCTTCTATACTCACCGTGTTCCTAACCTTCAATCTCTGCCTCACCCGGGCCTGCTCCTGTTGCTGTACCTGTTTTTTACTCATTTGAGACACGTACACTACCCGCTAATGGGGTTAATAAGTGTTAATACTCAACGCACAAGCTAATGCGTTAGGCTAGGCCCTTAATCACCGGCTCCAGCTCGATTATTGCTTGTCTCCTTATTGGCCCGGTGATTATCAATGCTTTCGTGGTTAGCCCTGCCATGTGTGGTGGTAATGCCGTCGTTAGCCACTTGACGTCCTCGCTTGTTAGGTTTAGTACCTTGGCAACCTCGTTGACGTAGGCGTCGTTACCGCCCAAAATAATCATTAGCGGTATGTTTTGCAATACGTTAACGTCAATGCCCGTTATCGTCTGGGTGACCATGATCGTGCCCAGCCCGAACTTCCTCGCTCCCCTAACTATGTACTCCATGAGTGGGTTGCCAAGCACGAAGTATGCCTCATCAATAACCATCAACTGCTGCAAGCGCTCACTAATGCTTTGGCTCATCATGTACGTATGAACGTGGTCGACTACGGCGCCCATTAGGAAGCTCATTAGGTCTGGGCTTGACTTAACTGAGCTGAAGAGCAGCGCCTTGTTTTTCATTAACTCCGAGATGGGCACAACCTCTGCGTTGCCCAAATACGACATCAACCTATCTAAAGCCAAACCAACTAGCTCGTCATCGCTCCTAGCCCTAATGAACTCCATCGCCTTGAAGAAGTCCTTGTACAAGCCATTCGCATAGATGGCCTTTAGGTCTGGTAAAATGGCTTCCGGCCTTATCCCGAGGACCTCGAAGTTGAGCAGTAGCCTGTTTATTCGCTCAGCATCAGTAACACCGTCGAGCTCAAATATGTTTATGAATTTCTGCGTGATGTCCACGGGCTCGATGCCCGGTAGCAAATACTCACCGTGCGGATCCAGAACAAGCGCATTGATACCCCTCCCCATTAACTCGAGCAGTATCCTCTTCATGGTCTTCGTCTTACCCATACCAGTCGGGCCACCCAGCAGGCCCATGCCGGCGGGCAGCGAATCAAAGTCAATCCAAAGCTCGTTATTCTCCCTATCCCTGCCCAGGTAAACACGGGCCCTAAGTGACTCGCTCAGCACCCTCCCTCCGTGGAAGACAGGGATTACTGCCAAGTCCCACCCTAACTCGTCAATGCTTGGGAGTGCCCAAACGTGCATCTGTGTTGTTGTTCTAGTGGTGAAGAGGAGTGGTACGTTTGATGGCTTGCCGAGGGCTAACATTGCCTTGACTGGCTCCTCGCCCCTCTCGTTTATTCGCTCGAGAACCACGGCCCACTGGCTCGCCTTGGGTATTGCCTTTGGATTCTCGTGGACAATCAACTTAGTGTGGCTTGAGACAACAGACCTAGAGACCTCACCTCTGAACTGCGGGTTACCGCTTATCGAGAGCATGAAGTTACTGCTGTTTGAAACAAAGGCCTCCGCTATCGACCTAATGTCATCCTCGGATGGCTTTGTGAACAGCAAACCACTAGCCGTCAACTTGTGGTTTAATTTCGACAACTCACCACCCTTTACGACACTGTAGTTACTCCTAGCCCTAATCGCCAGGGCGTTTAGGGCAACTAATGCTATTAAGCCGTAGATTCCCATGAATAGGAATGCTAGGAAGTCGAGGATCGCCAAGACAGCGATTAACCTAGCCAATGATGGGTTCCTCGGGAAACCAACCAATCTTCTCAACTCCGAGCCTGTGACTGGCGTTAAAATGAAGTACTGCCTGAGCAAAACCTCCTTACTTTTCACCCAATCAATGAACTCCTTTAAACCGCTCTCGCTCGGCTCAACCCTCCTCGAGAGCCTAACGTACTTATCCTCCCCCAATCGAATGAATGTGAATGCCTCGTTGGGCATTAGGCTCAATCTGCGAATGAACTCGTTGACTAGGTTCACGTACTGCTGACCACTCAATCGGGAGATATCGAAGAGCGGCTCTGCGGAGTAGAAGACGTGGGCGATGTTGTTGTGGTAATCGAAGACGTAGTCCTCAAATACCTCAAGCCTAGGGGCTAGGCCTGGGAAGATTAGTGAGTAGAGTCCGTCGATGAGCCAGTCCCTTGTTTCCCTGTAGATGAGTAGTGGTATTAGGAGTAGGGATAGTGGCTTGTAGGCAATCCCCATGATTACGATTGAGATGAGTAGGAACCACCTGATTTTGACACCAAGCCCCACGCCTCAATGGCTACTGCCTTTTAAGGCCCTTGGCAATCGAGAGACCCAAACTCCTAGGCAGGCTAAACCTCCTCCTTGGAACCTCAACAACAGGTTGAGAGAGCAAGTTCCTCAACTCATCGACACCGAACCTATAGCCGAAGCCATTGATTATTGAGGTTAGGTAGTCCCAATCAACAAAGCCCTCATCGATGTACCTCCTCAACAAGGTATCATTGCTCAGCAAAGGATCGTATTGACTTGCTAAAGCCAACGCCACCTCAAGCCTAAGGCCCCTAGAGACAACCTCGTTTAGTAGGTTGTTCACCGAGACCAGTGTGTAGTGGGTGTAGAGGTCAGTTAGTACTTTCTCGCAGAACTGCCTAAGCGGCTCAACGCACCTCTGGCTCCACTGCCTAACAGCCTTCACATCCACTAAAGACTCAACCTCGACGTTAAGCTTTCGCTGCTTAAGTTTCGCAACAACCTTGGGGAGGTTGTTGTCGATTTTGTCCAGTTTGCTCAACTTCTTATCGCTCCTCATTGCCTCACCTCACTCTCCGCCTTACACTTACTCTCAAGCCATGCCTTGAAGACTTCCGCGTACTCCTCGCCTATTTTGTCCCTGATTAGGTTTACCCAATCCTCCGGCTTTATCTTGCTCACGACCTCGTCATTCTCGAACACAACCATGGCCAGGATTGCCTTCTCGATTATTGAGAAGCCCCTGACCTCCTCAACCATAGCCCTCAACTTGGGATTACCAGCCGGAACAAGCCTATCAAGCCTAGGCATAGTCTGACCAGGCAATTGAGGCACATTATCGGCTTGACCACCCATCTGAGGCTGACTTAATTGCTGGCTCTGTTGGTCATTACCGAAACCAAGCCTCCTTAGCTTCGATATTACATCACTCATCGACTTAAACACTAATGAGTTTAAAAGGGGCTAGAACCCGAGGAGGGCTTTTACCTGCTCCGCCAACGCCTTAGTCATGTTGTTGAACTCCTTCATGTACCTCTCCAGCGAGCCCTTGGGTTCATACAACACAAAGGGCTTTAGTGTTGATGTTAGGTATTGCACGATTGGGCTTGTCGGTAGCACAAACACCTCACCGTTGTGTGCAAAAGCCCTAGCCTT